>JAABUK010005312.1_pt1 | contig 20181 bp, 24 predicted proteins | sample 5559141 | NCBI WGS metagenome assembly JAABUK01 (sample SAMN10711869, study PRJNA513367) | rock metagenome | isolation source: Antarctica rocks | place: Antarctica: Victoria Land, Pudding Butte nord | collected 2016-01-03 | reverse complement strand
AAGATCACCGAGAGAGGGCGGATGCTCTGAAGAATGATTCCACTCAGAAGGGGACTGACTCCCTTGGTCGATGAGAACTTGGCATACGCAAGCAAGCGACAGAACCATCGCAATCCAGCCCCGTGTCATGGAAACTCTCTTGTTCTAAAGAAGAGAGAACTACGGAACGGGAAGGCGAAGAGCTGACAAGAGGGGCGTTGCTGTCCGATCCATACAGATGAATGAGGCGACGGAAATGATGACAGAGGTCATAGCCGTGGTCTATTACGATGAGCCAGTCATGTTGTGGAAGATCTGGATGAAAGGATACGAGCAAGATGTGCCAAGATGTGCCTCCATACCGCAAGGGAAGAAAGCAGGAGTCACCAGTAGCATGAATTTCAATGTCCTATCGTGTGCAATCGTGGATGTGATCGCTTTGGGGGGGGGAGGTCCTGGGCAGTCTGGCTCCCATCATTTCACTGCTCGGCTCAGGCGCAGGACACAGGTGACGCAACGACTTAGGAATGCGTCCACCAGGCAGGCAAACCCAGTACCACCCCCTACACATCGGTCATCGGATTCAGTCAAGCCGAGTTCGCCGTCGGAGGTGGAAGTAGGATCAGGCGAGGTGTTGTAATTGCTAAGAAGTCTGGAATGCGTGAAGGACCAAGGTTCCGATCAACACCAGATCCTGAATGAATAGAGTCACTTTACAAGGAACGTATCGAAGACAGCGCAGAAGAGGACAATACGCACTGAGAGTAGCGTTCCATGCAAGCTTGATAGATGGTTTGGACGGCTTGTCGTCTGGTCATGGGGATAATGCAAAAGCCAAAAAGGGAGGGAGAGGTAACTCCTGGAGGGTATCGTCATGAGCACTATCAAGATGCTCCACCAGATTGGGCCTGCCCGCAATCTTTGCTGCTTTCCCTGGTTCCATGCGTTCCTCATGGGGTCCGCAGCGGACCCATGTTGCTCAGTCAGAGCAGCGTCCTCGCAACAGCCTCTGGTGCTGGACGTTCCTGAGCCGGACATCTCAACAGATTGGGCAGACGTGGTCGCTTCGACACAAGACAAACCATACTGAACGACGATGAGAGTTGGTGAACCGAGCGAAAGTGGCTGGTTTACGGAGAGGCGTAGCCAACAAATGAAGAAAGAGGAAAGTGCTCTGCAGCCTTCCCTCTTCCCAGCGTCGTATGCACCATGTTGTAGAATTGATCGAGTGATGCACAATGGCTTCAAATTAGCTGCACGGGGACAAGATCCGGACGGCTACAGTCCACGAGCCTAGTGCAATTGCAGTTGATATAACTCCGTATTAGCTACCTATCCCAGGTAACCCCGACATCTCTTTGTCTTCTCGAGGCCCCTATACATCTGACCTCGTTGAATTGACCTTGAACGCGATCATCGGAGACGAAAGTTTTTGCCAGTATGTGAGTGGAGAGGGACGGAGAAATACCTGTTCACGCCGTTGCCTATACATTCCACTTTGCCAACTTGTATTCTCCCCTTCGGGATATTCTCGCTGCCTGGTCAGATTCCACTATGTGGCTACAAGCAACCGATTACAAGTGTTATTGGCCCTTTGGGCCTGTCGTCAGGGGCTGTCAAGCAGGCGCGCTGTCTTCGACACCTGTCGGAGAGATGTTGCTGAAAATCGACAGATCCAACGGCATTTGTGATTGAGGGCCAAGCGAACAGCGTCTTGAAATGGAACGAACGGAGTTCGCCCATAAAATGTGGAAATAAGGGTTTCGTGTCCAGGACCCAGTCCTCGCAGCAAACGATGACCAAGAAGAACATCTTCGATCCTTAGGCAGCCATGCACCGCAGCAAACGCGATGTTGAGCTCGAGCAGCTTGTTGGCGACGCCATGCACATCATTCGATTTGATCAAGGATGCAGTGAGATATTCGCCTTGAAGCTTCAAGAACACCTCGGTGTCGCTAGGTTTGTACGTCGCCATGATCTTGTCCCAAAGATCTGCAGCTCCGGTAAAGCTCTTGAGCTTCAGACGGGCGCCTTGCCCAAGGGCTTGCCGGATGCCAGCACAGATCTTGCGATTCCCCTTTTACCACAGATACGACTTTCTGCGGTAGGAGCTGTCATGGCGCTTAATGACCTTTCCCGTTGGTGCTTGTGGAAGTGATGGTTTGTGTCCATCTTTGTTGCCAAAGCTATCGTAATTCATAGCCTGGAGCCAGATCATCACGCCTTCCGCCCAGTGGTTGTACTCCTCCCGGCCAATCAAATTCTCCGTCGAGGGAAAGCTAAATCCCGTTGAGTCTTCCTCCATCAGCGTCATGCAGTTGTCACAAGAGGCGGATGGATTCAGTACAATTGAGGTCGTTGGATGCCCCAGAAACGGCACCGGAAGCAGAGGAAGACAACGAAGTGGATATCAGACTCGGGGGTGGTACCAAGACTTGTGATTGATCTTGAATTGGACGCTGGAGAGGGAGGACTGGAGGCAGCTGTTACAGTGTATTGGGAGGATGCTTTGGGTACTAATACAGAGCGGAACTTCCAAGTGTGAAACTGATGATACGCAACGAACACCATACGTTCTTTCATTCTTCAAGGACCATACGATCTGAGACATGATGTGAAAATGAATACCACGATGTTTCAATAGCTGGCAAAGGCTGGTAAGGGGTGCCAAGACGTGATTAGTAAGCTTCAATCTGAGGGGCTCATGGGCACTACATTTTGGAAGGTAAAAAAAGAAAAACAAGGGCAAAAGGTTTCTTTATTCAGCCGCATGTGATGCTGGGCAGGAGAGAGCTTGGCGCTGAGTCATCGCAAACGCCACGAGTCATTGCCAAGCGCGTGATCTGTCGCTGTGATTCAGGCTTCGAGTGCACCACATCTCGCCGGTGACTTTCACGATTGACGAACACAAGCTGTCAGACAGCCCGATTGTGATGAGCGTTGTCACATTCTCTCTACTGACCTTGCAGCAAAGTCGCTGTGCCCATGTTTGCTTCTGCCATCCAACATTGACCCTGCTTGTACATCCAGAACGGTCCCGTAGTGCCCGTCTGCCCCCCCTGCCATCCGTTCACATCCCTCCCCGCCGACCTCACGAACTCTAAGCAGCTTTCTTCTTTTCATTCGCTCCCTTGATGAACCGACTCAGATCGCCCACCGGCAGATTCAATGGGAAATCAACGGCAGCAAGAAGCAAAACCAAAAAGAGATACCAACCCAGCAGACAAACCGCAAACGCCAACCCCCCGCCAGCATGCTGCAATTTCAACGCTGTTGCCGCATTCCCCTTTGCTCCTTGCCAGAAACTACCTGCCAGACAAGCAAAGGCTGGGGTGAGGAGCAAGAAGATCATGAAAAAGACGATATTAGTCCTGAGGCTGCAGATGAGGTATACAAAGCACAACACACCCATCCAGAGGAGAAAAAAGGCGAATGTAGCCATGAATACAGGGTCTGTACCTCCCGCGGTCGGATTGGTGGGCGTGTATGCGGCAGATGCATTGTAATATGGCGTTAGAGTGGCGCCAAAGGTGAGCCAGAAGGCGCCGAACGTACCAAAGACGACGAAAGGAAAGGTATTACCGAGGATGAATTCGAGGACCCCGCCGATAACCATGAGGAGGCCGCCGAAGAAGAAAAACGCGCCACTAGTTCAACGATATGTTAAACCAATGGTAAACAAGGGAATAGAAAAGGAACTGTCCTGTCGCAGATGGAGGCAGTATGTTGATTTCGGGTTGGTCTGGGATCTACTCACGTTTCTGCCGCACCGAGGCCACCAGCTCCTCTCCAGCCGAGGAGGACATTAGAGAGTGGTGTGAGAGAGAGAAGGAATCCAGCGAGAGCACTGCATGTAATCAGTCGAATTTTAGACGAAATATGGGAATCGTGCAAGGTGAATCACACAGTGGAGTTGGGTTGCCAAAGGTTGATCGGAGATTGTTCGAAACCTGGTTTTTCGGCGATAGATAGATCTTCTCAAATAACTCGGGAGAAATCGAGATGCTGCCAGCCGTCCGGATCCTTCGAAGAGCTGTCTCACTGTCTACGTTCTCATCCATGTGGAAGTTGCTATTGCCATTCGTTCCTGTGACATGATCCTTCTCAAGATCCGCCATGGGGAGGACTCTGAATGGGACAAGGCGACAAGGCGGCAGGGCAGGGAAAGAGGAGTAATGAAGAATGGTCGCGCAAAGATTGGGAAGTCACAGAAAGGTGGAGCCGAAGACTACATGTATGAGAACTGAAATCCACTCACCAGCCGACATGATTTTCCATAGCTCCGAGTCAGCGTCGTAGGCAAGACTTATGAGAGGGGTTAGCCCCTGACCCGCTGAGCCGAGTTCATCTCAGCAGCGCAGCGCGTGGTAAACCTCCTCTTTCGGCGACGATCAACACCAGAAGAGTGCCTCGATCTCAAAGGCTACACCAGGTTCGGGGTAGAGCTCCTTCCAGATTTGACATAGCTGGCAGTAAGCGGGTGTGCTCCATGGAAGCATGTTTGAAGTCCAGCCGGATGCTGGTGCTTGGTTTGAGGTGCCCTGGGCTGCTGTGTTCTGGACCAGCGGAAGCAGAGGGTAGATCGGGTCGAAAGATGTCCAGGCGGTGACGATCTCAGAGATCATGCTGCTTCTTCGTGGAACTGTCATGATTGGCGTGTACCACAACAGATGATTGTTGAAACTGTCAGCCTCCACGAGACCATGCAGGTTGTAGTCTCTGCTGGTCACTTGGATAATCATAGAAATGCCCATATGGTTGTAGATGACTGAAGTTCTGAAATGGACAATTATTGCTCAAGGCACCTTTTGCGGGGAAGTGATGAGCTAAAGTAGTGTGAGCATTGATGCAGCCACGACACGCTATTCGGTGTCAATCATCGAACCAAAGGCAGAGGGGAGCCGCCAATGTCGCTGCTGTCGCCTCCGTAATTCAACGTCTGCTCCATCGTCCACACTGATGCCAATTGGCTGTCAAAAGGCAGTGCGCTGAGAATAAGACTGCATAGGAAGCTTGCCAAGGCTGCAGCAGAATCCCGGCCAAGCCACTACCTCTAAATAGGAATGCCAAGGATATGTCAGCGAGCCTGCGCCTCAGGCTCTCCATCGGCATCTTTTGAGCCAATCTCCGGCCCATCTTGAGCCTCATCTTCTCCACATCCAGCCCCATTTCAGGAGGCATTCTAGATACATTCTAGACAGTTGATCCAATCAATTTTATGCGATTCTGCAGCGAATTTTCCGTAAATGCTTGACAGGATAAGAGAGTGGCGTTGGATTCTGATGGTTCTTTTGCCAAGGCTGCAGCAGAGTTTCCACGCTAAGGCGCGGCAACACTTCTTGAATAGAAGCGTCGCAGAGTCAGTGACGCAGGGGATAGAGGCCACTTACAGGGCAAGAGTCACACGCAGGGTGGTCAGAGATGACTTAACACAAGAGCAGGCTACAACCGTCTACTCTGGATTTGAGCGCCTGTCTTTTCTATAATACCAAAGCATGAATTTCTACCCTCGTCAACAAGACCGGCCTCGCGCCTCGCCAAGACACACGCCAGCGTCTCCGAAAAGGTGTCACCATTGTTGCAAAACCATTCTCCGAGCGAATCCAAGTAGCCTTCCACTTGGAATTTCTGCGGATGGTCGTACAGCCACAGGACAGCTTTCGGATCCAACTTCAACAAGTCCTCAAGGAGGTAGTAGTGCGTCACAGGATCTCCCCATCCACGAAGAACGTCCATTGAATGTTGATTTGGGGCGATGAGATCACCTCTGTCTCTTGAAGTATGGAAGAAGTCATGAGCCCCAACGCTGATTGGCTGTTTGGCACAATAGGTCGGAAGGTACCCACCATCCTCGAGGCACATTGCGTACACTGTCGAATCGCTAGGGCAAATCTTCGTGCTGATCAGAGCACGCATAGTCGCTTGGAAGTCGTCAATCTCAATGAGCTCTCTCGTGGACCACTTCTGGAGAAGTCTTGCTCTCTGAAATACAAGCTGCGGAATGCGACGCGTCGTGCGAGGATAGGTCGGATTATGGAAAGCTTGCGTGTAGAGCCAATAGCGATAGATAGCACGTCTCAATTTGTATCGCTCAGCGGCGGACAAAATTCGGCGATCAGCGAAATCAGAATTCCACTTGCACAAAGGATATATCTCCTCCCAACGTTTGGCAACCCTTCCAACCACAATGATCTGTCGCAGAAGAGAATCAGATTTAGGAGGGTCCCGGATGAGATGTGCAGGCTGACTGTTGTTGAGGGTGAGGAGTTGAAGGACGTCACATAGAGGACCAAATTCGAACTCGGCAGTTCGATATAGTAGCAGAGTCTTTTGAGATGCAGACAGCATGCTGTGAATCCGTCGACAGGATCGAGAAAGGTTGAGGACATCGGCAATCGATGTGCAATTTCGGAAGATAGTAAGAATGATTTCAGGAGCGAGGTCGTCTAGATACATCCTGCGACAAGTCAGTGCCTTCAGCAGGCACCATGGAACAAATCATACCTGATTCTGTCGCGTCCCCAAAATGATAGAGATACTGGGTAGCTCAACCTCGTACTGAGACCCCCAAGTAAGACTTCTTTCGAAGTCAAGGCGCAAGACGAGACTCAACTCCTCTGAACCCCTTCCTTGGGGCTAATTGATCTGTGTTTTTACATCTCCCGCCAGCTGCATCACCCCGAAAACTGCCATCAACCAAGGAAGAGGCTCCGAGAAGCGAGCGCACATATGCAGCGTCATCGTTGCGACTGTGCGGTTAGATTGACCTGAACAGCTAGGTCATCAGAGACCAAATCTCCTCAGGAGATGAGATGAAATGCCTTGGCACGCTTGACCGCATATTGACTAGTTACAGGTATGATTTGAGGATGACTACTCCCTAGATTTAATCCCGGTATTCAAGGGCGAAACTTCAACGCAGGGAAATCGAGAAATGGTATGAAGCTGCAGCCTAATTCCCTCCACCTTCTGGTAGAAGGCAACATCGACCGTTGGGCAATCAATCTAAATGTATTTACATCTCCCCTTACCGATAATGCCATCACGTGCACTACCAACGACCTCCAGCGGAAAAGCAAAGAGTAGGTCGAGGATATCATCGCTTGCATTGCCCGCAGCCATGTGAGTCCCTGAGAGGCGTCGAATCATGCTTCAAGGACTGGCTAGACAAGGAAGACCCATACCAGTGTTTCTCTCAGCACAGCTTTTAATAGCAAGAAGAGATTGATCGAAGCCCTTTCCCTGTTCATGTACAATTGGTTCTTTGCAGCGGAGGTGCGCCTATGGTCTGAGATTGCGCAGTGGGTTGCAGGCCTGAGGTTGCGACATCATGGTATCTGTCCACGCCAAACTTGTCAAAACTAGGAAGCAGGAGGCCTGCAGTCACCTGAGTGTGTTACGTAAGCTCTGCTTTCTTAACTCTGATATGTAATTCGGTGGCGAGTTGCGAATAACGTTAGGGTATGACGGTTTGCAGCTCTTCATTTGAATAAGACATCGGTGTCCAGTGGATTCTTCTTCCTCCTTTCCTGGTGATCAAGACCAAGCGCTCCTCTTTTGGCACCTCTCTCCTTCCTCTCATCTGTTCGTCGGGCATGTCTATTTGCCTTCTTCAACCTCACTTCGCTTCTGACCTGATTCGGACTCACAAACTCTCTGTTCTCGAAGATGACTGGCCCTCCAAAGCTCCCTTCCAAGATCACGATTGGTGTCAGAACGAATCTCGGACCAATCTCTACAAGAGAAACATCCGTGCTATTTCTGTCTCCAGCCTCCTCTCCCTTCTTGTCTGCCTCTCGTATCTCATATACTCGAATCCATATCTTGCCGTCCAAACCGAAAATTCCCGTGATGCGATCGACGAACGGCTTCATGTTTCTGACACCCTTTTGAGGAACACAAAAGACGCCCCTCAAAAGTTCTCGGACGAGCCCCTTGTGCTCTTGAACTCCACCAAATTCTGCATCTTCAAAGCTTTTATCAAAGACTACCACTCCCCGACCACCTTTCAAACAGTTGCCTCCGAACCCCAGCTCTCCCATTGTGTGGACGTTGCTGACACTAAACTTGATTGTAGGACCGTTTGGTGCCTTGGCTAACCAGAGGTAGAGGTCCTGGCCGTGCTTGCGCGCTTCAAGAAAGAATATGTAGTTGCAGGATTGGAGGTCGGCGAGCGCGTTAAGCGCAGCGTTATAGTTGTTGGATGACTTCGTATCGAGTTTTGTGTCTTTGTACGTGTGAGGAAGGAGGGCATTGAGGTCGGCAAGAAGATGACGGTGGCTGAAATCAAAAATAAGTCGTGGCCAAGAGCAAGAAGACACAGTCAGGAAGAATACCGATGAGACACCCCCCGAGATGTAAGCATTAAAATTCGGCTTCGTATCTCAAGTGGCAGTGGAGAAGAGCTTGTAGTGGGAGATTCGGACGATCGACCAATTGTGGCACTGCTGGCACTAGACGATGTCGACTCGTTGTCAGAATTGAGCGCAAGACCGTCCGTTACCATGGACTTGTATGCCGTCGACATCTTGCAGCTTTCTGTCAGGACTTCTGCGGGTCAACTGTCGAAGAATTGACCGTTGATGTCGCGGACCTGCGGCGAGGGGTGGAATTTTTTGAACCCGCCAAGATATTCCGAAGATTATCCGCCGCACTGTCCATAATAACCCGAGAGACCAGCGGAACTGACTCACATTTGCAAATTTCTAGTGGGCCGCAGAGGTCTCAGTCAATCGCACACATATTGGAGAACAACAGTTCCTTGATCTGACGAGGTTTAAGAGCCCTGGAAGTATCTGTCTCCTCCAACAGGGCGTTTTGCAACAACAATATATCCATGCTGTCTCCACACGACACATTTCCAGAGCTACCGACTTCACGTCTGCAGCCCATATCTCCTGCCATCACATAAGGTTGAATGGTGCGGGATCAGAATGGCCGCATCCATAACTTTTGGTACGGCCAAGATTCGCTCCTCATGCTGACTAACGGACGTCGATGCCTCTTAGTGGATGTCATCTCCAAGGGCACTCTTCGAGGATGGATCATGGTGTTGTTCCCGGCCTTCGCCGAAGCCGCCATGCAGGGTCGGTGCTTTGAATGATGCACCTTGTCCTGCTGTTATGGAAGAAGCGCTGTCGTTTTGGATTTTGGATTTCGATAGTTTAGAACCTCTGCCGTAGTCCATAGAACCCTGCAAGACCTTCAAAGAAATTCTCGGACGGCAGACTAAACAAAGCGAGCTGAAAAACTGAGCAACTCGGGCCTGTCAACCATCCTCTCTTGGATCGAAGATACAGTGTCTGAGCGAAAGCGAAGCTCTCAACATCAGCGTAGAGCACCGCCCGCCAAGCACCAGCACTCAACTTTCCACCTCGCTTTCGATGACCTCCGCCATTGCAATCTCAAGAGACTTTGTCGGTCCCACTCGGAGTCTGCTCTTGCCCGTTAACCCGTGCAGTGGCGGAGCACAAGCTAATATCAAGGCATTGCTTACCTGGACAAAGGTTCTGCGTCAAAATTAATCATCCTGATCGTATTGATGGCGAATGCGTTGTTCGCTACCTGTGATGTGGCACCCCGTCTGTAGAGGCGTGACTTCGAGCTACTTCACAACGCCGCGCTGGATGCAAAGCAAATCTGCACACTCAAAAGACCCCAGGGTCCCAGACTCTGGCTGGCATCTAGGCATCAATTGCCATTCCCTTCTCACCCATAAGCTCGCATCCCTGGCGTACCACTCCAACCATTCCACCTGTTTGTATACTCTCAGAACCCCCGCCAGATAAACGGAATTCGATTTCAGCGAGCCCTTCCAGCCAAGTTATTCTTGTGTGCGGGCTGACCTCAAGGGTTTGGAGTTCTTCCGCCAAAGAAGTCAGAATATCAGCTAGGGCTAGGCCTCGATTTGATTTCAGCGTGTTTATAGTTGTCAAGCAAGACATCACATCGGGCGTGCTCAATAAAGTATTCATGACCATGCGTATGTCGGCTGGGTGTGGCGCTGCGATGCAGTTGTAGATTGTGGCATCGGTGATCAATTCGTACTTGATTTCTTCCGCTTTCGGTTTTGGCGCATTCTTCGTTGGTAGCGGTCTGCTTCCAGCATGACAGGCTTGGAGTACATTGAGTGCTCGTCGCATGTCTCCCTTGCTGAGTTTGACGAGACTGTCGACAGCGTCTGCGTTGATGTTGACAGCCTCGATATCGATCACATGGTTGACCAAGCCTCGAATATCGGCTTCCTTCAAAGGTGAAAATCTGAACCTGGTGCATCTTGATAACAATGCGGGCGAGAGCTTGTGTGTGTAGTTTGCAATGATACAAAACCGGGTATTGGCTGTGTACTTCTCCATTATTCGTCTCAGCGCCATCTGCGCTGCCGAAGTCATGGCGTCGGCTTCATCGAGAATGATGAGTTTGAAGGCTCCAAGGCGGCCAGATGAAGGTGACGGCCCAGCTGCACCAGAAAATATCTGCTTTGTGGACGCAAAGGTCTTGATCTGTTCTCGCACGACATCTATCCCTCTTTCGTCCGATGCATTCAATTCTAAGACCATCTGGCGAATATTCTTCGGTCCATATATCTTTCGGGCAAGGGCAAGGATTGTAGAAGTCTTCCCAGTCCCGGGTGGGCCGTACAGAAGGAGGTGAGGTAATCTCTGAAATCAGCATTAGCGACTAGGTTGATCACATGGATGGAGTATATGGACATTATGTTCAATGAATCTGTTGATGGTCGCGAGGATATCTTGATGGCCAGATACATCATCAAGGGTATTTGGGCGGTATTTCTCAACCCTGTCTGTGCGTCAATGGCAGTTCCTCAGACACAGAGAAGACAGCGGTGCAGCTTACCAGGGGAGATTGTCCTCTGCCTCAATTGGCAGGTCTGCAACAATTCGCTTTCCCCTGGTGGTGGTGTTTTCGGAGCTGAATTGAATCGATGACTTCGGTGCGCCCTCGTCGATGTCCATATCATCCTCGTAGTCAGACATCTTGACTTCTGACGCGAATTATATCCGAAGGTTTAATAAACCAACGCAAGCAATGCCTCGTCGCAGGCAAAAGGGAACGCGATTCTGCGGACGCGTAGAGTGCCAAGAGAGCGAAATCTTGGCTGCTTAGTCACCCTGCGATTGCATCCACACTTCTCCCAGCCAACATGAAAATGCCCTGGTACAATGCTGCAGACCTCAAACCTATGGAATGATTGACTGTAAGGAAGCTGAACGCTGCTGTAATCCGCTTTACAAGGGTTGAAGGCCTACCATGCCTGTATATTACAACTTACGGAACTTGAAAATTTTTCAGAAACTGATCACGAACAGGCTTATCACTCCATTTTCTTGGGCGACACAGGAGTTCAACTGATTGGTATCCGTTATTCCATGATCTTTGAATCTCCTTAACGATTTACTCATGACTTGTCAGGAAACTTTCCTCTCCTTCCCCTTCGAACGAAGACACGAGGCCCGGCCTACGCCCTGCCTCCACTTCCTCCGTCAATGTCACCATTGGACGTCGACCCAGACTCAGAATCATACGACATTCTTGACGAGACTCTTTCACTGTTTCGCGCCAACACGTTCTTTCGAAACTTCGAAATCAAAGGACCTGCTGATCGACTACTGATATACGGCATTCTCTTCGTATCGGAATGTCTGAACAAAGTCAAATTGAATATGGATGGACGGACTGCAGAAAAGGCATTGATCAATGGCGCGCTGGAACAATTCGCGATCCCAGGCGATGCCAATTTTCCACTGAATCAAGCCTTTGAGGCGCCGAATGATAGAACGCAAGCAGAGCAACTACGAGGATATTTGAGTCAGGTCAGGCAGGAGTTAGCAATGAGGCTACATCAGAGGTTATATGAAGGTGGGGTGGGGCCGAGTAAGGTACGTTCGGAACCTCTTGCACACGTTTTATCCGCCTGCCGCTCACGCAATCCACGCTCTGCAGTGGTGGCTTAGCTTTAAAAAACGGGACTTCATGGGTCGGAAGTTATGACACGGTGATGCTAGGATCCAATGACAAAGTAGGACAGTTTAGTGACACACATCGGCAGGTGTCTGAAACAAGATTTTAAGATACAATGTGGAAAACCGGGCGACAATGCAGCACACCTCCTCTCACTTCCCATTTCTCTCGGCACGCAGCATTGGTAGGCAAATGCATAGCAAAGTAGCCTTCATCATAGCGCCAATGCATGTCTGCATTATTGCACGGCTTCGTCTTAGAAACTGATCGATCGACAACGTCAAAACAGGATTTCAATTTCCAGAAATATCTGATATCCTCTCCCTTGCCTATGAAGCAATCTATCTCAACACCTACAATTAAGACAAGGATTTTGCTCGTGTATCCTGTGGCATTCCCCGATCCACATTCAGCTCGTCGTTATGTTTCCCTCACAGCCGTGTACCTGCTCCGAGAAAGGTTCACTAAAGGAATCCCGAGGACCACCAGCTAATTCAACTTCTTCCCCTGAACAAGTGGCCTGCCCTGCCGCTGGCGATAGACGGCGTACATGAAGAAGGCACCAGACAGGGCGAGAAGAACAACAATGTTGTCTTCTCAGATCGTCAGCTCGTCTGATGGTGCTTGCGGGGGTGGGCGACTTACTCCAAAGGAATTGGATCAAGCTGCCTGCGAAGTTCGCAATGTCTTTAACGACCGTTTTGAGAAGCGAAATCAAGGACCCGAATGCAGAAATGATGGTCTGCAAGATAGAGGCCAAGAATTGAAAGATGGCTGAAAAAGCGTCGGAGATTGCTTGGGAAAAGGATGCCATGGTGGCTGGCAGAGTAGTTCAATTTCTGTCGTCGCTGCTGAATAGCGTGTTAATCGTTGCTCGGTCGATCAAGTTCAGTGATTGAGGAGTATACGTACAGTACTAGCATAGAGGCCGATGGATGCAGCAACCACAGAACGTGTCGCTGTCAATGCTAATTATACTCCAGTGTTTGCTGCACCTTCAGGCAAGACGCCGCAAGGAGTGGATTGAAATGACGTAGCTTCAGCTAATAACGGTTTCCTGTTTTCAGTCACAGCAGGGCATAGTATGGGATGCTAAGTACTGGGAATACAGGTTTGCAGATAGATCGTCCTCCATGCAGGGTCTGCTCGTCTGATTCTTGCATTGGTACATAGACTCTGTAGGGCTGAGAGTGGGTCAAGCGGCCAAGAAGGTATCGGAGCTTTCCTTTTCTAGCTAATTAGGTATCTGTCAAAGTCGATCACGTTCAAGGGCCTCTTGTTCCATAAGCGATCAGTATCAACGCTCTTTTGCCCTCAGATTCTTCTCTTGTGCTATCAGATGAAAGCCTTTTCCGCAGAACATTCCTTGCTCAATGCATTCTACGATCCAACCCAATCAATATGTTGCGCTGCGTCTTCCATCGGACCAATTGAAGGTGGAGCAGGTGGTGCCAAACACGTATGTTTGCTAGCTTCTGTGAGCTTGAAATCTCTCGTACTCCTTCACCGCATACTTATGTTGGCTGCAGGGTCATATCACTTGGCAAGTATGGCGCGTTTCAGGCAAACCAGATCTTGGGGCGCCCATTCCACCTTACATTCGAAATTCCAGACCGCGCAGAGGCCCATGAGGGAGATGGATTACGCATCGTCCCAGCGGCCGCATCACACGCAGACGCCTTGATCCAGCAAGCGGAAACTCCAGCAGCTTCTCATGAGGATGCAGCAGCAGATGTCGAATGCCAACAGGACGATAATTCGCTAGACAGTCGAACAAATCTGAACACAGTGGATGATCCGACAAATCAGAAGTTGACAATGGCCGAGATTGAAGCCCTCAAATCAGGTGAAAATGCAGGGAGTAGGGATATCATTGCCAAAATCCTCGGGTCGCATGCAACGATTGATCAAAAGACGGCCTTTTCCTGGGCCAAGTACACCTTAAGGAAGAACAGAAAGTACCTGAAAAGAGTTTGTGTGCTTCCACTGGATGTGCCTGCTCTCACAGACTGGTTGATGAACGAGCGTGATTTTGGAAAAGTCATGGAGATACGAAATGAAGTGCTAGGCCTCATTGGCAGCTGGGCAAACATACACCACGCCGAAGGCTTACATTTGGACATACAACCCTCGGGCCAATACCTCATGGTGGATGACACGGGTGGGCTTCTGGTCGCGGCAATGGCCGAGAGGATGGGGATTCTCTACGCCGCAGAAACCGATCAAGATGCGGTTGAGGACAACCAGCCGACGACAACGGACCAAGACTTTGCACCTCCTAACCACGTCCACAGAGGCTATCACGACATTCCAGCCATGTCTGCTTCATCCAACACGATCACACTCGTTCATTCCAACCCTCAGCCGAACTTAGCTTTGTTGAAATATTTCTCTTTTGATGTGAATACTCCCTCACCGCAACATCCTCTCTATACCCACCTCAAAACTTTGTCATGGCTACAACTACTCTCACCAACGTCAGACCCCGCCTACATCGAGCCTGAAACTGTTTCACCAGAGACTCTTTTCAGCTGGAAGAGCAGTAAGAGGAGTGGCTACTATCGCAAACGCCGCCGATGGACGCGGATCAAATCTGTCGCCGACAGCACCCGCGAAGGCGGCTTTCATGGACTGATCCTTGCCACCCTGACTTCTCCGGTCTCGATACTTCACTACGCTGTGCCACTTCTAGCGGGTGCCGCCCAGGTCGTCGTCTACTCGCCTCACATCGAGCCACTGGCCGAAGTAGCCGACCTTTACTCTACCGCAAGACGCACGGTGTTCCTCAACACGCCTGAAGATCAGAGGACAGTCCCGAGCGAGGACTTTCCCCTTGACCCAACATTACTGCTTACGCCGTCGGTGCAAACAGCAAGATTGAAGAGGTGGCAGGTTTTACCCGGAAGGACACACCCGTTGATGATGGGCAAAGGCGGTGCAGAGGGATATGTTTTCGTGGCGACACGGGTCCTACCAGCACAGGGAAAGGTGGCAGCTAGAGGAACAATGGGAGGAAAGAGAAGGAAGGTGGAGAGACCGTCGGATCCGCTAGATATGGTAGATGCAGCAGTACAGGCACAAACATATGATGCTTTAGACTAGGTCTTCATTCCATCCTCTTCTCCCACACCAACCGCTCTTTTCCATGACTCAAAATGTTCCGAGAGTCATACGTTCCCGTCGTCATTCTCCTGGGGCCCTCGCGGTGGGTTGCCTGGCTAAATCACTACCCGCTGCACCAAGTTCCCGGTTGCGACACTACATGGGGCTTTTCCATCTCAACCACCACCATCAGAGTCCCCCCTTCGATGATGGGACTGCAGTTTCAGACAACGCAACCGACCATGTGACACAGTCGTCTTGAATCAGCGTGGCTCCGCCATACAAATAGTGGCTGTTGAACTCGCCTAGATAAAGGGCTGTGGTCAGCAAGATGTTTGGCCAACGACGTTGTGCTCTTCTTAGATGTGTAGACGGGTGAGAGCAGTCCGGATGTGACTCAATGAGACCAAAAAGCTGGTTAACTCTTGGACGACTCGGCCGTGGGCCCGACGGAAATGCTGATTGCCGTCACCCAGTCAAGCCATGAGCGCGGCGGCCTCCAGGGGCGGTAATACAGCGCGGCAAGATAGAAGGGATTTTGAGCACCAATTGGCGAGGGAACGGATACGTACATGTCTTGCGGATAAGGTGCATTGCATTCGCGCAGTCTTCTGGATCCACTTGACACTTGACAGCGTCCGCCACGGAGTTGACTCCGATGGTCAGAGTATGATTTGGCATTAGAGCAGTGTCTTGTAATGTCGATGGGGCTCCCGTGATATCTGCACAGAACGCCGCTGCATACTGGACGAAAATCGTAGTATCAACGGCGATGTTATTCGGATAACAGGTCAAATTCCCTGGAGACGAATCGCTCAAGGGGAGGTGATTGATTGGGAAGGAGGACAGTGGCATCGCATGGGTTATGGCGGCAAAGGCCAGAACCGGGATGAGCGGCATGGACAGCTTGAAGCAGCTTGAAGTGGTAAGAGGCATTGGGTCTCTCTGAAATGAATTGATAACGTAGAAGATAGTGAGGGTCACAGAAAGGTATGGGCAGGCTGGTGACCCCTTCAGACAGGTTTCTGGGGCGTCGCTGTCTGCTTTATAGCCTTTGACCTGGTGTGTTTTGGCTTGCTGAGTGCAACGACGCTTTGCAAATGGATCATTTGATAATGATTTATGGACGTGATTCGGTTTGATATCAAGGTCGGAGGTGGACAAACAGCGAAAGCATTGCTTCAAGAGGCAGTAGTCGCCGTCTAAGGTCACGGTGAGTTTCATGAAGTGTGCACGAAAGGCCGACAGACGAATCGATTCCATGATTGGTAGTGGTGAGAGCGCGGTACTAGCACTGGAACACGAGTGCTCTGGCACAGTCAGGTGGACTAGATCGGCACGTAACCATTGAATTGGGGTTCTGTGGGTGCAAAGATCTGCCTTCTCAAACATCATGATATTTGAGCGGTGCGGACTCACCGAGAACGACAGGAATGGAGTCTTGAAGTGGAATCTGTAGCACAAATCAGCTTGCCATTCCGAATCAAGGTTTGACAATCGAGGTACGTTGGACGAGCCCTCTAGCACTCTGTGTATTGAGAATCGATTGGGGTGTGTTGCAAGATTTCCCCAGATCTAGAGACTCACACGCTGAGCCTGTCGGCCATGAAGCGATACACCGACTGACACTGGCATCCACTGCAGATAGACGCGCTGCCGCAGTGCAAGTCCATGTCCTTTGGCGTTCCTGCTCGTGGGGGCCACACAATGACGATCAAGGTCTCCGAGAAACCAAACAAATCAAACCCAACCAGAGAAGCTCATTCTATGCCAGATGATCCTCCCTCAAATTGAGTATTGTAAGCGTCGCCCATATCTCACGGAGGGCAGGAAAATGGGGTAGCTTCAGCCATTATCTGATTTCCTGGCCGCCGTCATGACACATTCAACATAACCACTATCAACAAGCTGAGATCTCGCATATGACCGTGGAGGACAGACTGGAACACACGCAGTTACAAGGCGTTCTGGCGCTCGCTCCATAGACGAGTTTTGCAACGTCGTGGCCAATCGGATTTGAGTATCATTCGCTATCTCGTCTGCCCGAACTCAAGTCAATATCACACCGCAGCTATCAACGCCATTGCTCGAAGAGCAATGTCACATAACAGTGCAGTCCTTTTCCCTATCCCGCTGCCTCCCGCAAGATTGCGCAGCGCCGAAGCTATTATTAGTAGGTGGTCTCGTCAGAGGTGGACTGCCATGAAATTGGGGACTTTCTTGAAAACCCGACGTCCTCCTGGGATGAGGTTGCCCAACTCGTGGCCCAGGTAGACGCATTGGTGTCGACGGACCTGACATCGGAGATTGACCTTCAAAAGAAGGATGTTGTGGATGACCCATAGGCGGAAGATATGGTTTGCCTTTCGCGGCTTCTTCGTAAGCTGGAGGTGGAGCGTCGTCCGAGTTTGCATCGACTGGTCTATTTACACCCTGATTACGTACATTTCGTGGTGGAATGGCTGGTCGATTACCATCTCGCTCCCTTAGCCTGTGCGAATTGCTCGGATCAACGTTTCGATTCGGCACCGCTTCATTGCCGCCAGATCGTAGACGAGAATCGTCTATTCGAGCCTCCTCTTCTTCTTGCAACTGTAAAGCCATGGCAAAGTCGGCATCTGCCTGTTGCTGCTGTTCCTGGGGAGAGATTGGTGACGCAACTTCATGCAATTGCGTCGACTGGTGGGTACCACGGGCTGTGGAAGACCCATCAGCTTGGCTTTGCTGTGGCTGATTGCTCGCTTCGGCATTACCAACGGGTCTGAAATCGCCAGAGAAGAATTCGCTATTTTGACCACTAACATCTGCCAAACTTTCCCATATCACCTCGTCCTTGTCTGAATAGCCTGCATCAGTGACCAGAGTGAACAATTGACCTGATCCTGGATGCTTGTAGATGGTGGAGAAGTGATCGTTACGAAACAGTATAGCGCAAGAAGAAGGAAACAGGGATTCGTTGATGATTTCGAGACCGTAAGGCGTAATTTGAGTGGGATGGGACTCCAAAAACGATTTGATGGCTGAAATGTCTTGTAACAGCTGTTGTTCCTCAGGGGTCAACCCTACCCTGGACATCTTGTCCTCCAATTCTTCTTCTCCAAACAGGATGGTTTGCGCATCCTCGTATGTCTGGGCCGACCGGGTAAAAGCAGCCCTTGCAGGATCAGACCGAGGCGCAAGCCAGCCATGAACAAGAGGTACCCCAAAGGCACTGTAGAGGCGCATCTCTTGCGTAACTTCGAACGTGCCCGGTTTCCTGTCGTTGTTCAGCAATAGCGGGAGATGCAACAAAGAATTTCTTGCGTCCATCAGATTGGGAGAAGGTGTCACGGAAGCCGCTAGCCTGGGATTCGCAGTCATGCCGGTGTGGAGCATGAGCAAGAAGCGATTGAGCTCATCGACATCTGGAAGTTCCGTCAACTGGCCACCTCGTCTATCGGAAGTTAATTCATCCATCAGTGACTCGATGATCAGTCCAAGGGAGACCTGTTCTCTTGTTCGCAGAGCAGCGCCGAGCGCCGAGCGAGAGTCATTTTCCCCACCAAGAATGAGAGCATTAACAAGCGCTAGAAGAGGACAAGGACCATTCTTGTTCTGGGTTAGCATCGATGACCTTCGCAGAGCTCGGCTGTTGTGATCAAACCAATTGAAGTGCTTGATCTGGTATGTCTCGTTTCGTTGCTCCCTCAGCCTTGCCATTTCAGCTTCCACAGTCCTGCTCAAGGAGGATTTGGAGCGCGGTGGTTGTAGAGGAGGATAATCTTGCACATGTGGCTCTTGAAATACTGTGCTTTGTGATGATGTGGTACCTCCATGGGGAATGGGGACGGGATGGCCTGCCGTGGTAACCGGATCAGGTCGTGAAGGAGCATATGCTTGCAGCGGAAGTGGCAATCTTTTCTCCAGGCCAGTCAAACCGGTTGATCTAACATTCCATCTAGTCATACTGCTCTCCTGTGCTGCGCCATTTGAACCATTTGACAGGCCTGAATCTGAGGGGGAAATGCCAATGTCCTCTGGATTCTCCATAGAAATAGGTATCAAAGAGGGCTGGGGATTGTCAATGGTGTTCTCGAATGGTGATCTCGGTAGAGATAGTGGTGCCGATGGGGGCAGGGAGGGTTCCGATAAACTTGAATGGAGCGGCATCTGGTGTATGTGCTGTGCTCCTTTTTCCTGGAGCGTCTCATTCAAGTTCAGAGTTGAGGGGCGGTAAGAGGTCGAGTATTCGGCGAAAGGTCGATCCGCGAGAGATAGATTTGCAGTCATCTCAATGGGTGTCTCTGTCAGAACGTAGTTAGTCCATGTCCAGGAACCACGACAAGGTTTGCAAGAACCTCATACCGGGAGGGTTGACTTCACGGCCCTTGCCCTGCCCATCTCCGTTGCCATCTAATGAATGTCCTGGACTCGCTACAGATCCGTTACTAGAATTGTTCCGACGAAAGGGATTTGTTGAGTAGAAGACAGGAACTAGCGGGTTCTGTGTAGTAGAGGGTGCAGTTGACTGTGCAGCCGAACGTTTTAGGCAATTGTTGACATGTCCACTGGGCTGTAGATCATCTTCCCAAAAGTCTCTCGACCTTGCACTCTCTAGCGACGAGCGAGGAGTGGCCTTCTCACTGGCCGTCAAAACCCGCCCTCGGGAGTCTGGGAGCTCAGCTTCCAATTCCTCCAAGCTCCGGTTTGTTCCACACGTCTGAAGTATTGCCGGCAAAGCCTTTTCGGCTTGATCTTCCTCGTCAATATATGGCCGTTCCGTGTTGCCAGATACGTCACTGAAAGATCGAGGTACTTCGTTATGAGGATTTTGGCGGGGCTTCGAGGTGCGATATGGGTCTGGAGCAGGATGTTGAGGTGCATTTGGTACCCGCGTCGGGATTTCGTTGGAAGGCAAAGTAAACGAAGGGTCGCGAGGGAGACTATGTGACGAGGACGAAGGTCTGAAAGCCCCTGCGGGGGTAGGTTTGCGGACGACCATATTTAATCAGACAAGATGATTTTCGAGAAGTTGCCAACGGAATTGAGTTTTATCCGAGAGTCGTTTGCATTGTTTCCAGCCAGTCAGGTCACTTCCATCCTCAGCGCATAGAGGTTCAGTGTTCCTAAGTACGGAAT
>JAABUK010005310.1_pt1 | contig 20191 bp, 30 predicted proteins | sample 5559141 | NCBI WGS metagenome assembly JAABUK01 (sample SAMN10711869, study PRJNA513367) | rock metagenome | isolation source: Antarctica rocks | place: Antarctica: Victoria Land, Pudding Butte nord | collected 2016-01-03 | reverse complement strand
GCTGCTCAGTCTGAACAAAATGCACACTTCATGTCATTGTATCCGGAGAACTTTGCAAAGAAGGTTTGCAGATGCCACCCACGCAGACGGCTGTTGAGGCTGCTCAGCCTGAACAAAATGCACAGGTTACGTCACCTATGACAGAGTATTTTTTTGAAGAGGTTTCTATGGCTTGGACCATGACGCATTTGTCCACTTGACTTCAGGATGTGGCTTCAGCAATGCATCAACATGGCACAGCTATTGCTGACTGGCATTTGCAGGTGCTCATGCATGTTGACACCCCAGTGTTTGGCTACATCTGGTTTGATTGCAGATGCACTGCAGAAAACCTATTGCATGCTATGAGGCAGTTACAAGGAAGCTGTGAGGAAGCTGTGAGTCTGAAGACTGCTGTGGGATCGAACTGTTCAAGGGCTGATTGTAACTACCTGAGGCCTCAGCGCAATAGCCTGCACAGGAAGGGCTGCTGGTTGGGCAGGCCTGCCGTTGCCTTGCTGTAATCCTGGCTGTCTCCCTGAGGCACCAGAACCCTCTTTGTCTGCAAGTGCATAGCCGCAGATTTAGGCCTGCACGCACTAACATTGCAATGGCATGATGACATGATGGAGATGCTGCCAGTGGCCATATGTCAAGGCAACTTTGGCAGTAGCCGCCGTCGACTGTTTTGCATATGTTCAGTGGCTGCAGCATTAGAGAGGTTCACCTGCTTGCCTAGAGGGTGCTAAACTGAGTGACTGGAGATGCTGAGTCAGCTGGTGGGGTTCTGCAGGTTGGCTGTCTAGCAGCTGCAGTGGTGCAGCAGCCACAAAATGCTGCTGCAGGGGGTTTTGCTGCTTTTGGTGTTGGTGAGTGGCAAAGGGAAGATCAGGGGAGTCTTTTGCAGATCTGAAGGGCACTGAAGAAGAAGGGCGTGAGTGACTTGGCACAAGGCGAGGGGGAGGAGGTGGTGGGGGCGGATGATGGGGCGGAGGAGGGGGCAGCAGTTCAACAGTCTGCCTTGGGACTGCATTCTGCAAGGAAAGGCAGACGGTGCTTGCTGTGCTTTAGGCTGTCAGTCACAGATTTACGCAGCCATACACTGCTATGTCAAGTCTGTTGTCTGGTGATGGAAACACACACTGCTAGTAATGCCCTTGAGGTGAACCACACATCATGTGACATGTAATGCAGCACTTATTGCATACAATCACACCTGTTGATTTCTAGACTGCTCGCTGCGCCTGACATTCCCTACTCCAGTTAACCAGCGGGCCACATCCCGAAGAAACAGTTCCCCAGATTTGCTTCTACCTTGCACTGCATCAAGCCATCGCTGCCGTAAAGCATCAAGCTGTTGCTGCTGATGTTCTGGAATTTGTGGGACCGATAGCTGGAGCGCCTGCACAATGCGTTGACCTGCGTCTAGACAGCAGCCAAATATGGATAAATGGTCTTGTTGCGGTCGTGATTACCCGTATGATCTCGTTTTGCAGCCGTTGAACCGCGAGAGTCAGGGAAGCATTTGAGGACAAGGACAGTCGGTGCAGTAAGTCGATCAGTGGCAGCAGCTTGCCCGGCCTGTGGCACTGTACACACAGGAAGCTTCGCTGACAAGTCGCGTGAAGCCATTGGGGACATGTTGTTTGCTGCACACACCGTGCTAAGCTCGCGCAGAACGAAACTGACACACTCCACGGCGCAACCTATATCTGTAGCCAGACAAGACACTTGCTCCGCTGCCTGCCCTGCATCGAAATGGTGTTGCAGATCTGGGAAACGGGGTGCTGTGGCCATGGCTGCTGAGCCGCTGTTCATTGCTTTGTATCGACCACCTGATACTCTGTTGCAGCAATAGCGCTGGCAAAAGCAAGTTTTCAAACAAGTGCTAGCTTTTCTTTCGTGTTGCTTGTGAATGTGAATTCAAAGCAAAATCGTCTTCTTCTTCTTCCCTTTCTCTACATCAGAAGATGGCACTGCGCAAAATCATTTGTGGATGTCGCGTTGCATGCATCCTTTTGTCAGCTAGAAATGCACAGGCTTTGTGCATTTCTAGTGTACGACGGCGTTACACCAGTCAACATGCTTGCTCACAGCTTTCCAGCCCTTGTGGGAACAAAGATTTTGCTTTGTTTTGAAGATCTTGTAAGTGTTGCATCAAATCAGCAGAGCCTTCTTGCTGCGCCCAGCTGCTTGCTAGACATTGAACCTGCAGCCAGCACCATCTACATGATCAGTGACCAGTGGGACCACAGCACACTTCAAGCACATGCCAGGGCAGCCCCTTGCCAAACAAACAGCAAGACAGTCTCTCCTGGTTTTCAGGTGGAAACCAATGACACATCCGTCAACCCGCCTCTGCATGCATTGCTCGCACTTGTGCCCAGCACTGCTCAGCTATGACCAAACAGTCAAGCTCAGCTACTTCAGATGATTCTGTCACAATCAGCAACACTGGCGACTCCACTCATAGACAACATGACGAGAGCTTCCAAGATGCATGGCGATGTGCTCAGCAGCCAATAAAACACTGCTTGATTGCACACTGTATCTGGCTTTGACTCTCCACCCTCCAAGCATTGCACCAGGCTCTGCCGATCAGGGCAATTTTGGGAGTGTGTTTTCAGGGCCAACAACTCAGGTCACACGAATTGCACATTGCACAGCTCCAGAAACATAGACACGAAACAAAAGACAAGCATGTTTACACCCCAGCCGCAGCATGCTGTAGGTAACCTGGAGTGCACATTGCACAGCTCCTAACACGTAGACCCAAAACAAAAGACAAGCATGTCCACACCCCATGTACACCCCAGCACGCTTATAGGCTATGTATGCTGAGACAGCCACATGCAACATCACTACTGGAGCAGAGCTACATCCCAGGCAACTGCCATTTCATTTGGTGGCACTCTACTTGCCTTGTGGCCAAGAGAGTAGAGGTCAGCAAGCTTCTGCCTTGCAGGATCAGCAGAGTGGATGCGCTGGCTCTGCTGTTCAGCTGCGTCCAATCTTGCCGCCACCCTCTTTGCTTCTTTGGCTACCTGCAGAGACAAAACCTCATGACATTCACAATTGTTACTCATAGCGGTTGCTCACGGTTACTCACACTGGTTTCTCACAGCTGTTACTCACAGCCATTACTCACAGCTGTTAGTCACAAGCTGATGCTCATGATGTCTATGCTCATGAAGCACACAGCACGCAGCCATGCTGCAACATTCTGACCTGCTTCATCATGGCATGATCCTTGCATCAGGAACTGCTGGCAAGCAACTGTGATGGCGACAGACTGTGGACTGCATGCAGGCATTGCTATGTAGCTTATAGTAGGAATCACCACATGGGGTCAAACAGCAAACCACTCTGGTTGTACATGTGTGCATGATGCTGCATGATGACAGGCAGGCCCTACAAATGACGGGTATACAGCTGTTCGAATTCATCCTGGATATGTTTGTCATACCAGAATGACACCAGACACCATGCAACTCAGAAGGCCATGTCTATGCAAGCATGCGTACTAGCAGAGAAGCAGATTTGGCATTGACCTCTTCAGGAATGCCAACTGAGTTGGCCAGGATCAGGCCATAGTGAACAGCCTGCTGCTGGCCTTCTTGCAGCTTCCAGGTGTAATCTAAGCGCTCTGACTGTGCAGAAGCATTCACTCCAAAATGCCACAGCTTGCAGTTTGGGTACACAGCCGCCAGCTCTGACAAGCGGCTGAAGTGTGTTGCAAACAATGTGCATGCACCTGCAGGGCTCAAAAGCTTCACTCACTCCTTCACTCACTCACCCATCCATCTTTTCATGTGAAACGTGTCTTCCCTTTGAAGTCAGGTACATTCAGTGTTGAATAAGCCCATATACGAGATTCTGCTTTGGCTGAACAGCTTGTGCATCCCAAAAGCTCATTTTCATCACTATGACACCAGAAACAGCACAAAAAATATGATCAAGACAGGTATGCCATTCCCAATGCACAGTCTACGCCAGCTTGCACGTAGCAGAGTACCATGCCAGAAATGGCTGTAGAATAGGTCTTGATGCAGACATGAAAGAACCCATACGCACTTGCTCTTGACAGAAATGGCTGTAGAATAGATCTTAACACAGGCATGAAAGAACCCAGATGTGCTTGCATTTATGATGAGGCAGGAGCAGCAGGTGGCTCACCGAGGCCAATGAGGTGCTCTGACACCGCCCATGCTATGCCAATGCCATCAGCAGTGGAGGTAGCGCGACCCAGCTCATCCACAATTACCAGACTCCTGACATCCATTCATTTGGTCATTAATTTGATTCTTTACTGACTAGCTAGATGCGTGCCTTCCCCTAGAGTGAGGTACATACATTCCTGCGTAGCTCATTGGATGAGGCCCTGCTTTGGCAGTCAGCATATTGACAACAATATGTGTTGATGACTTCTGACACACCGGTATATACTGCAATGTCATCTGTTTAACTGCAGAGGCAAAGGCATTGATGGGCAAAGCAATTGATGAACAGGCAGACCAAAGCTTGTCTGCTGCCGCACAGCAGCTTAAGACCGCAAACTGTGTGTTAATGCCATCAATGAGTGATTTGCATAGGCAAATGCCACAGTCTTGCATATAAATATTCATGAGGCTGTGAGTGCATGCAGCATGCTTTGAGCAGAACCCAATGAGGGGCATGAAGTTCAGCTGTATAGAATACAGCTCAGTGTGGTATAAATGTTGACGCACCTTTCTGTGGCATGATTGACAATATGGGCAGTCTCTTGCATTTCTACCATGAAGCTGCTGGAGTTGCTCTCAATGCTGTCTGAAGTGCCGATGCGGGTGAAGAGCTTGTCCACCAGTCTCACAGATGCGAACTTGGCTGGCACAAAGCTGCCAATCTGCGCCATGATCACAATGAGGGCCACCTGCATGGTACCACTGCTTGAAGCTGGCAGCCAAATTTGCATTATAATATTTCTGTATCTCAGCACAACATGAGGAATGTGTTTCCGTCTGTCTGTCGACATAATGTTAGGGTTAGGAAGGTGGGCCAGGTTGGGCTGGGCTGGGCCAAGCTTGCGGGGGAGAGGGGGGGGGACGAGGTTGAGAGTGGTCAGGTGGGTATGGCATGGCTGACTGGGTGGGGGCTAGAAGATGGAGTCCAAGGCCCAGTGACAGGGATGGGAACGCCCTGGGGCAAAACAGGGCTGAGGTGATTTAGAATCCCCATACTTGTTGGTGAGCAGATCAGACCAGATCTGATGACGTCAGACCAGTCGTAAGACCACAGCTTGGCAAATCGCTTCAAAAGTCTTGCAATCAAAGCAGTAGCAGCTGTGTACATTGCAAATGTGTTGCCTGACTGGTGCTTGTGACTACGCAGTCACTATTGTTACTGTTCACTGTAGTCACTGTTGTCACTACTGTGCATGCATCAAGCAGATGAGCAGAGTGGGACCTGTCTGAGGTAAGTGGATTTGCCAGCCATGTTAGGCCCAGTGATGATGTGGAAGCTGGAGGCCTCTGCCATGTAGGTGTCATTGGACTGGAAGGACATGTCATCTCTAGTCTCAATGATGGGGTGCCGCCCTTCCACTATAGCTATGGGACCTGCAAGGTTTAGGCCTCTCAGAAATCAAGACTGCTGCTGCTGTTGCTGCACTGGCAAATCCGTCTGCATCGGCCTGTGTGATGGAAGTATAAGTGAAAGCGTCCCTCCACTATAGCTATGGGACCTGCAGCTTTTGGGCTTCTCAGAGGCCAAGACTGCTGCTGCTGCTGCATTGCTGTTTGAGTGCGATGATTATTGTGACAACCTAGAATGCGATACCACCTCTTTGGTGGTTTCATTCTGCATCAACATGCGCAATGGTAGTAAAGGTGGAACACGAGTGCGTAGGTGCTTGCATTGCCTCACGCAAAAGCTGCAGCTGCAAATGGACTCTGCCGTTGAGCAGCTGCAGACTCAGATATCAACCATTACTGTCACTGGTACTAAAACAAGGTGTGCAGCTGCTGGCATGGAAAGCCCATCAACAGAACGATACATCAATGATTCTCAAGGAGGTTCAAAATTGGCAACTCGTGCACTTTGAGAGGCAGCCCTATAGCAGGCCCGAGAGCTGGTTTCATCTGTGATGTGGTCTGACCTGTCTGAGTACACTGAGGAATGACATATGGTTCGCTGTTCCTGCTGACAACTGTTGCCAAGGAACAGAGCATGTCCAGCAGGGCAATGTTATCTATCAGCTTGTGAAGGTGGCTGATGTGTTGAGCAATGACTGCCACTGTTGCATCCAACACCTGCAAGGGTCACAAGCTGGCGTTGGGCAACGGTCACGGTAACAGTAATCAAGTAACAGTAACAGTTATTACAGTGACAGTAATAATACAAAGTGACAGTACAGAAACAGCGACAGTAATGATAACACAAAACATTATAGTAGCAACAGCAATTACAGTAACAGACAGAGCAGAAGGAACAGTGGCAGCAAGCAGAAGTGCGCACAGCGTTTAGCTTCCAAGTCAGCTTCCAAGTCAGCTTCCCATGAGGCAAACATGGCTGTTGTCCAGCAGGCATGTGTAGTCATGACACACCCTGTTGTGCGTTGCATCATTATCGAGACAGCTGCACACAGGTGCGTGGAGTTCGTGTATGATGCATGCTGCTGTCACTCAGACCTGGCACCAACATACTGACAGCTTCACATGACATTTGCTGACTCCGACACAAGAGTCATGTCCAGTGTTTGGAGAGTGGCATACTGCAGCCATACACAAGAGCGGATGCCCCCTGGGCCCCCCATGGGCCATAGCCTCGGCAGGAATGTACATTTATGCCGGCAACCATGGGGGTATGCCAACTACACTAGGCCAATCACAACTAAATTAGTTAGTATTGCAGCCATACCTGCTCTGTGAGGACCATGCAGTCATTGGTTGCATCCTTCAGGCGGGAGTTCAAAGCATTCAGCTCATGACTTGTGCAGTCCACATTGTGCCTGTTCTTGGCGTCCAGCTGGATGAAGGTCCTAGGCAGAGCAGGGTTTGCCTCCCCAGCTTTGTTTATTGCCCCTGGCTGAGGGCACACCATGTAAAAGCCCCTTCTAGCAGCATAGGATACCTACAGTAACACTGCATTACTACAGCATTCCTGACAGGACATGTGTGTCCACTGTAGGGCTTGGCTCTGGACCAGGACTTGCAGTCAGATCTTGTCAGATGCTGTGCCTCTGCAGCATTTTGCACAGCCACAAAGCAGCGACTGGTGGACTGCAGGCAAAGCTCCACATGGCTCAAAGATGACATACACAAGGATTGACACCCTTTGGTGATCTGCCATGTCAGGCAGCACCTTACTCATGCCCTTGATGAAGCATGCTGGCAGGCAGATTATGTCTGTCCAGTTGTGGGTCAAAGCCAAACCTTGAGGGCATCCAATCCATACTCTGTTTTGTACTTGTCCACCAGCTCATGCACTTGCTCAGTCACACGGCAGAAAGTGGATCTGGCTAGGTCCAGGATGCCGTCAACCCCACTTTTGACTGCAAAGCATTGCTGCGTCCTGTTGATGAAGCTTGTCTTGGATGACTTGACATCCTGCAACAGAGACAGACACATTGTGGTCATTTTAGAGGCAGGTGCCTGATGGGCCACGCAGGCCACCAAAAAATGAAAAGAAAGACTAGACAGGTCTATGTAGGCGTCAATTTATTGAGCAGCTAAGTATTGTCTACTGGCTGCCCAGACGCAGCCCAGCACAGAAAGATATACTCGCATGCAGTCGATGGAAACATGTCACATGCAGCATTCTCTTAACACACCACTCTGTGATGCAGTGCAGCAGCGTCCGACCTTCTGACACCATGTGCTGTATGACCAGAAAGACAGCAGAGATAGGAAGCTGATACTCTTGTCATTGCCTCAACATGCTGTCATGCCACGGCTCAACAAATGCGCAACTTTATGAGCAGCTGACTGCAAAGCCGGTAAGAAGCAAGAGTTATCAGTTAGTGCCAATGGCAGACACGGGCAATGCTGACTCACTCCTTGACAAGTCTTGCTGCACAGCGGTACTTGGCATCTGTGCGACACTGAGCTCAATCATACATGCTTCTGCAACAAACGCCCACCATCTTCATCACAGCCACGCCAGAGAAAAGTGACCAGCATGCATCAGTTGTGTCTCACAGACAACACACCTCATCAAGCACTTCAGTAGCTGTCTCTAGAAGGTTCTGGAACACCTCATGGGTGCAGTTGGTCCCAATGGCTTGCAGCAGCTCACTGTCAGCACCTTCCAGTGGATGACCTAGGCCAGGTAACAGCTCTAGTGTCTCCTTCAGGAGGATCAGGCTGCCGACCAGGCTTGAGATACGCCGGACTGCATCGCTGTTGGCTTTGGTGTTTGCATTCCTCATTGCCAGGGTGCCGCAGACTCTGCATGCATGCACAGTTGCATGCTAGTGTACAGACTGAGGGCATACAATTCGGTTGCAGTATCACACTTGGTTGACTAGGCTTGAGATGCGTTGGGCTGCATTGCTGTTGCCTTTGGTGTTTGCATTGCTCATTGTCAGGGTGCCACAGATTCTGCATGCATGCACAGTGGTATGCGTACAGACCAGGGTTGTACAATTTGGTTGCAGAGTATCACACTGCTCTGTAAGTTTGAGATATCTGTGGGCTTAGTCATTGCATTTTGCATTGCACAGTCATCACAGACCTTGTAGGCACAGACAGACAATGGCTGTGAATGTTGGGACATGCAGATGGAGCCATCTGCTGTGCAGATCATCTGACTTTAGCAAGGACCACTGCAAGCATACTGAGACTCTGCACATGACTACCTCTGCAATCAGAGCATCAGCTTCTGTTTGATCTGATTATTGACGAAGGCCTGGACATGCCTCTGATGTGATTAAGGAGCCATATATGCTTTTGTGAATCAGAATTTGCACTGTACTTTCTTGGCATAAGCTGAGCATGACCGTGCATACTCTCAAGGCTTCTGTGCTGTCTTAATGCATATTCTGATGATCTGTCTGATGGTGTTACTAGTTAATGAATGCCAACTTTCAAATATAAAAGAGCACCCTCTTGTGCTTGCAAGTTAAGATGCTCCAATCTGCTGCTTCAGGAGGCTCTCGTCACAAACCCCAAAGGCATAGACTCTTGTCTTCAAGCCTTACAGGGCAAGGTGGGAGTGCATGTCATGACGGCATGTAGTGCAGACCTGTCAAGATCTTTGGGCATCTGAGAAAGGCCTTGCCCAACTGTGAAGGCCAGGTCACCATTGTTCACCAGCTCCTGGACTGCATCTTGCCTCATGCGCAGAGTGTCCAAGCTAGTCAAAGGCTGCAGCAGGTTTGCCCTCAACAGGCGGGCTCCCCCCACTGTCTTGGTATAATTCAGAAATCTGTAGCAAAAGCATGGAGGTGATTTTGTCATGATGTAACTGTGCTTATTTTGCAGTGCATGTTGCACATAGGTCAAGCCTTGCAGCGCTGGCTCTGTCCTATTGGGCTTTCCCCAGAATCTTGGTCTGGTTCAGAGACTTACATCATTGAAGCATAAGGAGCAGACACAGACTCATCTGACAGAGTACATTGGTTATGAACAGTGTACATTGGCTGTGAACAGCAAAAGTCCGAGATCAGTGTGTTGCATCAAACAAGGCATTAGAGCCTGTGGGAATCACCATAGTCCTGACCGCACCTTGTATCACGCACTTCCAGACTGGAGTGTAACCACAACAGAACAGCATGAGCATGTGTGTTGGACGGCACCTCTTAAGCAACAGCATCTAGGGTCAGCTACTACCATTTTCTGAAGCGTATTACATTGTGTACCTGTACAAGCTGGTGCCTTTCTTACTGGCTGCCCCTGCTGCCAATGGCTTGATCAGCTCTAGTGCTTCCACGCTTGCCAGGTCAATCTGCATGTGGTTCTGGGTACCAGCAAAGTCCACATCCAGGCAGTTAGCTTCCAGAAACATGTGCTGCTCTTGCTCCAGATAGCTGCAGCATAAGCAAGAGCAGAAGTTGTACGCAGCCGTCCTGGATGCACCATGGAGTTTTGTGTGCATCATCAGTCTGCATGTGATGCCCTTTGAGCTCTGATGAGTCTCTCCAAAGCCTACTTGCTGACTATGCTTCAGGCACAGACAGATCCCCAGAGTGACAACGGTGACAATGACAGCAGCTCAAACTGATCTGTTGCCATGCTGCTTGATTGCAGACTGGTTTTCTGACATCAGTTGCCAACATGCCATTCCTTGTCAGCATGCAAAAAGCCTACAAGGGCTTCTTGCATATACAGCCTCTTTGTAGGCTATGATGTCATGCATGACATAAGAAGCAATTTGGCTGTCACCTCAACAGAGCTCCTGCTGCTCCAAACGCCAAGTAATAGGAGCTTCTCAATGCAGTACCTTCAAGGTCGACTTTGGTACCCTCACCAGCATATTGTCCCAGCAAGGCTGCGCCCTGCATTGTACAGCTCCCAGCACCAATGTCAGCAAGGTGTGAAGTGTCTGATCATGATGCATGCAGCCATGTTGATGCTGTAGCGTGTGCCAAACATGTCAGGTCACAGCAGCAAAGCCTGACAGCGGAAGGTACGCACCCATTGCTTGCCCTGTTTGGACAGAAGCTGAAGAAGACTTCAGCATTCACCAGCTTATGTATATGCTGATCCTGCGCTGTCAATGCAAGCAGTCAAATTTACCTTGGTGTCATCAAAGCATGCCCTCCCCAGTGGCACCTGGTGAAAGGCTCTTGTGGCTTGGTTCAAGCCAGTGCTCAGCACAGCCTGATTTGTGCCAACTATGATGAGGGCGGAAGGCTCATACATTTGCAGCAGGGACCTGCAGCACCAGTAAGGACGTCAGGCTTACACATGTGCTTCCTCAAAGGCAAATGTGGGCCTGGTGCCAGTGAAGTGCCAGAACTAGCATGCCCCTTGCTAGACAGAGCAGTCAGAGAAGAGCAATGAATAAAGCCTTACAGAGTGTTGTTGTATGTACGTGTTGACTCCACATACTGCATGAGGCTGAGTTTCATTGTGTCGGTATCCATGGCTGCCATGCCAACCTGCAGGCGCAGCAAGTTAGCTTGCTGTAACGTGGCGGTCCACTGTGGTCTAGTAGTCAGAGCGGCAGTGCTTGCCTCCTTGGCTCTGTTCTCGATAATTGCTACTACGCACGCGCTTGCGGGCTGCCTTTGGTCGTCCCTTTCGACTCCTCTGTGTGTGGTGTGCGAAGGTGGCCTGCGACCGCTTGTAGCACTCGGGCCTGGACCAGTGCTTGTGGCTGCAGACGAGAGAGGCATGGCGGTGAAAGCAACGACCGCGAGGCCTCGTTAGTTGCTTGTATTTTGATATAGGTATCTGCACGGGATGACGCCTGCGCATCGGCACTGCCTTTACAGCCTTCCTGAGTTTCAAATTTGGGGGCAACAGCACGATGTTCCATTTTGCCGCCATCTGTGGGCGACCTAGCTGACCGACCGCCTTGCTTCAACGATGGGACACGAGTCATCTTAGGAATGCATCAACAGCAAGAACAGCGAGAAGCCCCTTCACAGCGTGTCGTCGTCGGTTTCCTGCGAACGCATGCTGGATTGAAATACCACATTTTATTTTGGCAGTGGCAACCATGCATGGTCATACGGTTTGTCCACATTGATTGATTACATGGTGAACGCATCACCAGATCTGGCTGTCAGCTTGGAGACCTCTGTTGCTCCTGAAGAAGCATCACACATACTTATATCTGGGTTGTACAATGAACGCCAGGCATACTCTTCACCATGTTGCTTGTCAATGCTAGTGCTTCATCAGTATCAACATTGTGCTATCGGCATTGAGCATACTCATCATATGATGCATCATGTTCCTTGTCAGGCCTTATGCTCATCACAACTGCTCAGGGGCAAGGGCAGCCAGCATACAGTGTACTCTTTTGAGTTTGTGTTTAGACATGGCGGCAATATTAAGACAAACGCAAGCGTATGAACATGCAGACACGGATGACTTCAATGTAGACAGGTGCCTATAATTATGCTCACCTGGCGAGCTGAATCATATGCCATCAGGCTAGATGTGAGTTTCCAGACATCTTGTCATTGATGCAGCATGTTGTCATCCACTTCCACCAGAAGACCCTAGAGACACAGAGCACCACAGCACCTTGTTAGCAAGAAATGGAACTGCACACTTTGCTATGAGCATGTTACACCAGGCCTCGGGTGTAGGTCAGGATCTGCTTTCAAGGGACAGTGCAATTCTGAGTGCCTCACCACATGCTCTGACATGCTCTCAACCGGCCCAAACTTTCACTAACCGTACTGAATCAGGAATGAGCAATGTGCTGCTAAGCAGGCTCTATCATCAGTAAGGCTAACAAGAGCAAAGAATTGTTTCTCTGCTACTGTAGACATGCTCAATCGGTGTGTCATCAACCAGCAATGTGTTGCATCACTTTACCAACATCCGCAAGAATTCCCCAGGTTCGTCTTAGGCATGTTTCATATTGAGAACCCTTTGTTGCATGCGCACGCCATTCGGAGCGCCACACACATCCCTTCTACTGGCTGCTTCATAGCAACATCGTACGCAGGTCAACCAGCTACAGAAGGATATGACTATCTGTTACATATGGGAATTGTCTTGGCAAGCATGTTTTCTCCAGCTTCAGAGACATCTCACGTAGAAAGTTCAGTTAAGAATGTCAGAAGCTGCAGCTGAACGACACATTTGCGATGGCCAGTTGAATCGTTATAAAGGTGTCTTTTGATTAGGATATTCCATGCCCGGACAAGCAGAATTAAGCAAGTGGCAACTGACTCAGAGTAAACTGGAACAACTATGGCAATCCAGCCTGCGGATGTTGAGGACCCTTCACTGGCTGTAAGTGAAGGGCTTGCAGTGTAATTGAGCAAGCGACATCAAGCCAACACACAGAGGTGCCATGCAATATGTCCTGGACATGCGTACAGACGGCATCTGCTGTATGATCGTCGTGCATTCAATTTTGTTCAGCTAGTTTCATCACTGACGGACTGACACTTTGCCTTGTCTGGTCGCATCAGCTTCCTGCAGACACAAAACGACGTATGGTATTCAATATGCATGCTTTGCAAGCAGCTCATGCAAGCGCATTTCGGCATTCTGATGACTTTTGCAGGCATCTCGTTGCCTTCATGCTGTTCTGACTGATGCAGCGAGTGCTCCAGTCAGCTTGGCAGGCTCCTAGGTGGCGTGTCTGCCTTTCCCCTACGATCACAGCAACATCGTCGACGAAAGTCAACGTCAGATTCTTGCCACATCGATTGTTTGGCTGGAGCAGACCTGCACCGAAATTTTGCACCTGGAAGCAAATCTTACCTGTGAATTCAGCATTCCGACCCATGGTCACTGCGGCATCTTCGGAGCACATGTATACAAACAGGCTTGCTAAAGAGGAGTCGCCATATCTCCTGCAGCACCAGCACAACCCGGTCAGAGTCAAACTGGATGAGTTTTCATATCCCGTCACGTGTCCAAGATATGGGCGCACAGTATGAGTGCTGTGCTCTGTATTAAAACTCTTGCCCAATCTCCAGGTGGACTGGTACCCTTGGTCGACAGAGGCCTTTGACAAAGCCATTCAAGAGGACAAACCAATCTTTCTGTCAGTAGGCTACTCAACGTGTCACTGGTGAGGGCTGTGCAAGCTTCTGCTGGTCTCTGCAGCATTCTGCAACAACGCCCAACTACAACTCATGATACATGCAACTGGACACACTCTTCACTCTGGCTGTGACTTTCATGCATGCTTAGTCCTGCAACTCAATCTCGTTGCTGCGTTGCATCATCTCATCTATAGCTGCTTAGTTCAACCCTAGCTGCTCTTTTTGCCAGTGTCTTGAGAGCTGTGCCATGTTTGGCATGACTCAGCACCTTGCATGCAGGTGTCATGTGATGGAGCGAGAAAGCTTTGAAGATGATGCTACTGCAGAGTTGCTGAATAACAGCTTTGTGAGCATCAAAGTGGACAGGGAAGAAAGGCCAGATGTGGATAAAGTCTATGTAAGAGTAAACAGGATCTATACTGCTCTTCAACCACCTGTTGTCATATACCTTCCAAGCTGTAACACGTGTAGGCATACAAACCAAAACTGCTGTTACCTTTTCGTTGCAACAGATGCTGTCAGCAACTCTGCAGAACCACTTGCTTGCTACACCCAAATTTGAGTGCAACATCCAAATGAGTTGCAGCACTCACAAGCTGCTCTTCTTGCAGACACTCACCCTCGCTGCTGCTCTGCCTTCTGATGTACTTCAAACACAGACACACATCCTGTCAAAGCCTAGAAAGCATACCTGACATGCTGTTGCAACTGCAGATGACATACGTGCAAGCCACTCACCTTGATAAAGCCCAGGAAACATACCTGATGTGCTGTCGCAACTGCAGATGACATATGTGCAAGCCACCCAAGGTGGTGGGGGTTGGCCCATGTCCTGCTTCCTCACACCAGACCTGAAGCCCTTCCTGGGCGGAACCTACTTCCCCCCTCAAGATGCGTATGGCCGGCCTGGGTTCAAGACTGTGCTGAAGCGCATCGCAGAGGTGTGGAAGCACAAAAAGGATGACATCAAGCTGCAGAGTGCTGACAGCATGCAGCAGCTTGTAGATATGACTGTCACTAAAGGTGAAACACGACTAGCTTGCTGGGACCAGAGCATTGACGATCCCCTGTTCCCGATGTAATCTGCAACACTTGAATATTAGGTGATCAAGTTAGTTTGGTTGCTGCTGGGCTTCAGACCGCACTGACAGCATGCAGCAGATTGTGTACACACTTGCAACTGATGTGCTCTGGTTGCTGGGGTGCGCATCCATGCAAGCAAGCCAGGTTTCAGTCCTCAACCACATCATTGCTCATCACACTTTGGTGAACAACAGGACAGACAAGGGGTCCATGCATCATGATACAGTCTTGCTGGCATGTATTGCTGAAGAAGCTGAGTATGCATTCGAGCGGCCACAAGCTCACTAATACATGCACAGCGCATTACAGCAGTAACCCACATCTTGGCATGCACTACAGCAGAGCGCATCAGGCGTTTATACCACTCATTGTTATCTCAGTGCAAATGGGCATTGGGAATGGCCCCATGTTGATGCTGTCACAGACTATGTCATGCAGGCGGTCAGCAAAGCCTGTCAGACAGTCAAGCAGTGATAGCCATGTTGACGCTGTCACAGATCACGTCATGCAGGCGGTCAGCAAAGCCTGTCAAACAGTCAAGCAGTGATAGCCATGTTGATGCTGTCACACAGCACGTCATGCAGGCGGTCAACAAAGCCTGTCAGACAGTCAAGCAGTGATAGCCATGTTGATGCTGTCACAGACCATGTCATGCAGGCGGTCAGCAAAGCCTGTCAGACAGTCAAGCAGTGATAGCCATGTTGATGCTGTCACAGACCATGTCATGCAGGCGGTCAGCAAAGCCTGTCAGACAGTCAAGCAGTGATAGCCATGGACAGCTGCACCCAGATGCTGGCAACACGCTATGATGACAAGCTGGGGGGTTTTGGCAACGCCCCCAAGTTCCCACGCCCCTCCGAACTGAACCTGCTGCTGGTGCAGCACATCAGGACCAAAGCTGCTGGAAGCAAGGCAGAAGCTAGTGAGATTCTGCTGTCTATGCTTCGCCCCCTTCACAAGCAGATTGTGCTGCTGCTGGGACATGTGTTTGCTCATATGTCCTTCAACAGCCTAGGTATAGACAGACCTGTATGAACTCTTTCCCTGCTCCGGTTGTCTCCCTGGGTAGGGCCCCCGAGCCCTACCCAAGAGCCCTTTTTCTCCCTCCCCCTTCTGTCATCTCCTGAAGGCAATTGGCCTTTAAGCAGCTGCCCCCAAGCCAGCAGGGGGATTTTATACACTTGCCGCCCAACATCGCTCCTGCGCGACGGCCAGTCATGTCTCTCCTGCCTACAACTTTTTGGACTGGCCACATTCACCACACAATTGGCTGGCAGTGCATGCCTGATTGACAGTGAGTGTTATCACTTCGTGTGGTCAAACAGGCCACGCATACTCAGTCAGCTCAGGAATGGCACAACAGGTGTTGGCTGTTTGGCATAAGGGTGATGCGCAGGATGTTCTTCCTGAAGGGCACTTGCTGAAGATGGCAATCATAACACTACCATAATCAGCAGCTTAGAGGCATGTATGCCCACATTTGCAGCCGCCTGCAGATGCAGTGCATCTGTACACTAGCATAATCGTCTCTCATCCACACCTCTCTGGTCTCAGAGTCACTGGGCTGGACTAGGTGTACTCAGGCACCGTACTGCTGAAACAGTATGGTGACTGCTGCCTGCATCAATTGCAGAACCCGGTTGGACATTCTGCAGTCAGCAAAATGCAAATTCAAACCTGTCAAGCTGTGGTCGAAAGAGACAACATGGACTGGTCTCACTCTAGGTCCTAAACCCTACTGCCAGCTGTGAGGGTTGACTCAAAACAACCAATCTGGAACGGTTTCCATGCAGATCAAGCTTTGCAGATGGCAACATTCATTTTACAGTAGATGGCAGCCGGCGGCATGTATGATCAGATCGGATGGACTGGTTTCACTCTAGGCCCTGATGCCAGCTGCAAGGGTTGAGTTCACGAAGCTGAACTGTTCTACATGCAGATCAAGCTTTGGAGAAGGCAACATTCACTCTGCATCAGATGGCAGCCGGCGGCATGTATGACCAGATTGGTGGCGGATTCCATCGATACAGTGTCGATGAGAATTGGCACATTCCTCATTTCGAGAAGATGCTGTACGACAATCCCCAGCTGGCCAGCACATACCTGGATGCGTATTCTCTGACTGGGGACCGGGCGTTTGCTGAGGTGGCACGAGGGATTCTGGATTACCTCAGGAGGGATATGACCCACCCCAAAGGCGGTATCTTTTCTGCAGAGGTACAGCTGTCCCCACAGAAGCATCAACCTATGAACTGCTCCTGACGTGATTGTTTCTGCGGCAACAATGGCGTTCCTATGACCATGTCATGTGCATGCTACTTTCTGCATTTGCTAGGAGTGCGCTATCGATGTTGTACTTACAGGGGCTTGCATCGACTGCTACAAGCCTTGATTGGGTCCCTGTCATACCCAAGCTTGCAAAACAGCTTGTAGCAGCTGGTTGGCACCGACAGCATCACTCAAGGCTTCGTGAAGACTTGCATCAAGCAAACTCCCACCAACTTACTTGATGCAAGTCTTCAGGCAGCCTTGAGTGATGCCTAAATTGATCGTCGCTTGCAACATCACAAAGCGAGGCCATTAGTTTGTCTCTTGTCAATCACTTGCCAATGCAGGATGCAGACAGTTTTGACAACGCCGGCACAAAGAAGGAAGGGGCTTTCTACTTGTGGACATCACAAGAAATCAGAGAAGTCTTGGGTGACGCTGCACCCCTGTTCATCTCCCACTACTACATCAAAGACGAGGGCAATGCTGATTTGAACCCTCGCAGCGACCCTCATGGCGAATTTGGGGGGCTGAATTGCCTCAGGCAGGCTCAAACCCTACAGGAGACAGCCAGACAGGCTGGAGTCAGCGAAGAAGAGGCACGGCAAACCCTAGCAGCTTGTAGAGAGAAGCTGCATACCAGGCGAGGGCAGAGACCCAGACCACATCTTGATGACAAGGTATGCACACACCAACAATAATTCATAAGCAATGCAACAAACGCTGTTTAACACCCTTGTCACACTTGTGGTGGATTACAGCTTCACAGAGTCACCTTTGATTTATGCTGTGCTTAAGCAGCAGCCCGATTTAAGATAAGCCGTTAATGGATGTCTCACAACGCTCTAGGGTTGCTATAAGGGTTCCCAATACTACAAGGCCTGCGACAACAGTGCGCGTATGCAGGAAGATGACAGCTTTTTTTGTCAGGAGATCGAGCACAGATTGCAGAATTCAAAGACAGGGGAAACAATCAGATGCTGCCCTGGATTGGAAGAAGAGCTGTGTGATGCAATGCAGATCGTGGCTGGTTGGAATGGGATGGCCATTCAGGCTTTAGCCTCTGCGTCAGTCATACTGCAGCAGGAAGACCCACCCCAAGCCCCTGCCTTTCCCGTGGAGGGGTGTCCCCCATCCACCTACCTGCAAGCTGCCATCCAGGTACCCACTGTGTGGTGGTGCTGTGCTGTGCTGTGCTGTGCTGTGCTGTGCTGTGCTGTGCTGTGCTGTGCTTTGCTGTGCTGTGCTGTGCTGTGCTATCCTGTCTTGGCCTGGCCTGTACTGTACTGTAGATTGGGATTGAAAAGAGCTGAATGTCCCATACTGTTGCCTGTGTAGGCAGCTGAGTTTGTGCAGCAGCATCTGTGGGGCGAGGCAACTGGGCGCTTGAAGCGCAGCTTCTGCCGCAACCCCTCTGCGGTGCAAGGCTTTGCTGATGACTACTCCTACCTCATTGGTCAGCCTCACTCACATCTTGCTGCTGCTTGCTGCTGTGTTCTCAGTCTCATCTTGCTGCTGCTTGCTGCTGTGTTCTCAGCCACATCTTGCTGCTTCTTGCTGCTGTGTTCTCACTCACATCTTGTAGCTGCTTGCTGCTGTGTTCTCAGTCACAAGTTGCTGCTGCTTGCTGCTGTGTTGCAAGTCATGACTGTGGGCTTATCTGTGTACATGCTATGCGCTGTTATGACACCGTCAGCCTTGCATCATTGGCTGTTTTGGGCAGTCATACATTTTTCAGATCTGTCAAGTCTGGCACCTGGTTGGCAGTTGTACACTGGACAGATTAGTCAACTCTAGCACCTGGTGGGCAGTTGTACACTTGACAGATTAGTCAACTCTAGCACCTGGTGGACAGTTGTACACTTGACAGATTAGTCAACTCTAGCACCTGGTAGGCAGTTGTACACTTGACAGATTAGTCAAGTCTAGCACCTGGTGGGCAGTTGTACACTTGACAGATTAGTCAACTCTGGCACCTGGTGGGCAGTTGTACACTTGACAGATTAGTCAACTCTGGCACCTGGTGGGCAGTTGTACACATGACAGATTTGTCAACACTGGCACCTGGTGGGCAGTTGTACACATGAAAGATTTGTCAACTCTGGCACCTGGTGGGCAGTTGTACACATGACAGATTTGTCAACTCTGGCACCTGGTGAGGAAGGCACCATCTTAGGGGATAAACATAGTTGAGGTGGAAGGGATCCTTGCCTTCTTCTGCCTGTGACTCATGGCAGTTATTGGGTCACATGCCAGATCTGGCCAACAGCCACACCGCAAGCTGCTCTATCTGTTGTGAACAAGTGATTGTGTTGAGTAAGTCAGCAGTAAGTACGGTCATGGGCGCAGTGGGGTTTATCTGTTATGAACAAGTTGTCAACTATGACATGGGCACACAGCGCCTGAGCAAGCAAGATGAGTCTGCAAATGGGCTCTCAAGTTTTCTTCTTCTTCTTCTTTTTCCCCCCCCCCCTCAAATTACAACTGCTTTGCAGGTGGGCTTCTCGAGCTGTACCAAGTGACAGGGGAAACTAAATGGCTGCAGTGGTGCCAGAAGCTGCAGACCACGCTTGATGAGCTGTTCTGGGACCAGGCTGCTGGTGAGAAGGTGCATGCATGCATTGTTTTTGTTTCGATTGTTTTCAACTTCCATCATGACCACCTAGGTTCCCCCCCCCTTCCCCCCTCCTTGGGTTCACAGGCACATTCAAAAGCTTGATGCAGATTTTATTTGCAACATAGCCCACCGGCACCATCAGCACAGAGTGAGTATGACGCAACTTCTGTGCTGAGATTGCTGCAATTGAATGAACCCTACTGCCCTACCCTGCCCTGCCCAGCCCAGCCCAGCCCAGCCCTGCCCTGCCCTGCCCTGCCCTGTATGGGTTGCAAACCGTTGCCTACTCAGTTTCACAGAGATGTACCCAAACGATCTATCTTGCAACGTGTACCCGGTCCGGTTTTGTCAAGGCTCTCAAGGCTCCCTCGAGCGTTGTTTGTTTCCTCCAGCTCTGCTGCCTTTCACATGTCGCGCGTTGGTCATGGCCTTCACGCAGCTATATGTCTACCTGGTATCTTCTTTTCGCGCAAAGAATGACAGGTCAGGGATTGCAAGTCTGCATGAACAAGTGCTATCACACCCACAGTGCAGTACAACAAAGATAGGAATGTAGATTGATCAGCTAGTTGAGAGAACAAGCATGC
>JAABUK010005309.1_pt1 | contig 20193 bp, 33 predicted proteins | sample 5559141 | NCBI WGS metagenome assembly JAABUK01 (sample SAMN10711869, study PRJNA513367) | rock metagenome | isolation source: Antarctica rocks | place: Antarctica: Victoria Land, Pudding Butte nord | collected 2016-01-03 | reverse complement strand
TAAAGTTTTCACAAACAAAGATGATAAGGGCAACAAGACCAAGGGACAACAAGCCAAAGAGCTTCTGACACGATATGGCAGTGCTTACTTGATCACCAGCATCAGCTTTGCCATTGTATCCTTTACTCTATGTTATGCCCTTATAAGCTCAGGTATCAAAATGACATACTCTCAAGCTGTCCATGCGTGAACATGAGAACATGAGAACTCACCCTCTCATACCAGCATTATGTTCAAATGCATATGGGGATGCATTCTTTGCAAGCTCACAAACGTCCATGCTCTGCTGCTCTTCACCATTATGACCTTGCTCAGAAGTCCTGCCATGCATTGCAGGTGTCGATGTGCCCTCCTTGCTGCAGCGAGTGGGTCTGAAACCCTCTGACACAAGCGAGAAGGTTGGCACCTTTGCCATTGCATATGCAGCGCACAAAGCACTATCGCCTGTTCGATTCCCACCAACAGTTGCTCTGACACCAGTCGTTGCCAAAATCATTGGCAAAAAGCCAAAGGAAGCTGACAAGCCACAGGATTTGTAGTTTGCCAGCTACTTGACCACAGCTGTAGGGCGTCCAGCTGAGGGTGTCTACAAGTGGGTGATCAGAATTTTGAGCACGTCCTACCTGAAATCCGCTTGTTTGTTTTCAGCACACAGTTGCTCAAGGCTCCTGAATGTCAGAACGTTGGTTGTGTTGCAATGTTTGTGTGCTGCGTAACACTGAATTGTCCATTGTCCGCTTTTTACATTGATTTCATTATTTACCTACATGGATCCAGCAAGTCTGTTTGCTAGGCTCTAGAGATCTTATATGCTTTGCATGCTGGCCTAGGTATGTAAGCTTCGACTGTTGACACAGTCTGTCTTGAAGCTAGCGTATTACGCTGGCTTCCAAGACCTCAACCGCCTTCTCAGGCCAATGTGGCTAATCTGCACTATCGATTTTGTTGACAGCATTGATTATTCCTGAGTGCTGTCACAGATGTAGATGTTGCACTTCAAGGTTGGTGAATTATATGGCCCTTTCCACACCAGGAGAAAGCTCTGAAGAGACGTGTAGGGTTTTGCTGAAACTGGGGACCAGCTTGTCGTGAGAAGCAAATTGCGTACCCGAAAAGCATCTCAGGTCAGCAAGTCAAACGCGTTCACATGATAAGTTCCGCTCGCGTTGTCTATTACAGCTGCCTCTGGCAATCAGATAGGCCTTCACACTACACAATGACGTGACCTCAGACTTTCTGACAATTCCAGACTATAGTACTATTATAGTTATAGGTGCCATCGACACTGGACATAGTTGGTCAGCTCGATAGAAACTCACAAGTTGCGCAGAACTTTCGAATCGGCTGGCAGCAAGATGACAATGCAGTGTAATACGATGGACAGACACCATGTGTCTTCTTTTGATCATACGCTCGGAACTTTGTACAAGATGGCAGGCAAGATGCTGAAGCTTGTCTTTCAGCAGAGCACGGAACTGCCAGGGTTCCTTGCTTTGGAGCAACAAGGCCGATCACAGATGTCATTCAACATGTCATTAGATGTACTTCTGCGAAGCGAAATGATTTTGTGACCTGCAGGGGGAGCCACTGGGTCAACCTTGGGTTTGGTGAGCGGGTATCGCAAGCCGGTGCTGACAAAACGGCAACGGCTGCAGCAGGAACTTGAGGCGCCTTGGCTGCGACTGCTGCGGAGTATATCCGACGTTGAAGTCGAGAATCTCGCTGGGGGAGAAGCAGCCCTTGAGTCTGTGTTGAAGCGACTCAACAACTTTGAAGCCAATGCTAGACAGTCTGAGCAGCAGGCAGAGGCACAGCAAGTCGCTCTGGATGCTGCAGGTCAGTCATGCAGTTAATCTCAGGCCTGCTTTCTTCCTTTTGCGTCTGCTGACAGCATTGCCATGCCAGAATTGCTATCTCGCGGGAGGCTTGCCTCACCAAGGGAAGAGTGGGTTACACTATTCGTCTGTCTAACTCACTCACATGCATTGCAGAGACCAGAAAGAATGCAGTACAGGAGCAGCTGAATCAGTCGCAGCAGGACTTGGCAGCATGGAGGGCTGATGGGGAGAGCAAGCTGACTGCGCAAGTTGCAGCTATGCAGGTAGGGTAGCTTGTACGTTACACTGACAGCAACCAGGTGGGACAGGGTGCAAGATAGTGCTGCCAGCCTTTAAGCCACGTGCACCCCTTCTTTGGCTCCCTTTTCCTGCCTGAGGTGCCTGCAGGGCAGCGCGCCATTGCTGCTGCCAGGACGTAATTACACCTTTGAACCAAGATTGTTTGCTGCAGTATCCTGTCTCAAGCACGTGCTGAAGTGTCGCGGATTTGCTGCAGGATGTGGAGGCTAGTTTTGCTGAAAAGTTGCATGAGCTCAATGAAGCCTATACTGCCACACAGGTATTTCCATACTAGTTTACCACTCAGCACTCAGCACTCCAGTATAGCAAGCACAATGCAGTTTTCAAAATGTTGTTCACCCTGATTGTGGGCCACTTGCAATCAACACTTGATTGATGTCCACAGGCTTTGTTGCGCAATGAGACAGCAGACAAGCAGGCTGCTTTGGCTTCACTAGACCAGCAGCAACATGCCAACAAAGCTCGTCAGGTATGTGCATCTTATGTGTCATAATCTGTGTTGTGGACATCCTCTATTCATGCCAGCAAGACTACTTTTTGTTGCAGGTTGCTTTTGATTCTGAGCGCCAGGCCAAGGAGGAGGCACAAGCTGCAAGGGCTGCCGCTGAAGATGCTGTGGCCCGGAGCAATGTAGGCATTCAAGACATTTGCCTGGCATCAACTGCCAACATTACCAACAGTTGCTTCTGTCTGCAATACAGCTAATCCAGTATTGACATGCATGTCTTCTTGCAGGTGGCATTGGCAAGGCTAAGAGCTGCCAACCATAAGTTGCAAGCAGATGTGGTAAGTGTCAGGCACTGTTCAGGTCCTTCACTGTCGCTACAGACATGGATGCTGACATGCAGCTGTGCATTGCAGGCTCAACTTGAGTCAGAGTGCAAGGCCAATGAGGCGGCGCTTGCTGATGAGCAGACGTGCAAGAGTGAGGCACAGGTGAGCTGGCCCCCTGCTGTCCATTCTACTTACTCAAAATTGTGCTTTTTGCACAAGGTTCTGCAACATTGCCAACAAATGCTTCTAGCTGCAATACAGCTTGTGCAATGCTGACATGTCTAGTTTTCTGCAGGCTGCATTGGCAGAGAAGGCTTCCGACATCAGTAGGATGCAAGCGGCTTCAGCAGCTGTACAAAAGGCCAGACAGGCAGTTCTGGTAAGGGTTGAGCACTTCTCAGTACCGTTGCTTGCGCTGCAGACTTTGGATGCTGACATGCAGCTGTGCATTGTAGGCTCAACTTGCCTCAGAGCGCAAGGCCAATGAGGCAGCGCTTGCTGATGAGCAAAACAGCAAGACAGAGGCACAGGTGAGCTGGCCTCCTGCTGTCCATTCTGCTTGCTCAAAAGCAGCACCTGCAGCACCTTGTGCTTTTTGCACAAGGTGCTGCAACCTTGCCAACAAATGCTTCTATCTGCAATACAGCTTGTGCAATGCTGACATGCTGACTTTGCTGCAGGCTGCATTGGCAGAGCAGACTCTTGCCAACCAGAAGTTGTACGCAGCTCTTACAGCTTCACAGGAGGAGAGGCAAGCAGCTGTGGTAAGTTTCAGGCACTTCTCAGTCTCTTTGCGTTTGCTGCAGGCTTTGATTGCTGACATGCAGCTGTCCAATGCAGGCTCAACTTGAGTCAGAGCGCAAGGCCAGCCGGGCAGTGCTTGCTGATGAGCAGCAAGGCAAAAGAAAGGCACAGGTGAGCTGGCCCCCTGCTGTCTGCGCCGCTTGCTCGAAAGTGCGCTTTTTCCGCAAGCCGCTGCAACATTGCTAACAAATGCTTCTATCTGCAATACATACTGTGCAATGCTGGCGTGCCCAGTTTGCTGCAGGCTGCGTTGGCAGAGCAGGACCTTGCCAACCAGAAGTTGCAAACAGCTTTCACAACTCCCGCAAGGCACTGTGAGAGCTGTTTGCAACTTCTGCTTGGCAAGTGTCAGGCACTTCTCCCGTTGCTTTTGCTGCAGTCTTGGATGCTGACATGCAGCTGTGCATTGCAGGCTCAGCTTGAGTCAGAGCGCAAGGCCAGCCAAGCAGCGCTTGCTAATGAGCAAGAAGGCAGGAGATTAGTGCAGGTGAACTGACAATCTGCTGTCTGCTCTGCTTGCTTGACAATGTGCGTGTTGCAGGCCATGGGCTCTATGGATCAGTACTTGTGGGGCTGCGCTGATGCCCTGCTGTCTGTCTTCTTGCTGAGTTTTTCTATCCTGCAGGCAAGCCTTGAAATTGCTCAGGAAGGTGCCAAACGCATGTCAGCAACTAAGGCTGCACTTCAGCAGGAGGTGCAGCGCATGGCACAGGTGAGCAGTAGCAATTGGTTGCTTCAGCGTCTATCACCTCTTACTCACTTGTGCTCACCCTTAGCCACATTGGTCATGGTGTTCAACGATCTGTTGTTGCTGCAGCAAGCATTGGCTCGTGAAGCAAGGCTAAGTGCTTTACCTTTAGAGATTCCACGACAGTGCCCTTGTCCTGCTGTAGCCTTGCTGGGCACTGTCGTGGAATCTCTAAAGGTAAAGCACTCACAGCATGCACAGGCCCAATGACTTGCTCATGGGGTCAACACAGAGAGACTGCACTCTTTTGGTTGTTTTGCAGGCAGCTTTGGCAGAAGCACAGAAAGCCACGCAGACAGCCGAAGCCAATTTGCTTGCGGAATGCTATGCTAGATCCAATGACCAGGTGAAATATTGTGTTCTTTGCCTGCTGCTGTACTCAATAGATGTACAGACGCTAGATCAGTTGTTGTCACCTTCTCGGTTACGCTGCAGGACATTCAAATTGCTGTTGTATATAGGAGAGACAAGCTCAACGCATTCTGAAGCTTGGGTCAATGATGGACAAGAAAGATGACCATGTGAGCTCACGTCCTTGACACCTTCATCAATGCGCCATGTATGCTCACTCATTAATTGTCTTGACAGTTGACTTCAAACAAGGTCGCTCACATGTGACACTGATGGGCTCAAGATGAAGCCAAGTGCATGCAGTGTAGTGGCACAGTGTTTAGTAATGCAGCCTTCCAGTCCATCTGCCTGTGCACATTAGCATGCGAGGTGCACTTTTACACATGTCCCAAACCCCTGACGCAACTGAAACGCAGCCAATGCAACAGGACAGATGCAGTATTGTGGGTGCACTGAGACCTGTGTTGCCTGGCCTGCAGGTGGCCTCGCTGCAGGCCATGGTTGTCTACTACCGAGACCTTTGTGGCGTGCCTATAAAGCTCGGCAAAATGTCTGTGTATGACGAGCCTGATCCAGATGAGTATTACCCTCTTCAGGACCTTGACTTCAGCCTGGGAGAGGAGCCTCCAGCAGAGCAACAGGACCACTACATGGTATGCATCTGACTTGCAGCACTTGAACCCTTTGTGAAAATGTACAGCTCATGCTTCTTGCAAGTGACGAACACCAGCACATTCAGTTGTTTCAGGTGGTGTTGGTCTGCAAGGCATGGTCAAGCTTGTCACTCATTGTCAACAGTCAAGACCTTGCTCTAGCAGTCTCGATGTAGCTGTCCAAGTCAATATGTCTTTGTGTCTGTCTGCCGGCTGGTTTTTCATTTGCCTGCTTGTCTGTCTATGGTGTCCAAGAGGCCCGACATTTATTGCCCAATTTGTTGTGCACAGGAGCTGACCCGTAGGTGTGTTGACAACCGCCGTGACCCCATCAATGCACTGGGCCGATGGCTTCCAAAGCAAACAGAGGTGGAGTCTGTTGGTGAGGGTCTGCGGATGCCTGCCAACAACAATGAGTGGGTGAGTTTCCCCAAGGTGGCTGGCGTCCAGCCCAGAATTCTATATGGCGAAGCAGTGGGATATGGGGCTCAGGGCGTGGTCTTTCCTGGCAGGAGGATGAAAAGCCAGACCACTGCAATTGCCATCAAGATGTTCCAGAATAACCCAAAGTCATTGTTTGACAAGGAGTCAAGCCAGTTGCACACAGCTCGAGCTTGCAAGAATGTGGTCAAGCAGATATCGGACACCCCTCCCCTGTGGGACAGTAGCACTCGGCGTGGCTACATGTTCCTGGAGTAAGCGCTTCTCTTGTGTTGTCAGCCTGTATGTAGTTATACAGCCCAGTAGTGACCTCTGTGCTTCATGACGCTTGTATGGTCATTGCTTTGATCAATCATGCAGTAGCTTTGCATTGCCAAGCTGATGAATGCATCATCAGGCTGCATTAAGACACTGCTCTTGCTGAAATACTGTTGTAGTGTGCATCCAACGTGCTTTCAATTCTACAGACGTCTGAGGCCTTTCAAAGTTTGTCATGCTTCTTCTACCTAAGATCACATAGGATGCATCTCAATTTGCCCTCGTTGCCTGGCTGCTAACAGCAACAGCAGCTTGGCATGTCGTCGACGAAGTGAACAGCAGTGAATGCAGTTTGCTGCTTTGGCAGCTTTGAGGTCCTCTGTGGTGTCTCAGCACTAACACTGACAAATGCAATTTTTATGCAGGAGTGCCTGGCGCTTTGTTTGAGGTGTCACCAGAGGGCACTGAGGAGTACATGGCTCCTGAGCGACTAGCCGTCTGGTGCCCTGAGATGTGTCTGCCCCAGAAGGGACAGAAGTACACAGCACAGGAGATGTTTGCTGGGATGTGTGGGCAGGGGGGATCACTGCCTTCAGGCTGTTGCTGGGACGGCCCTACACCTTGACCAGCCGCAGCCCCTCCAACTTTCACTTGGAACGGGATGCCCAGCAGATGACCACGGCCCTGCAGGTCTCTAATGTACCAAGTTTTGCAATGCTCTGCATGCTTTGCTGCCCTTTCACATCTTGCTCTGGACAGATTTGACATAGTGGCCATGTCAGCTGCACAGCATGATGTTAGTCCAGCCCAGGAATGTTTCCTGTGCTTGCCAGGTCTGGCATTGTACCCTCATTGCTGTTGAGCGCCACAATGGATGCCAACTGTGATGTGTATCATGTTAAGGCCTATCAATGGACAGACCTTGCGTGCTGCATACTGTTTGCAACTGCTGGTCACTGACACGGGCATTGCTGCTGCTGCTGCAGAGGCACAAGAGGGGACTGTGCCAGCAGGATGCTCTCCTGCAGCATGTCACACAGGTGTGGGGCAGAGATGCCGTAGATCTGCTGGCCGAGGTGCTGCATTATGACCCAGCCGAGCGCTGCACGGCAGCACAGGCATTGGCTATGCCATTCCTGGCTCAGACAGACCTTGGAGTGAACTATTAGATGGAAATCTATCCCCCCGCCAGCCCAACTGTAGCTTGTAGTGTTGTGTTGAGCCAACGTGTGAGCGCATGCATGCGTCTGTGTTATGCATTGTATTATGTGCTGAATATGCCTCAGCTTTCTTTCAACACATATCAAATGTATGAGCACAGTTTCTGATACCTAGATTTACTGCTGATATTTTGGCCCATTTTGCCGTGAGGATGAATACATCCTATTGTTACAACAAGCACAGATCAGCTGAATGTCACTGGCATGCCCATCTACGCATGTGGCAGGTCCATCACAGCTCAACACAAGCAAGGCCACTTGGTGCAGAAGCCCAACTGTGCTGAGATGTGCACATAGCAAGCAGTAGCCTGAGTTGCTGATCAATGAGCTGCTCATGGTGTAGCCACTGTCTACTCACCTGTTCATTTGCAGCAGCCAAACTGAGACTGTCAGACTACGAGCAACTTTTAAAAATTCAGTCATGTCCATGCTGTGTGACATGCTGAGCTCAGCTGTCTTGTACAGAACACTTGCTTTGTGCTCAGGATGCATGCAGTATGTACCTACGTGTGCTGGAGCACGCAGCAGATAGCACTGTGCATGTACCCTGACTGGGGGAAGAAGAGGGCTGCATAGCTTCATTCGGCTTCCTCCTCTCAAATGTAACAAGCAACCTTGAGCCTGCACATTTGCCGTTTTTCCGGCCCGCAGGGCCGTTCCTTGTCTCCGATCGGTCAGTGATGCAGGCAAGTTGTCGTCGCGTTTCTCACTAGCAAGGTAAGCAGATCAAGCCCTTGTATCAATAGGCCGTCCACCATTCAGTATGTACGAAGGCAAGTACCCTAAAGTCTGACAAGCTCACCATGCGAGTGCAGCAAGGTTCGTGGATGGACCATCCTGCAATTTCCCTATCGTGCTTTCGAACTCACAGCTGTTGTCAGCTCGTTGTATAAGCACTCTCTTTCCTAGCAATCAAGCAATCAGCCCGTCTTATTGACGGCGGTAAACTAACGTTTCTTGTCTGTGCAGGTCTGCTATACTCACAGGTGGTGAATACACCACAAACCGGTCAATGTGGTTTCTTGCAGACTGATAGTGTCAGTTTCCAACGTCCTGCACAGCCCAGCAATAGTTTGGCAAATATCACGGGCGTCCTAATCCAGGCCATATTTCAGCACCTGGAGGTTGCCTCTGCAGCTAGACTGGCCTCTACCTGCAAAGTATGCTTTGACGAGCACAGGCATGCATGCGCAGACATATATGAGCGTGCTTATCAGCAGCTCACCCCAGAAGTGACATATCAATTCTTTTACACACGCGATTGGCAATTGGGGGTGGCAATCATTGTGCATTGGGCAGACGAGGAATTGCTGTTGCAAATGTACAGGATCGCCCTTCACAGAAAAGCTCTGCAAGAGTTTTGGACTTCTGTATGGCCAGCCAATTTGCACGAGTCAATCTGGACTGCTGCAATGACAATTGGTCAATATGATACACTGGCAGATTATTGCAAAGACTACCCGATGCCTGAATTCCTTTGGATTCAAGCAGTTGTCAGCTGCAAACAATGGAAGTCACCACTTCTTGATGCCTGGGTGCATGACGATCTTTTGGAGAAGGCTGCTATGGAAAGTATGGGATCAGTATGGGAGCATGGATCTGTGATCTTGTTTGTAGCGCAGCAAGCTGTACATACCAATGGAGGGGTAGGCCTTAATGGAGACGCTTTTTGTTATGCAATCATAATGGAAGATGCAGACAGCAGTGCAGATGTTCTAGAAGACAATTACTCTGACTGGGGTGGAGACCCTGTGTTTGTGTGGGATTCCACTGTTGACTGGATGCATCAAGCTCCATCTGAGCAAAAGTACACATATGTGGAGCCAGATCAGATATTCCCATCTGAACCAATTGGGCAACTCAGGCGTAGAGAATATATGCGCAAGCCATCTTCTGTTAGGAGTAGGCAGTGCCGTGCCAACAAGCAAGCAGATAACAGGATCAAGCAACCTAGGATAAGGCTAGACAAGCATGGAACCGGAAAGCACAAGAGAAGGGGGCTGGTGCAGTGGGAAGTGATGCTTGATCATAATGTGTTTGAGTAGCTGCAAAAGGCATACAGAAAATTTGCCGTAATCAGTGTTTCAATGTGTCCACTTCAAAAGGCGCAGAAGAGAATTTGAACTGCATAAGTAAAAGGCAAAGATGCACTGATGCACACTGTGTTGCCTTATTGGCTGTGCATACAGATACTGCTTTCTTTGACAGATTGGATCTCAGATACAGATGCTTATTCCGGAGGATACACCATTGCAGAACATGGATCATAATTTCTGCTATGTAACAGACATAGCTGAATGGTCACTGTGCACAAAGGCAATTTGTTGGCTCCAGCCATGAAAATTGCTGCTAAACATGCCTCTGTCCGTCATGTTGCCTTGCGCATTCAAGGCACCGCCAACCACTTCAGTGCAGATATTAGACAGATCATCTGCAGCAGCTGTTGTTAGTTCCCCCGGTGGCAAATGTCTGACATCGCTCTGCGCTGAGACACGTAAGCCATGACCTGAGCTTGGAGCGCAGGCAACATTGAACCCAAGGTGTCAGCTGTTCCATTGCTAAGTGCAATTTTTGGCATCAATTGCAAGGAGGTAGGGATTGGTGGGCAGGGAGTGTTGAGATGGTGAACATTGACAGCAACTGACATAAAGTCGTGCAAGTGAACCAAATTTTGGAGGTGGGGGGCCTGTAAAGAGAGGAATGCCAGCTGTAAATGAGTGTCATCATACAGCACTCCATTTGCATGTGCATGCTGGCAGTGTGAGCAAACCTCCACAAGTCAAAGCAACCAACTGCACTGTTGCCTTCAAAGCCTGTGACAGTCTGACACACTTGTTGTCTTCATGCCTTTGTGCTCAAATGCATAAGCAAACTGTACCTGGGGAAGTTTGGCCAGCTATTTGGGGGTGGTGATGGCATCCGAGAAGCCTCCAAGACTGTCCACATGTGTGTACAAGGCCAGGCTGAAAAGCATCTAGCCCTGACCAGACGCGCCCTCTTGCAATTGCCAGGCTTCTCACCTTGGCAATGTCCGTGTTGCATACTGCTGAAACTTGCTCCGAGAAAGCTGCATATGGTCTGCACACCATGCGCATAATCTGACAACCTCAAGTCTACCATTTTGCACCCTCACCTGAGCAGCACGCATCATGCATGCTGCCTTTGTGCATGCAGTGCATGTGTAAGCACATTGGGTTGAGTCATTGCTCAAGGGTCTTCCAGCAAGACTAAATTGCTGAAAGCGAGCAGCTGACGCCATACACCACAGCAGCTGGTCAATAGCACAGGCGTTTGTAGCAAAAGGTGTGAAAACTGGTAGAACTGTAGACAGCATATTGGATGGGCATGCATTTCAGCGCCAGAATTAGCAGCATCCCTTGCCAGATGTCAAAGAAAAGCTAGGCTGATGATCCACGTACTGGTCAACATGACGGTTCATATTCTGACGCTGCTCAAGCGTCAAATGTGTAAGTTGATATGCAGCTGCAGCGTTTATACCAACAGATACTGAGTGCACATCATCGGCCCAATCCTTCAACCCCTCTTCATACTTGAGTTGGCCATGGGCAACCCCAACGCTGCCTGTGATGGTGCGTGGCCATGATTCTGTCAGCGGTCACTGCAGGTAGGCCAGGTAAGAGCATAAAAGTTGGGAGCAGGTCAGCTTCTGTCAGATCGCTTTGGGACCAGACGTTATGACACAATGGGCGAAAAAGATGCAGCCAAGCATGCGCAGCAAATCTGGCAACACACGCTGGGCGTTCATGGAGCAGGTGATCATGCTTATGCTGTTGGAACTTGGCCACCAGCTCAGGTGTATCACAACACAACACTACATGCTACAGTTCGGCTGGCGGGGGACAGATTACTATCTACTGTCTCACTCCAGGGTCCTTCCAAGCCAGGAACAGCATAGCCAATGCCTGTGCTGCTGTGCAGATGGCAAAATCTGGTCTACACTATTGTGCTTGTGAGTGGCATGTGCCTTGTCAATCAGCCAATCCTGGCATGCTTGGTGCATGCAACATCATATAATGCCATTACCGTGGACAGTCATGCATTGGCAGCAAAGCCACAGCAACTGTGTCCAGTAGCAAGAAGAGCATGTTAGACCAAGAGTCTGCTGCTGTCACAAGCTGCTGCTGTGACAGACACACAGTCAGTGTTTTGGGCGCATTCACAGGCTCAACACAGGTTGCCAATCTGGCTTCAGGTCAAGATTCCACACATTATTGTCATCAAAGGTCAGCTCAGTAGGTGGAAGTCTGAGGATGGGCAGGTGACAACAGGATTCCATCGCACAGTTTGTCTTCACCATTCTCTTTGTTTGATTATCCCATTTGAACAGACAAAGATTGGTGAGCGTTCACACAGCTCACCAGCAGGGTGACAGCACCTTATGTTACTAGTTTGTTGGTGTCACTGTGCCTAATGTGCGTTTTTCTTTCTACATGCAGGTGTGCCGTTGCTTCTGACGCGATACACCATGATGTGACGGCACTCAAAGGGAAGCTGGCAAACCTGCTGTCGTCTCCATGTGCAACCTTGCAGCAAGTGGTGGGTACCTCATGACTGATCAGTCATCCCAAGCCATATGTCTGTCTGTGCCAAGCACCAAGCAGAGTCTACCACTCAGCCTAGCTTCCCAATAAGTGTGTGAGTGTGTTCTGCATAAAAAGGTGTATCATATTATGAATGTGACTCTATGCTTCATGAGTCTTAGCTCAGTACTGACACATTCTGGATGTACCTATGTGTACATGTGTACATAATGTGACTCATGGATATTATATATGTCATAACAGGGCTGATACCTTTTGGCATATGTTGCCTTAACAAACAAGGTCATCTGGTTGATGATGAAGTAAAATCAAGCGCAGATCAGCTCAAATTGGATATTACTGGTGTGCGAATATGCTCCTGCACCAGGATGCTGTTTGCGCAACATAGGCAAGACCACTTAGTGCAGCAGTCCCATGTGCCAAAGTTTGCACATGGCAGAGCAACGGCCTGACTTGCTGGTCAATAGCATTGCCATCAGTCACTGCACGGTCGAGGAAGAAGAGGCCCTCTGCTGCATAGCTTCTTTCGGCTTCTTCCAGTTCCAGAAATAGACGTTTCGGGATTGAAAAGAGCTGCAGGTAGCTACAGGTATCCATCAGACTTGAGGCTGTAGAACACTTCTCTCTCTCAGGCAACATCAAGCCTGCACAACTTGTCAAGTTGTGCCTCCGATTGGACAGTAGTGCAGGTCACTTGTCGTCGCGTTGCCCTTTATCCAGGTGAGCAGATCAAGTCTCCTGCATCAAAGCGCTGTCCGGCGTTCGGTATACACGAAGGCAAGAATCGAGAACTCTGCCAGGGTCACCATGCCAGCGCAGGAAGGTTCGTTGATAGACTGTCCTGCAACTTGCCTGTCGTGCTTTCGCACTTACAGCTGCTGTTGTCTCGTTTATAAGCATTCGCCTAGAGCAATTTTCTGGCAAGCCATGCAGGCTGCAGCTCAAGATGCTGCCTGAAATCTTAAACGACAGCACAGCCTATCGGTATGATGGCACTGCGCTAGTGCTTTTTGTCTGTGCAGGTCTGGACTTCAAGGTGGTGGTTCCACTTCAAGCCAATGACTGCGATCCTTTGCAGACTGATATTGCCAGTTTCCGACGTCCTGCACAGCCCAGCAACAGTTTGGCAAGCATGACAGGTGTAGCACTCCAGTCCATTTTTCAGCACCTGGACGTGGCTTCTGCAGCTAGACTGGCCTCCACCTGCAAAGTATGCTTTGATGAGCACAGACATCAATGCGCAGACATATATGAGCGTGCTTACCGGCAGCTCACCCCAGAAGTGACTATCAAGTTTGTCCCACCCTGGCGTTGGGACCCTCTGGGGGTGGAAATTACTGTACATTGGGCAGACGAGGAAGCATTGTTGCAAATGTACAGGATTGCCTTTCACAGAAAAGCTCTGCAAAATTTTTGGAGCTTTGTGTGGCCAGCCAACTTGCACGAGCTAATCTGGACTGCTGCAATGGACGTTGGTGAACATGACAGGCTGGCAGATTATTGCAAAGACCAAAGCCAGATAGCTTTGTCAATATGGATTCATGTAGTCATCAGCTGCACAAAATGGACGTCACCACTTCCAGATGCCTGGGCACATGATGGTTCTCTTGACAAGGCTGCTATGGACAGTTTGGGATCAGCATTGGAGCATGCCCAATTGAGCTTGAGCGTGGCGCAGCAAGCTGTAGATACCACTGGAGGGCTTCTTGAATTTTATAGTGAGTTCTTTTATCACCAAGATGCAGACATGTACAGCAACGTTGACACAGATGCTTCAGACCATGAGTACTGTGCCTGGGTTGAAGCCCATGCAGTGCTTGCGCCAGACCCTGAATTTGTGTGGGATTCCTCTCTTGATTGGATGCATGAAGTTCCATCTGAGGCAAACTCATACGTCCAGCAAGATCAGATATTTGCATGTGAACCAGTTGGGCAACTCAGGCGTAGAGAATACACGCACCGGGTATTTTCTGTAAGGAGTAGGAAGTGCCATGCCAACAGGCAGGCAGACAACAGGATCAAGCAACCTAGGAAGAGGCTGGACAAGCATGTTACAGGCACGCATAAGAGAGTGGGGCTAGTGCAATGGGAATTGATGCTTGATTGTGACGTGTTTGTGTAGCAAATCTTACAGAACAAGACATAAGTAATTTTTCAGTGTGTCCATCTTAAAGACGCAGAATAAACTCTTAATTATAGGAATAATCGGCCCGCATACATTCAAGGTCACTGCATCGCCTTTAAGTTATTGGCTGTGCATACATATGCTGCTTTGTCTCATCTCAGGTACACATTCCGAGTTGGGTGCACTGATTTACACAGCTTGGAGCGTATTTACTGCTCTGTAACAGACGAAACTGAATGGTCACTATATGCACAGGCAACTTGACAGGCAGAAGCATATTTTGCAGCAGTTGCTGTGGCTAAAAGGCACAACATTTCTGCCATACATGTCTGTCAGTGTTTACTGCCAAGTTGCCTTGCGCACTCAAGGCTCGAGCAGCTACTCTAGTGGGGGCACCGGACAGATCATTTGTAAATCCGATATGTGTAGCACATCGCAACCCTGCATCCACAATAAGCCAAGCGATGGAGGTTTGCTGAGTTTTGCAGGTATACCTGTTTACCAGTCCTGTGAAGTCACAACAGGTGACTATTGCAAGCTGCACCATATCAGTGCAAACAGGAGCTCAAATGCATTGCAAATGCATGGAGGAATCATCCAGCTCCCACGTGCCAGGACCAATAAGGCAGAGCATCATAAGATAAACAGTTAGCACAGCTTGAACCTACGCGTTATTAGTATGCAACAGACACAGCTGACAGGCAGACATACACAACAGAGGTGCACATCCTCATAATCTGCTCCCTGTCAAGCAAATTGCCAACAGCCAAGCAATTTGCTTTGAAAGTCAGCCAAGCAAGCACCTGAGAGTGTCCATGTGTAGCATGTAACCCCAGCCTGCCTGCAGCAGCTGTTGTTAGTCCCCCAGGTGGCAAATGTCTATCACCGCTCGGCGCTGGGACATCCAAGCCATGACCTGAGCTTGGAGCGCAGGCAAACGCTGAACCCAAGGTGTCAGTTGTTCCATTGCTAAGTGCGTTTTTTGGCATCGATTGCAAGGAGGTAGGGAATGTTCAGATGGTAAACATTGACAGCACCTGTATCCTGCATTTGAGCCAGGCAATGTGTAAATACAATATGCACATGCGCAAGGTCAAGGTACATGTGACATAAAGTCCTGCAAGTGAACCAAGATTTCAAGGTGGGGGGCCTGTAAAGAGAGGAGTGCCAGCTGTAAATGAGTGTCGTCATACAGCACTCCATTTGCAGGTGCATGACAGTGTGTATGTGTGCGCATGTACATTGGTCATGCTTTGCAGCAGACGTTCACAAGTCAAAGCAATCAAACAGCACAATTGTTTTGATGCCTTGGTGTTGCCTACCTGGGCAGTCAAGCCTGAGCACCACGGCCTCGATTCTGTCACAAGCCTGTGCTGGCTGCAACCCCTTGCACGAATCCTTGCAGCCAATTTGTGTCTTCCCCTGACCCTTGCAGCTGTCTCTGCTAAAAAGACAGGGAAGCTAAAAAGACAGGGAAGCTAAAAAGACAGGGAAGCTAAAAAGACAGGGAACGCGGCACAGAACAGCTGCTTACCTGCAGCAGTTATTACAGCCATCCTAGACTGCTTGCGTGTGTGTTGAAATCCTGCCTTTTGCCTTGCATGGTTGGCAGCTTCAATATCCAACAGGCAGGATGCCCCATTGTAAGCATGCAGACTTACATTGAGGCTATGGAGTATGAGAAACAGCGTGGCTGTGGAGCGTGATGTTTTTCACGCTCCATAGCCTCAATATACATATGCATGCTGATACGATGGCATCCCGTCTGTTGGATGTTGAAGTTCCCAAAAGCTCATGTAACATAAGCGATGCCGACCAGAACAGGCGCTTGTCTTGCCTCTTCCACCTCCACTATCCTCTTAAAATCTTCAATTTGCTGATCATGCTATGTGCTCAAGCTCTCAACAGCAATACAGCAAGCAAGAAACAACCTAAGGCTACAGTTCAGGCAGACAGAATTGAGCTTGCTGCTGCCGCAAGGACCATGTGACTGACCCCCCCACCCCCCTGGGGCCCTGAGTCTGGCCCCTGTTGGCTGCATGGCTGTACCCTGGCCGATTGGGCTCACAGTGCTTGAGGCCTGTGCACATGCATGTGAGCCTTTCTGTATCTGAGCTCTCTGCTGCTGAGGGCTGTCAAGGTGAGATGTAAGTTATGCTCCCGGAGTCATTGTTTAGGCAGTCACATCAAGAATGCCCCCTTGACTGCCAGCGATGCAGTCGAGCCAGGACTACTCATAGGAGCCAAATGTAGATCAGATGTGTTAACAGGCGTCAGAGCCAAGTACAGATCGGAAGCATGCCAAACCATGCGATCTCATGCATCAGATCTCTACTTGGCTCTGGCGCCTGTCAGCACATCTGATCTACATTTGGCTCCTATGAGTAGTCCTTGCTCAACTGCATCGCTGACAGTCAAGGGGGCAGTGTTCACCACTGCAAGCACCTGCAGCCAGTATCTTCACATTCAGCCAAGGCCATGGCTAGTAATGCAGCAAACATGGCAAAGTTACTTTGCTCAATTGGCTCGCACAATTGCTGTAGATTCTGAGATCAAGTCAAGCAGACACGGACTCACAGAAACTCTGCAGCAGCTCATCTGCATGCTCAGCGTTGTGAGCAATGCAATAAAGCAAGCACATTGCACAACTTTTCATCACAACAGTGCCAAAGCAACATGCAATAACAGAGTTGACTCCTCAAAGCCATGCATGCACTCAATTGCTGTTCTCTGCCAGAAGCAGAGAATCACACAGCAAAATTTGTCACCATAGAACAGACTCATACCATACCTTTAACACAATCAAGAGAGCAAGACAAGGGCAAGATCTGCGCCTTGTGACAGGTTATCAGCAGTCGCAGACTCCTGAAGCAGATTCTGGGCTTGACAGGTATACCTGATATGCCTCAAGTCCTCTGTCCTTGCCCACACCTCCCATTATCTGGCTCATTAAGCTTGCAAGAAGTCCTCCAATGGCTTTCTGTGCGCTTTTGAGTGGCCGGTGTCCACCAGATTCTGCAACTCCAGCACATTGGCTGTGTCAAGACTGCTGCAGACCCTGAAATTCAAGGCTGACGCATCAGGAGCATGGACATGTTGCGAAACCTGCCGGTCAAACACATCAGCCTGGATTTTGGGTCAGCAATCCTGATACAAACAAAGCGTCGGTGGACAAGCCTGCAAAGCATGACTTTTTGTACTGCAGGGCTGGCTTGGTGCGGTGTCGGTTGTCTAAAACACACTTTCCTAGGCAACACAGTAAGCACAGGGCTGACACTCAGGCATTGCGCGGCACAACACAATGTCTGGCACAGGCATAATGCTACTCTCCCACTGCAGCAGGGAACTGCCAATCAGCTCTCAGATATCAACCTGAGCGACTTAATGTGAGCGACTGACTGTTGCAGCAGGCAAATGCAATAGGAGACCTGTCAAGAGCTTTTTGATTGAGCTTCAATGAGACAACACATGGTTGCAACTTGCTCAAACTGCACTGAGCTAAGCAAGCATGAAATCGGCATATCACCTTAAAAGACTAGTTGACCAGGGGTCGCACATAGATCTGCTGAGGCAAGGGGATAGCTCAGAGAACCACTGTTGCCTCCTGTGAAGGAGTCAGAGAATGTCACTCCGGACACAGCGTCCTCCTTGGCCTCCCTAAGAACGGTCACAAAAAATTCAATGGACATAGATTAACATTGGGTAAAGCATTTGATGGACTGTGTACACGATAAGCAGCACAGCACAGCACAGCACAGCACAGCACAGCTCAGCACAGCACAGCACATCACAGCATCGCACAGCATCAAGAGCTGTTGATGCCTTCAGGCAGGTACCCTTGACTTGATAGTATGTTAGCCTTGATGAGCAATTGCTGGTACATATAGCTCATGCCAAGTCAAGTATACATGGAGACTTGTTTCCTCATGCCCGCTGTCTGTATAAGTGCTATGAATTTGACAACCTACCTTTACTCACTCACCTGCTGTGTTCACCTGAAATCACATGTTGCATTGTGCAGCTGCTGGATCTGTGCTAGGCCTTGTCTCAAATGGGGGTAGGCCTAACACAGATCCAGGAGCTGCGCAATGCAATCTGTGCTAGGCCTGATCACATCCTGGGCTAGGGCTGGCACATGAGCATCATCACCAGTGCAGTGCAACGTCCCCATTACCTGCAGGTGTCGCAGCTATAACAGCATGAAGCTAGGTTCATCAAACATCATGCAAATATACTCAAAGGCCTCAGCAACCGGGTCAAGAACCCATTGCTGCTGAGAAGCAGTACCTGTGTTTGGAGGATGCAGTAACCTCCTTGGAGTCTGCCGTCCCACTGATCTGTGTGTGACTGTAAGATCCATGCTCCACATAACTTGCTCTGGCAGCTTCCGAAAGCGTCTGATCTATAAGAATTTGGCAGCAATAGCAGTGCAGAACAGTCGCAATTTGGTGCCTGCGGAACGCCGGCTATGACCACCTTCCAAAACTCCAAACGCACCAACGCGGTCTCCCGTTTCAACCGCTTTAGTAGGCAACCGCTTTTCACCACAGCGCATTACCAGCCAAACATGTTGCGGCACTGAAAACAACGCGTTCTGAGGTGAATGAGGCACCCGAGGCACGATGACTGTTTTGTGATCACCACTTGCACCAAGACCTGGCAAGTGTCCTGCCAAAGAACAGCGACTGTCGCAACATCCACAGCGTTTGTCCCTAACACTGAGCTGCAGAACGTCATGAAATCGCAACGCCCTATATAGTATGTTCCCACGTTGTTGCAGCCTCGAGGCCCTCGGCATCACGAACGGTTGTGTGTTTGGAATTTGTGGAATTCGCAATTTTCGTAGTCCCATCATGTTTCTGGCAGAAACTTTCTGCATGCATTCAAAGGCTCGACACCTAGGGCTATTGTCCAAGTTTCGCACAGCTCAAGCGCAATGCTCAGTCTGCCCGCCTCTCCAGAGAGTTTGCATTGGGTATGGCGCTTGTGCTGAAACTTGGACAATAGTGCGACCCTGATCTTGGGAGACTGTTGAAATTAGGTATCCATTAGCGTCGATTTGGCCAGCATTCCTTGATGCAGTCAAATGAAAGCGAGGATGCTTCTACAAGCCAAGGCGAAGTGTGTATGTCATCGGCAGTGGTACGACCTTCTCTGCAACTGGCACTGCACAGAGTCTTGCAATACGGCTACAGAAGCAAAGACGAGCGTTCTGGTGTAGATGCAATTATCTGCCATGCAGGACAGTTTCAGAGCAGCTCAGGAAAGTCCAGCTCAGTCAAACCCAGCAAGTGCTAGAGACACAGACTCTAACGGCTTGGAAGACACTAAGGGAGAGTTGCAGCATGGGTGTGAACACTACCGCAGGCGCTGCAAATTGGTTGCGCCTTGCTGTGGGGAGATTTTCTGGTGTAGACACTGCCATAATGACGCTAAGTCAGACAATGAAGTGGTAAGCAGTCTGCACTATCTGCTGACACCCCAAATCATCAGCAGCAGTGTTTGTTGATGTACGGTTTTGTTGTACAGGATCCCAAGAAGAGGCATGATCTGGAGCGCAAAAATGTGAAAGAGCTTGTGTGTGCTTTGTGCGACACACGGCAGCCTGTCAGTCAGCATTGTCAGCACTGCTTTGTGACTTTTGGGGTCTACAGTTGCATGGAGTGTATATTCTTTGATGACGAGACGGCAAAGAAGCAGTTCCACTGTGATGACTGTGGCATTTGTCGAGTGGGTGGCAGAGAGAAATTCTTTCACTGTCAAACATGTGGTTGCTGCTATGACAAGAAGCTTCAGGTAGTGTGAACACCTTCACTCTGTATGCTATAATTGCTGTGTGCTGTACTGCGGTTGGAATTAAACACCTTCAGATTGATACGCTTCCTTGACCCACATGCATTCTGACCCCCCAATCACTTTGCATGGCATTGTAATATGTCTGCAACTGATGGGTTGTTGCATATACTGCAAGGTTGTGTGTGCTTTGAGCAGAATGGTTTGCTGAAAGTGCAATGAATAATGTCCTCACTTGCAGGGCAAACACATCTGTGTACAGAACAGCATGAAGCAGAACTGTCCAGTATGCTTTGAGTTCCTCTTTGACTCTGTGCGACCAACTG
>JAABUK010005304.1_pt1 | contig 20217 bp, 18 predicted proteins | sample 5559141 | NCBI WGS metagenome assembly JAABUK01 (sample SAMN10711869, study PRJNA513367) | rock metagenome | isolation source: Antarctica rocks | place: Antarctica: Victoria Land, Pudding Butte nord | collected 2016-01-03 | reverse complement strand
AAATTTCATATCACTAAATTGAAGAACTGCGAAATCATTGACAGCGTTCTCTTTAAAAAAGACTTACTGTGAGTCTCTGAGAACATGCACACGAAATTACTACAAGAAGTGCATGATCAATCTTCAATCTTTCATCTTGACAATAAATGAATCATCAATCTAGTTCAGCATTTCTACTATTGATCAGATCATCAAGCTATTATTTGATGATACATTTGAAACTGTCATGCTTATCAGCGAAGCAAAGTCTCTAGAAATAGCATCAATGAACTTCATCATTCTCTTTCGATTTCACAGAAACGCTGAAAAGATATAGTTATGAACTTCATCACTGAACTATTTCTGTCAGAAGACTATAACGTCATTTGCACAATCATATGTCATTTCATCAAAGAACGTCACTATGTTTTCTGTCATTGAAAAGATGATGACATCTCAGTCGAAGAAACGGTTTGAATCATGCTATGAAACGTCTATCGACTGCATGATCTACTCAGTTCTATTGTTTCAAACAAAGACTTTCAATTCATATTGACTATGTGAAAAAGTCTTTGCAAGCGACTAAGAATCACAGTTAGTCTATTCACAGTCTATTATTCAAAGATCGATGATCAGATGAAACGAGTCAATCAAGACGTTGAATGCGAACTTAGAATCTACTGCAATTACATGCAGAATGACTGAGTCAAATGAATATCTATGATGAAATTCAGCGACAATTTCAATATCTTCTCGATTATCTCAATGATTTCTTTCTACTTCAATAAAGATTTTCATTCTCGAATGAGTTTCGATTCAGATACAACTGACTACGAAATCACTTGTGAACGATTGAAAGCTAGAAAAGCAAACAATATTGTCATTCAAATGAAAGAGTTACTGAGCTTTGATCATCAACAATTGAAAAAGACGAAGCTGATCATTGAAGCACAAATCAATAAACATAGACGAGATGTCATCTATGAGATAAATGACTGAGTTTGACTATTTTTCAGAAACGTCAAAATCATGAGATCATGCAAAGATTTGAAAAATAAACAACTAGAATCATATCAAATTACTGTCAAAGCGAAGATCTTCTATCATCTTCATCTATCAATCAGCATGAAGCATCTGCATTCAATGTTCAGCTTGAAGCTACTGCGATTGTATTCAGAAGATCTTTTATCAGAACAGCATGCAGAATCTCTCAAACTCATCATTATTAATGATGATGATGATGAACATTGAAAGATAAATGACATTCTGAACTTCAGATGTTATCAAGGTCGAATACAGTACAAGATCAAATGAAAAGATCTAGATAGAGATGATGAATGATACTATGTTGATAAAGATGAATTTGATGACTTCGAGAAAGTTTTGAACGAATTTCATACGTTATACTCAAGAAAGTCACGCTAGTATCGAAATAACTCAATAAGAAAGCAAGCAAATGAGTAACATTAATGCAAACATGAATTTTCAAAGAAAAAGATAATGTTACGAGCGTATCAAGATTGAATAGAGCTAGTCAATGTTTTTAACTCAGATTTGACTCAGATCTGACTCAGTCTCTATTTTCTTTTCTCAACATCTTTTTGTTCAACATCATCTTTCTTTCTACATCATATTCTACTCATGTCATAAACACATTCTCTTCAAGCTTAGTGCAGTCTCTGAATATTACTTAAATAGAAGCTTTTGTACTCATCTTCTTCTGTATTCTTAATATTCAGTTATAGCTATCTTTAAAGATCAAGCACTATTCAACTCTGACTTTCGTTGATTGACTCATTTAGACATGATTCTGACACTTAATTGAAGCAGACGTAGTCGCAGTTTCTTATCTTTAAGTATCAATAATCTATCTCTATAATAGACTCAATCACTTTGCAGCATACATTTCGCTAACGAAAATTCTTTAAACTTTCATTGATTGTCTTTTAACGCAGTTATCATGATCTGTACTCATTCATCATTGAAATAGACTGCAAAGAGTTGTTCTTTTAACTCATTTATAAACATTTTCTCTGATGATTCAGACTGTTCAGAGATCACTGATTCACTCTTCAAGTCACTTGATTCAAGTGCTTCAGAGTTACTATCGTTGAGAACATTGATTAAGACTTGAATTTTCAGATTTTTTAATTTTAGCACAATCTGTCACTGATGTTCTCGATGATTATTTCTCTTGTTCAAGAGAAGATCTTCTGATCAACGTGTAAATGCATTGACTTGAGTGTTCAATTCATTTAAACAATACATGATTTTGAAGTTAAATCAAGAGAGAAATTCTGATCATCTGACTTGTCTTTGACTAAACAGCTTGATTAACATGAAATATTCTAGATTCTTGTGATTGAAAATGATCTTAATGAAATTTAATGTATCTTTCAGTTCGAATCTTCATTTCTCAAAAGCTCTGATTATAGCTAAAAGTTTCTTGTCATAAATCTCGTAGTTGCATTCTGCAAGTAGCATTTTAAAAGAGAAATAAATCATAAATCTTAACTGCTCATTATCATCTTGTTAAAACATGACTTTGATCACAACATAGTCGAAGACATCGATTTTCACAGTCACAAGTAGATTCAAGTTATAGTGCATTAAGATAAAAGCAGTGATGAACATCTGCTTAAGTTGATTAAAGATGAATTGACATTTCTGAGTTCAATTAAATGACTGATCTTTTCTGATTAAGACAGTCAACAAGTCAATCAACTTGAAAAACTTCTTAATAAATCATTTATAAAAGTTGATGAAGTTCAGAAAGTTCTGAACATCTTTGACGTCTTGAGATGCAGCTTAATTCATGATAACATTAATCTTTTCAAAGTTCATTTTGATTTCGTGAATGATGATTATTAGACTCAAATACTTGATCTTGATAACTGAAAATTCGCATTTCTTGATATCTATCTGTAGTTCAACAACTTTAAGTCATTTCAGTATCTGATGAACATGCTAAGTATGCTTCTTTTTGCTGTTGCTATAAATCAAGATATCATTCATGTATGCAATGCAAAAAATGTTCAAGAAGTCATGCAGAATGTCATTAATGAAGTTTTGAAATGATGATAATTCATTTGTGAGTTCAAAGAGCAAAATGTTGTACTCGTATAAATCATAATGTGTTCAGAAAGCGATCTTTCACTCATCTTCATAAATCATTCGCAGTTTATTAAAGATTGCAATGATATCTAACTTGATGTAGTACTTGATCTTAGTCAGTCGATTTAGAGTTTCTTAAATGAGAGATAATGAGTATTGATTCTTAACTGTCATGACATTCAGATCTTGATAATTCACGCAAAATCTGAGTTTTTTGCTTGATTTTTTAACAAAGAGTATCAAAGAGATTGCAGAGAAAGAGCTGACTTGAATAAAGTCTTTGATCAAATTATTCTTCAGATATTTCTTTAGTACTTGAAGCTCATCTTGAGACATGTCATATAAAGACTCGAAGATAGAAGTTTTGCTCTTCTGCAGCTGAATTTTATGATCATAGAGACGTCGTTCAAATAAAGTGTTCATCAATTCATGAGAGAAAACATCTAGAAAGTCGTGATATTCAAGAGACAATAGCATGACAAAGTCAATGAAAGACGTGATTTTCAGAGCTTTGTTGATATTTCTCATGAATATGACAAACAGATCATGATTCTTTTTTCTAGCGAGTCGCAAAAATGAAGCATTATTTATAGCGTAGATCTTCAGATGTTTTAAGAGTGAAAACATCAAGAAGATTGATATTGACACAGTTGAAATCAAGATGCTTAAGAGAGTTTCAAGTACAAGTTCTGAGTTGACTTGAGATTCAAAGATAAGCTAATTATGACGCAGATTTATAATTGCTTTATGACTTTTTAATCAAGACAGATCTAAAACAACTGAGAATTGCAAAAGTTGAGTGACATAAAAGAAGATTTCTTTAAGCTTCTCACTTGAGACTTGAAGTTTAACAAAAGTGTAATGAATGATTGAATTGAATACAACTGATTGATTATTAAACTTCTGAAGAATACAGATTTCAGACAAAGAAAAACAAAGCAAAGAGTGTCTTTGCGCGAAAGAGTCATCAATAAATGCATAATCAATGACATTGATATCAATCAAAACAGAAAGATTGACATTGATTTTATTGCTTTCTAGATTATCTGAGAGCATGAGATGATCATTGTTCATCTTCTTTTTTAATTGATGAATCAAGCTAATTGAGAATGCAGAGATTTTCAGACTATTTGATTGTTTCTGCAAGTGACTGTACACAGAGACTAAACTTTTCTCAAGACAAAAGAAGTATTGAAAGTGAAATTGTCAATAAAGATTGCAAAAGCAAATAATGAGATGACTTGTAGCTGAATCTTAAGCTTTGAATTGCAGATTGCAGTCTGATGCTCAGACTTATCACAGTATAGATACAGATGATTAATCATGTGATGCTGATGCTTCTTGAAAGTCAATGAATCTCATTTCTTCATGTTGATGATTGATAAGTTCATGAGATTCTTCAAGCTCGAGATCGTAACTTTCAAGTCTGTCAAAGATATCACATATTTGACGAGATACGCAAGAACTGTAGAGATCACAGAGACAGAATGAATCATTGTTTTTAACTTGAAAAGATTCTGTACTATGACGTGATATTGACTATTCAATTGCTGACATTTGATAATCAACTGCTCATAGTTCAGACTGCTGACATTCATCTGAATCAATAGAGCTTTAAGCTCGCTGAATAATTCATTCTTCAGATTGAATTTTTGAGTTACGACGTCATATTCGATTGCATCAATGTGCTGCTGAAAATCGAACAGATATTCAATGAAGATGTGATTTTGCATTCTTAAAGCTGAAATGAATCGCTGAGTGATTTCTTGCTTGTCTGAATCATTGAAGACTTGTCTTAATAAAACAACTAATTGCTCAATCATGACTAGCTTGTCATGCTGAGCAGTCATATGTGATAACGCTTGAGCGACAGCATTTCTTGATAAGCGACTGTACTCATACAGAAGACGAAACTCGAAAGTTGAATAATGATTCACGTTCAACTTCAGCTTGCTGATCAGCTTGAAGATGAACTGATTTAGCTTGTTTTCTTACTCTTTGATATAAAGTTCTGAATTCAAATATTTCTTTGATTTGATATTGATTCTGCTTATGCTCTTGAGTTCTTGAATCATTTCTGACAAGATTTCATTATTGATCTGAAACTGCTTAAGTTCAATCTGAGTTTGCTCATGTTCTTGTTGACAAACTGAGACTCAGTTGATATACTGAGTGATGATGTCGTTGAATCAAGTTTGAAGTTCAATCAGAAAAGTGTATCACGCTTCAAAAGCATTGTTGACGTGAGTTTAAAACTGAGCGACAGTGATGAGTTCATTGATTGAGACTAGAGATGTTAACAACAGAGTGTTGCTGATATTCTTGAATTGACTCATGATGTAGTTGATGCAACGTAATGTCACGAACTGAGAGCTGAATGAAATCAGAATGAAATTTTAATAACTAGATTTTAAATATCAGACGTTGCACGAAGAAGAAAGAAAAGAAAAAGATCATTCAGAGATTTTTATACCTCATGAACGCTGAGTATCATTCGTATCAAAGAGTTCTCATAACATCACTGATAATTTCACGTCTATCATCATTTATAATATTGTTCAATGTCAGAGACTAGACTGAACTAGAGATTCTATCAATATAGAGAATTGATTATTATATTACTTGAACTAGGTACAGAACAATACATCAGGTAATGTACAAGACGAAAGACAAAGAGCGAAAGAAAAGAACGAGAGCTCGACTTCTATATACATGAATCGAGCAGAATCAAGACTAGACAGTAGTTTTATTGACTTAAGATTGCAGAAGTTCGCGCACACGACTGAGGTGATTGAAACAGAATTGCTGAGGCTAGATTAAGATGACGATGACTAGGTTGATGACTTGACATCATGACATTCAACATCATCTAAGTGATCTAACATCTCTTTTCCCAACATCTTTTGAGTAACACATGCTAAAATTGTGACACTTCGCTAGTCTTGTGACTTGAATTTCAAGATGATCGAGAAGTGCACTTTCAGAAGACGATTTTGCAATTGTCGAAATGAATGTCTTATGATTAGATGAACTTTTGTCTTTTCTTTATACTATGAGAGAGATGTGCTTGATAAGTTCTGCTATGATAGATCATGAAAAAATTCAACGAATTGATGAGCGAGATTTACTGATAGCATATACTTGAAAGATTAGACGTCTGCAATGTTGCGCTATTCGTCTTCAAACATGACAGAAGACTCAATGTGACATCGTCGACATTCTGATTTAACATTCAGGAAACAGAAATGCAGATCTACAACAGATGTCTTTTGAACAAAGATGAAGATGAAGTCACTTATCTTGAAGATATGTCATACAGTCAAGCAAGTCTCTAGTTACTTTCGAAACGGTTTCGCTGATGTGAACAAAGACGAGCGCAATGTATCAGGACTGAGCATCTATATGTGAGCTGATGACGCCTCATTCGAATTCGTAATGAATCAGAAAATGAGCAAGCAGTTTCCTTATGGCATGAATCCCACGCTCACGAATGATGATGACGTGGTACGAAGCAATGCGACATTCGCTGCTGAGCTGAGCGTAGGGATAAGTACTGAAAACACAGTAGTTGTATCGACATCATAAATAGTATAAGAGTATTGGGCCAGTTTCAAACTATTTCATTGACTATCTTATTCATCACTCTCATGCGCAACATTTCACTGAAGCACTGAGGGAGCAGAGGCGAGCGGAGAAGGACAAGGGTGCAGCACGAAGGGAGCACGGGCTTACCTTAGCACTGTGTTGGAAATAGGGGAGATGGTCATCGCCCATCTCCGGGTTTCAGCTCGCGGGGGGCTGGAAAAGTTGAGCCGGGGTCGGAAATAAGACTTGGCGCCGGGTCGGGTTTCAGCTCGCGTGGGGAGGGCGCCACAGCGTGAACGAAAAAGGCTCATGACTAGTGTGAAAGCTCTTGAAACGCTGCAGTTGGCTTTTGCTGAGTGATTTTGTTAGTAAACACTTGATCTGAACAAGACTCGAACCATGCTGAGGAACAGAAACTTGAGCTATAGACGGTGCTGAAGGCTTGGAATGTCGTGGTAAAGTATTGACGTCAGACCTTGAAAAGTCTTCTTCGAAGTTGACTTGCAAATTACGCCCGAAAGATATGCAAATCTAGAGATTTCCCAAGACGCTACCATTAGAAATAAACATCCACACTTTGAGTAGAACAACCCGACTACGTTGTATTTGAAACGGAAGAAGCACGAAAAGACAACTCAACAGGGAACGCTCTGAAGCTAATTACCTCGACTCATTCACGCGTACCATATAGAGCAGGGTACAAGCGGCTACATATTATCCATTCAGCGGGAAGTTGATGCAGGCCTGAATATATGTAGGCTTCAACATCAGACATTGGGATTGACGCTGTATGATGACTCTAAGATGAGCTTCAAGAACAAATTTGTTTCGCTACGTCCTAAGGCGAGGCACAGCTCGCATCAATCGGCGCGTCTCAGCTTCGAAACAAAAAGAACCAACATCAATTACTATTCCTAAGAATTAAATCATGGATTGAGTTGTAACTGTGAGAGGCTGAAGCAAAACAGTGGGAAAGAGCATTCAAACCAAGTAGGAATATTGAGGATTCGGCGACAACGGTTTCTTTCACAACGACGATTGAACATCTTTTGGACGAGCGGTGGACGAGCGGAATATTAATGTAGGCAATGCTGAGTTGTTGGCAGATTGATAGCACACGGCTTGGCTCATGAAACTGAAATTGGGCGCTTCCCGGGAGCCAAGCGTTCCAGCACTTGAAGCGATCATCAACACGGGTTTCCACAACTGTTTCATCGATAGTCGAAAAGTATCATGCTTGCTGAGTATGATTGAAATAGATTTTGTGAAAGGATTTGGAAGGATTTGGAAGGAATTCAAGCCCTCGAAGTGTTGGAAATAGGGGAGTTGGTAACCTCCGCCTCATAGGGCTGGTAGGGCTGGGGCCCGCTAGTAGAGTTTTCACCTTCCACCTCCTAGATAGCCTCCGAACAGCAACAACCAATATATCAATATGCCCCCATATGACCTCGTATTCCAATACGAAGTTGATTTGCTCGATGGCTTACGGCGGTGTGGCGGGCGCTAATTCTCAGACGTTTCTCAAACCCTACTCAACCAACCACAAAGCACCATGAAGCGCCTGCACTGCCCGCGCTGCTCGCGCTGCTTGCACAGCCTGAATTACGATAAGGCTTCTCTCAAACTCGACTTGACATTGTTTCCTGTATAAAGATGTCTCGATTGCCGTACCTCCCAAGACCCCTACTTTCTCAGCTATTCTTTTACAGCGACACATCAACATGAATGTATCGCCAAACACTCGATGGATGGGCTTGCTTCACTGGGCCCTGATCAGCCTGGGTCTTATCTTCGGTCTTTCCTTGATCGATTTGATTCTCTCCGCAGTTTGGGCTGGTAAACTCTTGAACTCGGACACAAGAGACGAGCAAACTAAGCCTGCTACATCGTAAGTATCTCCTACCTCAACAGCATCATGATCCAAGCGCAAATGACAGCTCGACTCACTTCACAGCAGAACCTTAGTCTTCTACTCGGCAACAATGCCCGTGCTCACCATCATTTGGGCTGCCTTGAACGTCGCACTAACTCGCCTTCTATCGCAATTGCCAATTCTTTCACTGATTACCTCCATCGTGATTTTCTGCGGCTGGATGATTCAGTTCAACGTCTGGATGTATTGCGAGGTTACCGCCCCGAACATCGAAGAGCAAAGTCCATCCTGGTGTCCCAACTCGTCGGTTTGGAATGGTCATCGGGCTCGTTACGGCATTGGTATGGGAAAAGACTGGTTGGGTCTTATTATTATGGTGGCGTTACTGGCATACATCACTCTTGCGGCCATGGCAATTGCGAGAGGGAGGAAAGCTTCGAAGCAGAGCTTCGGGATGCAGAAACTATCGGATGATACGCAGGCATTAACTGAGTCATAGGCGCGAACACGAGAGTGTGACGGGGGCCTTGAAGTGCTTCTAGAATGACTTATGCCTCCTTTTTTAATGGGTTTTTGATCGAGGTAATTAGCAAATTCAGATTACCGCGTCGATGTGTGGGTAAATAATACAGGAGCTTCGCATATCAGCATTTGATCATAATGAAGGAATATTCATAAAGTTAAAAGATGATGCGTAGTAATAAGAATGCTAATTCTACAAGCGAAGTTGCGGACTCTCGTCCATACGAAGACGCTGAGCGTGAAGATCATTTGAATAGCAGGTAGCATAACATTTAGGCAAGCGTTAACTACATCGAGCAACGGTTCAAGGATGCTTCAGAATACAACTTCTATGAATGAGTAGGTGAAGTCGAGAAAACTCAGTCGTTGAATGGAAATATATCTTCACAGCTGAGTTCGACGCGCTTCATATTGGCTTCGCTGCAAGGAAGATCCTGCAACCTTTAGCAAGGATTTAAAACGATGAATTGGAAATCGCTGAAGACTGCGCACCTTGCTCAATAGTATACGTTGCGACATGTTCGCATCTTGTACATGCTAGCCAAGTGCATCGACTGACACGGCTGATACGTTCTAAGCGTGGACCACAACTAAGTGCAATAGCGAATTTACCTGCCATCGCGACTGCAGCAGAGCAAGTTGTTAGGAAATATCTCAACGTCAGCGGCACTTGGACAGCATCTGTAGAATGCCACCGACTAAGCTAATGAAGATGACGTAGTCGTTGATCTCAAGATTGTGTTGCTTGATTCTCCGTGCTCAGACTCGAAGATGTTGAAATACGAGGTCATATGAGGCATTTTGGTATATGGGGTTGAAGCTATCTAGTAGAAACTCCGGAGGAAGGAAAAGGTGGAAGGAAGGTCAAATACCCTGAATCCCCTGAATTCACTAGCGCCGGATGAACGCGACGCCGGATGGATGCGAAGATTACCAACCAAATCACACCTGAAATTCCAACACTTTCCTTTGAAAATCGAAGCCTCCAAACTCCCCTTTTTCAAAGCTTTCAAGCTTCTCTTTTTGTAGAAATCATAGTCAACCAGAGCCATATATGTTGAACATATGAAGCTATTCGAAGCTTCGTAACGTATATCGAAGTTACTGACTCCCCCAGCCAAATTTGAAGCTAATTCGAAGCTTCGCAACGTAAATCGAAGTTTCTGACTTCTTCAGCCAAATGACTTAGCAGTAATTGAAGCTAATACGAAGCTTCGTAACGTATGATTCATCGTTTCCCTCCGTCGAAGGCACATATTCACGATATATAGAGTACCGTTTCCCTTCGTCGAAGGCACATATTCACGGTATATCCGGATTCGTCGCTTCTCTTCGTCGAAGACACATATCCACGATATATCAGTATCGCTTCTCTTCGTCGAAGACACATATTCACGATGTTCTGACTTCATTCTTCACATAGTTCTGACTATTCTGATACCGAATGTACGACCTCTTGACTTCTTCTGCTCTTGTTTCCAATCCCGCTTGTCTTCTGCTCACTGAGAAGCTTGCTCAGAATGTAGTTTCCAGCATTTAGCCTCGATATGAAAGCCTCTTTTGCAGTGCTTACACTGTTTTCTTTCCTTACTCTTATTGCCGAAAATCCTCAAGGATTTGATGCCTTGATTCTCGTTCACGTGATCCTGTCGACGATCTTTCTCAAGCAACATGGTCCGAGCCTTTTCTGCAGTCATATCTTTGATGACGGACCAGATTTGCACAAGGGAACGGTACTGCTCAGGCAAGCACATCATTAAGCACAGTATCGTACGTTTGTCGCTATCGAGCGTGACTTTGATTGCATCGATGCGTTCCTCCAGAAGTTTTATATGTGTGAGCATATCTCCCGTACTCTTGAAGTCGACCGACGACAGCGTGTAATATTCCTTCGTTAAACGCATGAACTCCGCGTCTGTAGAAGGTTGAAGTAAGGCTTCTAGATGTCTAAGCATCTTGTAGCCATCATTGAAATCTTCTTTGATCAGCTTTTGTTTGACGCCGACGCTGATAGTGGGAGTCATGGCATCAGCAGCCTGTTCAGCCTTTTTCTGACTTTCCTTGTCATCAGGAGCAATCTGAGTACACTCCCATAGCTCTTTGGATCGTAGATGAGCTCGAATATCGATAAGCCAGTCGCCGAAGTTCTCCTCGGTCAGGAGCCGAATTTGGTGACGTACGGAGAGGGTAGTCATGGTGGCAGTGAGCTTGTCGTAGTCACTGAATACGGAGCAACAAACCCAGGTAGTTTGCACTAACCCGGGCTCATAACCTGTTGGAATACGAGGTCATATGGGGCATTTTGGTATATGGGGTTGAAGCTATCTAGTAGGAACTCCGGAGGAAGGAAAAGGTGGGAGGAAGGTCAAATACTCTGAATCCCCTGAATCCACTAGCGCCGGATGAACGCGGCGCCGGATGGATGCGGAGATTACCAACCAAATCACACCTGAAATTCCAACAGAAGACTCACGGCTGTAGCAGCGATTATTTAGAATACGACGCACACAACCAGAACCCCTTTCCCTTTGCATTCGCCATGGGCGAAGATGAGCCCCATCGAATGATATTCACAGAAATTCGTATGAGAAAAACTTCAGCAAAGCCGAGGAACGTAAGAGGTGCGAAGCTTCTTACATACAGAGAGCTCTAACATTTTACTGAAAGCGCATGAGAAAGGGGGTTCTATGACTTCAAGAGCGGCAACAAGGCAACTTCATTAGTAGTCGATAAAGGAAAGGGAGGTAACCGGTGTAGGCTTCCGTCGACAAGTAATGATTGCGATATAAGTATGCTAACTAAATCGAGTATGAAAGATACGCCGTTTAGCTCAGCCTTGGATTCGCATTCTCCTATTCCAGAAGGACGGGGGCCCGCAGCTCTCCACGTGTGTGGGCCTATCACGGTAGAGACCCTTTGCTCGGGTTGAAGCCGGGCAGCTAAGTCCTGTAAGTCCCTCTTACACGAAAAAGCCATCAAGTGTGAGTAGAGGCAGAAGCGCTCACCCACATCCATGCACGTGGCCCAGGTTTCGCAGGATGGTCTCCCAAATACTCATCGTCCGTCGTACAACATTGGCGCTGTCACTCAGATATCGTGGATGTGGGAACCCTTGCGTAACGCATGCAGGGTTAAGCTTCGCTGACCCTGAAATGTCAGTTTGTTCGACTTAACTGCACCAAGGACGGTTGGTATCATGGACACGGCCCATGAAAAGTGAGCACAGTCTGAAGCACCGTCTTTCAATGTGCCGACAACATAATCTGCTAAATCCGATCGAGTCGAGCGATATCTAGCCGTTCTGTTCGAATTCGGAGCTGTCGTAGCAGCATTCCTTCTCGTGTTTCGCGAGGAGCGGGGATGGAGATGTACCTGTGCCGTCAGGAAATGCGAGAGTACTCAAGTTATGTTCTCGACCCAATTCTGTTCGGCGGTTTGCAGTATTCACATCGACGGCATGAAAATTAGGCTGCAAGGGATTGTGGCCTTCTACAGTAGGTGCCTTCCGGGCTGCCATGACCTGCTTAACTTTCCTCTACTGTATGTTAGGACCGATTAAGGCGGCAATGTACCCTTAGCCCCTCTTCTGGCGCAGCAGACGCGAGCTTTGATCTGTCAACAAGATCAGACTTGCGATAGTGAAACCAAGTTTATAGATGTTCCACATTGTCAAAAAGAACCCAAAGGGTTTGCACGTAAGACTCGCGCACGTAAGGTTCCTGTCTGCCTCTCAGAACCCGAGGCGCAGGGGAAAAATCACAGCTACTCTTCCCACGACAGAAACGTCGCAAGCGATGCTTAGTTGTATCCTAGTTTATGTGAATGCCGTGTCGATTACTTACCACTTCATCCTTCGTGAACACTGTACTGATACAGATCCCATCATTCCTTTCTTTGAGGTCCTTACCCCGCTGAAAGCAGACTGTGTGCGTTACACCACCCGCGATAACACGCCCCTTGAACTGCACCACTAGTACTCTGGGAACCGCCTACTTGCTTACCTCGCCATCAAGCTTACTGGTTTCGAATGTGTTGTTCGAGACCCTAACACATGCGGTCTTTCATTCAAGGTTGCTTCACTATATCTAGGAATAAGGTGTCACTAGACACTTGATGCCGGGCTTTGCTTTTCGTTCACCTTCAGATCTGCTGTTCCAACTTGACAGTGGTCGATAAAGATGGCTAAGAATGCAGACGAACATGACTTTGTCATTGTGAGCGGTGGTACTGTCGGCTTGATAGTTGCAGCTCGTTTCTCCGACGATCCGAATGTGAACGTCCTTGTCCTCGAAGCTGGCGACAATCACATTAGTGATCCTAGAGTTTCCATACCAGCGAGATGGCCGACTCTACTGGGTTCCGAGTGCGACTGAAGCTTCGGCACGAAACCTCAGGTCTGTCTTCTTTCAATTCTGGAGTTCAATACCTAACAAGAAGCTAACATGTCTATTCGCGTAGGAGGGTCTTCGAGGATGAACTATCGGTCATCCGCAAGGCCGTGTACTCGGATGCTCGAGTGCTATCAACGGTCAGGCACTTATCCCCACATCGAAAGCTGAAATTGATGCCTGGGAGAATTTGGGAAATTCGGGATGGGCGTGGGAGGAATTAGCGCCCTACTACCGAAGATTTCATACCCTCACAGTACCATCTGAACCTGCCCGCCATCATCTGGGGCTCGATTACATCAACGATACTATTCGGGGCACATCGGGCCCTCTACAAGTATCGTTTTCAGATAATGCAGAGAATGCTTTGCCTGATGCTTGGTTCAAAATCTTCCAGACGCTTGGGTTTGGCCTCCACGGAGATTCATTTTCCGGCCAAGTCACTGAAGATTACAACAGCCTTGGAACCATTCATCCTGTCACTAGAGAGCGAAGCTACTCGGCTGTAGCTTACTATCAGCCCGCCAGCCAACGCTCAAATCTGCATCTGGTGATGGGTGGAAATGTCCACGAGATAATTCTCGAAAAGACAGATGCATTCAGCGCCGTCGCAGCCTCAGGCGTGAAATTTACTTGTGAGGAGAAGGAAGTCGCCGTTCGAGCTCGTAAGGAAGTCATCGTGGCTGCCGGTGCCTTTCAGTCACCAAAGCTGCTGAAGCTTTCCGGCATCGGCTCTGTCGGTTTGTTGGGATCTCTTGGCATCGATACCATTGTTGACAATCCTGGGGTCGGAGAAAACTTACAAGATCATCTCATGACTGGATTCAGCTTTGAGGTAAGAGACGGAGTCAAAACAATCGATGACCTAGCTTGAAACGATCCTCCAGCTATGCAGGCAGCTATGGGAGCGTACATGGCTAACACATCAGGACCCTTCGCCAATCCCGGAGTCAATTCAATAGCTTTCATTCCTTTCGTGAATGTCGTTGACGCAGATGATGGAGCCAAGTCAAAATTGCCTCTTGAGGAGAGCCATGCAAATGCCAATGGTTCGACGATGAACAGTTTCATCCGTTCACTCAACAAAACTAGCGACGAAGGTTCGGCCATGCTTTATACTTACTCAGTACAAGGCAATTTCGAGGCTGATGGTGAAGCCAACCCCAAGGATATAACCAAAGCTATTATGCATGGTAATTTTATCACCATGGGAGTCTGCCTTCTGCAGCCCATGTCCAAGGGCGCCGTGCACCTTACTTCAGCCAATCCCAAGCAAAACCCGTCTGTCGATCCCCAGTACCTCAGTAAGGAACTCGATGTCGAGATATTTGCTCGACATCTTCGATATCTGCAGACACTTGTCAAAACACAGCCATTGGCATCCTTCTTGAAGCCCGATGGGAAACGTAGTTCCCCAGACACAGACCTGAAGGATCTTGACGCGGTTAAGGAGTTTGTTCGAACCACTGCTATATCGAATTAACATCTCGTGAGCACGTGTGCCATACTACCGAAAGAGAAAGGAGGTGTGATGAGCGAGAGATTGGTTGTGCATGGCACGAAGAACCTACGAGTTATGGCTGCCAGCATCTTCCCAATCATCACAAGAGGAAACCCGATAAACAGCGTGTACGCAGTGGCAGAAAAGGCGGACAACTGAATGATGGAAGCTTCGTATACAAGAACAGGTGGCGTGTGCCAACAGTGGTCTTGGAGAATTTGTGAATAGTTTGTAGATAGATCGGCAAAGCTTCCGAGCTAGTAGAGATCTTCAATCTTCCAATTGCGGCTCTCATTGCTTGAAGCTATGACATGGAAATCCGTATGTATTAATCAAATTTCTCCGATTTAGAGCCTCTAGGGTGAGGGGAAATGCCAAGCGCTTACGTGATGTGACTGAAGTATTATTCTACAGTATTATTCCTACCATCATAACATTTACACAGGTCAAGCCAATGAGCCGCATGATAGCTCCCCCAGACAGTCTTGCTGTTGCAGCAGAACCCCCGTGGAAGCTGTCCATGATATGACCCATCGGCGCTGGATGATCCAGCGCCCACGTCTGCCCATCTTTTCCAGCAGTATCATTGATGCCGAAAGTACCACTTATGGCATCAGTCGCCTTGCCGTAAAGTGTATTGAGAAGAAGGAATTCGCAGGGATCGTATGCTTTGTAGGGCGCAATAGAAACGTCGAAGTGGTCTGTATGCGAGAAAGCAGGGAGTGTAGTAATATTAGAAGTGAAGTCAGGAGGATTCGTGAACCCTATGGTTACACTTCTGGTCAGCATCTATGTTGCGAACCAGAGGTATTTTGACAAACATATTGGTGTGGTGGTGCCATTTCGGTTCCAACAGTTGATCTGCAGAGTGGTTGTTTCGTTTGCTGGTAAGGGTGTCCACGATGCTCTGATCATGTCTTTGTAAGACACGAGCTGTACAGACTCAAAGACGGTGTTCGGATAGGTGAAGTTCCAGAGAAGAGGCTGAGTAATAGTGCTGTTTGCAATCGTAGAGTTGGCTGTAGGTGCTGATGTGGTCATATTGGATTGGGAGCAGACCAGATGCAGTTGGCAAAGAGCGTGTAACAGCAAAGTAACCACTGGAAAAGGACGTGGTGAAAACATGCTTTGAAATGTTGTAGTGGTTTCCGCCGTAGGACTTTGAGAGGGAGCAATCGAAAATAATTCGACTGGACTCACGGAAGGTTGATGGGTATACAATTGTCGGGACATTGAACGCTCATGAACTCTCATGGCAGAATCGGAGGCGCAGCATTGCTGCCGTGTCAGCTGCCTATACACAGTACTCTGTAGAGCTGTATGCATTCAAGTGGCTACGGGCCAACATGGTTAGTCACCTGAATCAAAAGAGTCGCAGCATTGTTTGCAGGAGGATGCGCGAAGGATCAAGGCAGACTGTACCTGAGGTACATAGAGTTTCATCCTGGCGGCTAAGGGGCTAACCTCATTGGTCAGCGCCAAGTCGGCGCAATAGTGAAGTGATTAGTCATCATCCCGAGGCGTTCCATCTGTTCTTGGAGCCCTCCGTATCACAACAACAATAAATGATAATGTGCTCAGCCATTCTCGCAAGATTTAGAGCATCAATCAGCGTTGAAAGTCAGCCAGAACCACAAAGTAGTCTCTACGCTCAGTTTCAGATCCTTTAACAATACTACTATGAAAGGCAACACTGCTTTAACGTACATGAACAGCAGCGGGAACCGGCTCGTAGCCCAACGTGTAAGTCTTGAGAACAACAATATCTTCAACACTAGGCAGTCCAAGGTATTGTAATGTGGACCGCAGTACCATATTCCATCAGCACTCGGTTTCCTTAATATTCGAAATTAAGACATGCTGATTGTGATCTTGTAAAGCTTACAGTTTCTGCTGCCATGGCCCCTGTTCTGTTAGGTCGGGCACTACTCGGAATCTCTCGATGTGGCAAGATGTGCTTTTCCCTGGTCAAACGCTACTAGATGGATCCCAAAAGCCTTCGTCGTGCCATCCTCTTCAGCCCAACCTCCTCACGTAGTAGCGTAAAGTTGAGGCCACCAGAACAGATTTCCAATACTTTCGAAACAGCTCAAAGCATCTCTGGCGTTGAAGTCCCTCCGAGACGACACCCTTTTTTTATTTCTCCAAAGGGTTTGAGCAGTGATCCTCCAACTTGTATTGTACACCAACGTCAACCCTATTGAGAGTCTGAAGTGTCCAAGGTGAAAGGTCAGCGCCACTTTAATGTCGGATGATCCTTATGCATCTTGTCATGCTGTATAGTGTTGAGCTCATCTTTGTTCCTTAGCCTCCTTGTTTCAAAGTCATCTCTGCATTTGATGATTTCAAGGTTTAACATCCTTCTTGCATCTGTTATAGTTCGAACGGATTTAATCCTTCAAAAATATTGAAACCCAACATTCCTTCAAGGCTTTTCTGTTCCCCCATCGTCTGCTGCTCCAGTCATTGCGGCTGCTTGACCATTATAAAAGACAAACTTCCATCAAGCGTAGTACTTCTCGCAGCAGTAATCATTTCGAACAGTTGTTGTGCCTATTAAAGAGTTCATCCCTTATCTACAAAATATTCGAAGATTCATAGAGATTGATATCAGCGCCTGAACTTCTCCTACATATCAACTGGTCATTATGCGTCCAACAATCACATTATTTAGCCTTGCGGTTCTTGCTTTGAGAGTTACTGCAGTTGCTTTGAGATCTGTTCCTGGCTCCTCGACTGAAAATTATCTGACACCTCGCGGAGACCCACCACAGTCGGTCGATAATAGTCAGCTGAATACCTGTTTGAACCCGCAATACACAAACAAAGGTCAGGTCTGTATTGACGTAATTCAAAAGTCACCAAGGCATGGGATACTAAGAAATGTCTTTATCACAGAGAGTACAAGGTTGCCCAGCGAAAAACAAGTTGGATGGAAATGGCGACTGTGGACCTCTCACTCCGGACAACGGGGTAAGGCTTTTCTCCTGTTACAGGAGCGTTCCCGCATAACATATTCATAGTGTGCCGCCTTCTGTCAAGTCGACGTACGATGGGACTATGGTCCAGAGATTCCGTTTGAAGGAGCAACTTGCGGTTGTTCAGAGACACCCTGTGCGATAGTGTCTACGCAGTCTACCGCTGTCCAGAACTCACGTTCTTTCAACGTCGGAATATCTCTCAAAAAAAGAACCTCGGAAGAACGGGAGATAAAGGGCCTCAGCCCATCCGACCTCGTAAACGTGTTCAATGCCGGTGCGACTTGGTCCTACAGCACCACGTACACAAACGCAACAGCTCACACAAACACAAAACCCGCAATTGCGTCTAACAAATGTGGCTACTGGACCTTTATACCATATTATATAACGTGAAACTCCCGTCTTCTTTTAGTTCTAGACGAAAAGCCCCGCTGACGATTCTGTAGTACTTGTGGAAGTTTAACTTACGCTGACCAGGTCCCTCAAGTAGACTATGCCAGCCAGCCCAACAGAGACTATTTCATCTGCGGTAAAACCATGAAGACTACTGGCGACTGGTGTCAGCAAACACCGTATATTGGTTCTCATGGAGGGCCTGTGGGAGTGACCGTCTTTGTTGCCGTTAACTGCGACGTCGGTTGGCCCCTCGGGTTCTGCTGGCAAGATCCAGCCTACCTCAACGCAGGCGTGTCTCACAATGAAAGCGTTTACAACGACTATCTGGACGTGCATCAAGATTTCGACATGAACAAGCCTGTTGAATGGACGCCAACAGTTTGGTGTGAGGAGGAAGAGCAGGGTTATAGCCAGGGAGGTATCCCCCCTGGGTGCACTGCTGGCCTACCCTCTGGCATCTCTCTGGCTGTTTACACCCCTCCACCTACTGCTTAGACAGGGTCGCCCTGAACGTAGCTTCAGATTATGTTTATATCGTTATATGTTCATCTGGTTAGGTTTAACCAGATGCACAGTGGAATTTTGACATGTGGGACACTGGGCCAATGGATAGTCGATTTACATCTACTCTCACATAATGTCGTAGGCTCAGAAGCATATCAAATCTACTAAGTGAAGCTGAACAGCCATCCCATGCACATGGTCTCGATAGCCGTCTGATCCGCGGTCCGATTGAACTTTGTCTTGCCGTTAACAGAAGACAGACAGGTAGACTCGTACGACGTCTCCAGGGAGAGCGTTAAGTAGTCGAGCTTGATTTTGAGGTATGGACAAATCCAGGAGTCATCTTACAGTACGCGCGCTAGTTGGGGCCGACGCCGGGGCTAAAGCGTTTGGAACTTATGAATCTATTCAAATGTTGAAGTTCAGAGACCACTGTAAAACATAAAAACCATTGCCAGTAATTCCTTTTGCATTCAGCGACTTTGCTATAATTCTAAAGCGGACCTTCCATGCAGGTATCAGTGCAACCTTGCAGCCATTCTTGCTGTCTGTGGTAATCCTATTTTGCACTACGAATTTGAGTACAGGGTCTCGATTTCCCATGCTCCTGGCGAATGTAACTAGACCGGCGATAAAGCCATCTGCTGCACTGAGCAGAAACGTGGCCCACTATAAATGGCAAGAAGTCCCATGGTCCAACTTGAAGGAAAGTCAGAACTGTGGTAGACAATAAGCAGTGATCAGTACCAGTAGCAAGATTTACTTGAGGTCTCTTTATGAGCGATCACTGCCGGAGGAACTGAGCTTCCAATCATGTCATTACCGATCGTATTAGTCGCGTCCATGGCACTCGTACTAAAATTGAACTTGCAATCTTTCCCAGCACTTTCTAGGAGGTAAGTCCTTAATTTTCTCCGTGTGATCACTGAAGATCTTTCGATGCAACATATATCCTTCTTCCATTGTCTCTCGAGGTAGCGCTACCGATAGATGTACAATCTAGAGCAAAGGCACCAAGAAACTAGACCGATGCGTTCGAAACTGCCTAACTTGGATGGAAGCCCATATGACACCCAACCCACTTCCCAGGACCGGGCCCATAGTTCAACCCGCCCGTTGAGATCGGAGCCGGCGTCCCAAACACATCCCAACATTTCACATCCGCCGATCCGCCCGCTATGGACGCGTCGATACACGGCTTACAAGCGGCGTAGCAATTCTGCGCGTTCGCGTACCCACCATCCCCACCCTTGAACCAACCGGCGCCGTTGCAGTTCATGCCATCCCAGTTGTCGGGGGCGGTGTTGTAGCCGTCGAAGCACTTTTGCATGCCCTTGATGTAGTCCGGGCTCGTGTTGGCGACGTCGGTGTTGT
>JAABUK010005301.1_pt1 | contig 20230 bp, 18 predicted proteins | sample 5559141 | NCBI WGS metagenome assembly JAABUK01 (sample SAMN10711869, study PRJNA513367) | rock metagenome | isolation source: Antarctica rocks | place: Antarctica: Victoria Land, Pudding Butte nord | collected 2016-01-03 | reverse complement strand
GAGTCCCCGATCCACGACTCAATTCGGTCGGCAATCCCGCGCCGACCCGGCCCAGAGACGCTCGCGTGGGATCAAGGTTTCCAGGATGAGGGAGCTTTTTGCAACATTGTCCATCGAGCCAACGCCCAGAGGTCGACCGGCCCTCGGACCGCCGAGGGCAAGGCGGTTTCTCGGGCCGATGCCCTCAAGCATGGCCTTTGCGCCTCGATCGTCGTGGCGGAAGACCCGGCCTTGATCCAGGCTCGGGCCGAGGAGATTTACAAGGCTTTCAAACCTTACACGGACTATCAGGCGTGGCACGTCGACCGCGCCGCGGTGCTGACCATCCGGATCGATCGGGTCGAACGTATGGAGCGGCGGGTCCGCGACCGGAACTGCCTCCGGGCGGAATTGACTTGGGACGACGACCGGCGGCTGGAGACGGAGGTGCTGGGCGGGATGCTCGGCAAGAAGCCGGCGGAGACGGTCGAGATGCTCCGACGGACCCCCCACGGGTGCGAGTGGCTGATGGGCCGATGGGCGTTGCTGGCCCACGCCGCCGATACGAACGCGGGGAACGCGTGGACTCCGGGGCAGGCCGCGCTGGCCTTCGACCTGCTCGCCACTCCGGACCTGTTCCGCGAGGGCCGCAAGCCGGGGGCCTCGGTCGATTTCCAGGGCCGGGTGATCGATTCGGCGGACGACTCGGCGGCCGTGGCCCGGCGAATGGTCGATGAGCTGATGGAGCGTCGCGAGGAGGTGGCGGGGCTCGACGAGGTCGACCGGGCGCTGGCGGTGGCGGACCTCGACCCGGAGGCGAACGCCGAGCTTCGGCGGCTGCGTCGCCACGAGTCGGCGCTGCATCGTCGGCTGCGCTGGTCGATAGCGCAGATGCAGTTCCAGGGGCCTCCCGGCACGCCCGAACCGGGCTATCGGCCAGCCTGGAAGGTCGAGCAGGCCCCGATCGAGCGGCCCGAACCCATGCACCCCGACGAGAAGGCAGCCCTGACCCACGACCCGGCCTCGTTCAGCCCGCCATTCGACCTGGAGCCGGACGAATATCCGCCGATCGGCCAGAAGGCGGATATCCCCGCCATCCTGCAATCCCGCAAGAGGACGCGGATCGAGAAGGCCGAAGCGAAGCGTGAGGCCCGCCGCCGGAAGCTCGACCGCCTCCTCGGCTGATCGCCTCGTGCGGCTACCCCAAGCACCCTCGCCGATCCGCTCGGCCAGGCCCCCTCGCGCCAAGCGGCGACCTTGGTGCGGCCTCTTTAAGTTCAAATTGGCAATTTGGAGGAAATGGGTCATGCCGACCCCCAGTAAATGCGGACGATCGTCGACGTCTCGGCTCTCCTGGAGGTTCGGAGAGGAGCAACCATCAGGGATGCGGGACGAACCCAGTCGGGATGCCGAGCGAACCCAACCAGCTCGACGGAAGGAAGCCACCCTTTCCGCCGCGAGTTGACGCGAAGGTCGGGACCGATGGGCCTGGACGTTCAGAGGATGAGCCTGGCGGATTCCCGGTCGAGGTGGAGGACCGCGCCGGGGTGCCGACGGAGGGCGGTCGAGGGGCACGACTCGCCGATCGGGCCTCGGATGGTGGCGAGGACGGCCTCGGCCTTGCGGGGGCCGGGGACGACGGCCGAGACGACCTTCGCGGCCATCAGGGCGGGGACGGTCAGGGTGTAGGCGTGGGTCGGGACGTCGTCGAGGTCGGGGAAGCAGCCGTCATGGACCTGTTGCTCGCGGCAAGCCCGGTCGAGCCGGACGACCTTGACGAGGACGGGGTCGAGGAAGTCGGCGACGGGTGGGTCGTTGAAGGCGAGGTGGCCGTTCTCGCCGATCCCGCAGCAGACGACGTCGGTCGGCTCGTCGAGGAGTCGCTGCTCGTAGGCGAGTGCGGTCCGCAGGGGGCGGTCGACCTCCTGGCCGGGGATCAGCCGGAGGCGGGGCTCGTCGAGCCCGGCGAGCCGGAAGAGACGCTCCTGGAGGTAGCGGCGGAACGAGGCCGGGTGGTCGGGGTCGATCCCCAGGTACTCATCCATGTGAAAGGCGGCCACGCGGGACCAGTCGATCCCCCGGTAGGCGACGAGCGCGGCGAGGAACTCATCCTGGCTCGGGGCGGCGGCGAAGACGACCCGGGCGTCCCGGCCGGCGGCGTGGCGTTCGGCGATCGCGCGGGCGACGGCCTCGGCGGCGGCCCGGCCCATCCTCGCCCGGTCTTCGTGGACCACGACCCGGAGCGAGTCGACCGTGAATTCGAGGACGGGATGCGATTCGGTCGGGATCATGGCTGGGGAGGCTCCGGGCCGGCCCTTCGGGGGGACGCGGGACCCAGGTTAGCGGGCCCACCCAGCCCCGGCAACCCTCAGCTCATGCCAAGGGGGGCCAGGCACGCGGCCTTCCGGGGGGCCGGCTTGAGCTGCTCGCAGAGCTTCCGGCACTCGGAGAGGTCGACCATGAGCGACTCGGCGAGGTAGGCCTCGGTCGGGCCGTCGGCGGCCCACTCGAGTTGCTCGTGGCACTGATTCATGTGGTCGAGCAGGTCTTTCATCCAGAGGAGCGTGTGGCGTCGATTTCGCATGGCGAGGTCCCTCTCCGTCCTGACAATCGCCCGCCTCCGGTCCTTGCCCCGTTGGCGGGCTGGCGGCGATGGATTAAGCTCAAGGCAAAGCCCGTGCCGGTCGATGAAGGACGGCCGGGGCCTCGCCGCTAAGGCCTGGCCTCGCCGAACTTGAGGAAATCCGTCGCGAATTCCGTCGGCTCGCCCGGCGAGGTCACTTCTTGTAATGATTACACGGCCGGAGGGGCCGGCCGGGCTGGGCTTTCCTTTCGACAAGGGGCGACCTAGACTGGGGCGACGCCGGGGAGGCCCGACCCGGTAGGCTGCCCCGTTCCCCGCTCCAGCGAGCAAGTCACCGCATGGCCTCGCCCGACCCGAAGTTGCCGTTCGACCGGATGCGACCGGGCAGCCTCCGGGCCTGGCCGGGGGCCTTGTCGCGATGGCTGTTCGGCAAGGTGGCCAAGCCTCGCGAGGCGACCGAGCCGGCCGGCCCGGTCGCCCGGTTTCGGACCATCGGCCTGAGCCGCGAAGCCGGCTCCGGCGCGGGGACGATTGGCCGAATGGTCGGCACCCGGCTCGACTGGAAGGTCTTCGATCACGAGCTGATCGAGGCGATCGCCCAGCGCATGGAACTCTCGATCGACGAGGTCCGCGCCTTCGATGAGTTGGCCCCGAGCGTCGTCCAGGACTGGATCCTGCCGCTCCGCGAGGAGCATTACGCCCCCCAGGAAGCATACCTCGACCACCTCGCCAAGCTCGTCGAGGCGATCGGCCGGGCGGGCGACTCGGTCGTCATCGGCCGGGGGGCCGGCTTCCTCCTGCCGAGGGAAGAGACCCTGACCGTGCGGATCATCGCCCCCTTGAAGGTCCGCTCGATCCGCATGGCCGAACGGATGGGCGTCTCGGTCCGCACGGCCCGCCGGGCCGCCATCGACCTCGACCGCCGCCGGGCCCACTTCGTCCGCACGATGTACCGGTTCGACGCCAACGACCCGCACAACTACGACCTCGTGCTCGACTCCGAGAGCCTCGGGCTGGGGATCGTCACCGAGGTGATCGTCATGGCGATCGAGGCCGGCCGGGTCACGAAGCCGATCCCGGCCGATCGCCCGACGCCCCCGCCGACCATCCCGGTCGACTGATCGCCCCCGGTTTCCCTCGGAAACCCTCGGGCCGGCGTCGAGGATGGGGGATCGAGGACCGAAGGCCACGACGACGAGGGCACCATGACGCGAATCCAGGCTCGGGGATCGGTCTTGCTGGCGGCGGTGATCGTCTTCCAGGTTGCCTCGACGGCCCCGGGCCAGCACCTCGCCGAGGTGTTGACCTACACGAGCGGGTCGAAGTCGATCACGGTCGAGACCTTCCGGCCGGCGGGGGCGGGGACCTACCCGGCGGTGGTGTTGCTCCACGGGTCGGGCGGTTTGGAGCAGGCCACGGGGGCGACCTTCCGGCAGATCGCCGCGACCCTGGCGTCTCGGGGGTATGTGGCGATCATCCCCCAATTCTTCGAGAAGACCGACCACGCCGTCGGGGCCCCGATCCGCCAGGGGGAGCTGGAAGCCTGGGGCGAGGCCGTCGCCGACGGAGTCGAATTCGCCGGGAAATCGCCTTCGGTCGACCCGGCCCGGTTCGCGATGCTCGGCTATTCGATGGGCTCGGGGCTGGCGATGCGCCAGTCGACCCGCGACCCGAGGATCAAGGCGGTCGTCTCATGCTCGGGGGCTTATCCGCCGATCCAGCCGAACAAGAAGCTCCCGCCGCTGCTGATCCTCCACGGGTCGAAGGACCAGGGGACGCCGCTCGACTACGTGAAGAAGTACGAGGCCGCTTTGACCGAGCAGGAGATGCCCCACGCCGTCCACATCTATGGTGGGATCGGGCATAACTTCGACGCCCCCCGGTTCGAGGACGCGACCCGGCGCTCGGTCGCCTTCTTCGACCAGTACGTCAAGGAGAAGCCGGCCGCCGCAGCGACGGGGGCGAAGCGGGAGGCTCGGCCCTGAACATGCGGATCAGCGTTCGAGGGCGACGATCGACATCCCGTAGCGGTCGGCCAGGGCGACGACGTCGGGCTGGTCGATGACGATGGTCATCCCGGCCTCGATCGCCAGGACCCGGGCCCCGGCCTTGTGGAGGTTCTCGATGGTGGTGACGCCGACGGTCGGCATGTCGAACCGCAGGTCCTGCTGAGGCTTGGCGACCTTGACCAGGGTCCAGCCGCCGGCCCGGCAAAGTTGCCCGGCCCGCTCGATGCAGCGGTCGGTCCCCTCGATCGCCTCGACGGCGACCGCGGCGCTTTCCTTCACCGCGACGGACTGCCCGACGTCGAGCCGGCCCATCTCCTTGGCCAGCATCCAGCCGAACTCCACGTCCTTCAGCTCGGCGGCGCTGGGCCGCCTCCGGGTCAAGACGCCTTGGGTCACGAGCAACTCCGGGCAATAGTCCAGGGCCGAGGCGAAGCCCATCCCGTCCCGCTCGAACTCGGCGATCACCCCGAGCAGGATCGAGTCGTCGCGCTTGTCGGCCAGGTTGCGGAACCAGAACCGGATCATCCGGGAGTCGGGCCAGAGCCTGACGAACCGGCCGGGCGTGTACATCACGCCCTTGGTCACCTTGCCGGCCATGACGATCCGACTCGCCCCCCGACGGCGGAACGAGCGGATCATCCCACCGAGCTTCGAGACGCCGACGACCTCGAACGAGTCGCAGAGGTCGCGGAGAATCTCCGGGGCCTCGTAGCGGATGCCGACGCAGGCGACCTTCAGGCCCTGACGTTTGGCGGCCTCGGCGAAGAGGATCGGGAACCGGCCGCTGCCGGCAAGCAGGCCGATGGGGGCGGCCTCGCCGGCCGCGCGGGCGCGGCCCCTCCTCGACGAAAGCATGGTCATCGACGGTCGCTCCGACGGGTCCAAAGCAGCTCAGCGAGACGTCCGAACGACCCCGGGGTCGGCCAGGCCGGGCCTGCCCAGGCCGAACCGCTGCTTGAATCGGCCCGAGAGGCTGGTCGTGGCCGCGTAAGGGTCGCGGACCGGCTTGACGACGAACGGCTTGTCCATCGGGGGGAGTTTGGTCTGCCGGGCCTTGCGATGCCGGGCGAGCATCTCGGCGACCGGCCCGGCCGGGGCGGGCGGGGCCAGAACGGCGCCCGAGAGCAAGGCCAGGCCCAGGAGGGCCGTCATCCGTCGTCGGCGTTGAGTCAAGATCATGGGAGTCCTTCCCCTTCGGAAAACGTCGGGCCGGGGGCTGTCCGACCGGCCCCCTTCGGTCGACCTTCGTGGCTCAGAAGCCGGTCGGGTCGTCCTCGGCGGATGGCGCAGGCTTCGGGGCAAACTGGCCGACCAGCGCGACCAGCTCGCGGAGCTGCTTGTTCATCTCGGGGAGGCGGGCGATCGTCTGGAAGATCCGCCGCTGCTCGCGGATCGGGATGGCGGGCGTGCCGAGCATGCTCTGGCCCGCTGGGATGTTCCGGTGGACGCCGGCCTGGGCCCCGACGATCACCTTGTCGCCGATCTCGGTATGGTCCTTGATCCCGGCCTGACCGGCCATGACGACGTAGTCGCCGGTCTTGCAACTGCCGGCAATGCCAACCTGCCCGCAGAGCAAGTTGTGCTTGCCGATCTGGTTGTTGTGGCCGATCATGACCAGGTTGTCGACCTTGGTCCCCTCGCCGATCCGGGTGACCTCGAAGGTCGCCCGGTCGATCGTGCAGTTCGAGCCGATCTCGACGTCGTCGCCGACCTCGACCTTGCCGGTGTGCGGCACCTTGAGGTGCTTGCCGTCGACCATGTGGTACTTGAAGCCGTCGCCGCCGACGACGGTCCCGGCGTGGATCTCGACGCGGTCGCCCAGGGTGACGTCGGCGTAGAGCACGGCGTTGGGGTGGATGACGACCCCCCGGCCGAGCTTGCAGCGGTCGCCGATGACTGCGCCGGGGTGGATCGTCGAGCCGTCGCCGACCTCGACGTCCTCGCCGATCGCCACGAAGGCATGCACGGCGACATCCCGGCCGAGGGTCGCCGACTCGGCGACGGCGGCCATCTTGTGGACGCCAGTCCAGCGCGGCTTGCCGGTGCCGACCAGGTGCGAGCGGACCGCCAGGAAGGCGGTGATCGGGTCGTCGACCTCGATGACCGGCATCTCGGTCGGCGTGGTCGCCTTGAAGTGCGGGCCGACGATCGCGGCCGAGGCGGGCGACCCCCTGAGGAGCTTGGCGTACCGCTCGCTCTCGATGAACGTGATGTCGCCGGGCCCGGCCTCGCCGACCGGGCGGGCCGAGTTGATCGGGACCGATTCATCCCCATCCAGACGACCCCGGACCAGGGCCGCGAGTTGTCCCACAGTGGCCGCCACGTGCGTCTTCCCTTCTTCCCTGAAAGGAGCTGACGGGAGCCGGGCCGATCGCGAGGGGCCGCCGGAGCCGGCGGTCGGGCGGGCGATCGACCCGGGAGTTGTCAGGATGGCGGACTCTAATCCAAGCGGCGAGTCGCGGCAACCCGAAGTCCCGCCGAGCGGCCGAGCCCCATCCCATCTCGTCTTATCGGCCGCGCCCGCCGGTTTCGACAACCTTCCCGGGCCGGTCGGCCTCGACCTTGCGAATCACCTGGCCGTCGTCCCCGTTCCAGATGAAGAGGACCCCATCGGCGCCCCCGGCCGCCACGACCTTGCCGTCGGCCGAGGTCGCCACGCCGAAGACGAAGTCGGACGGGCCGGAGAAGGTCCGGATGACCTTGCCGTTGCCTCCGGGGTCCCAGTACCGGACCTTCGCATCGCCCGAGGCGCCGGCGACCAGCGCCTTGCCCGGGACCCAGCGGACCGCTGTGACCTGCTTGCCCGCCGCCTCGAGGGTGCGGAGCTGCTCGCCGGTCTCGTAGTCCCAGACCTTCAGGACGTTGTCGGCCCCGCCGGTCGCCAGTTGCTTGCCGTCGCCCGACCAGTCGACCGCCAGGACGTGGTGGGTGTGCCCCTCGAACGACTTCAGCTCCTTGCCGTCCTCGACCCGGACGACCTTGAGGAACCGGTCCGCCGAGGCCGTGGCCAGCCTCGACCCGTCGGGGCTGAACCGGAGGCCGAACACGGTATCGGAGTGGAGCGCGTCGAGCGACCGGACCAGCCGCCCGGTGACCGGGTCCCAGAGCTTGACCTCGCCCGACCGCGAGGGGTCGCCGCCGCCGGTCGCCAAAAGCTTGCCGTCGGGGCTGAAGTCGACGGCGAGGACCCGGAAGGCGTGCGGGCCGTACCGCCTCGGCTCGCCGATCGGCGTCGCGAAGTCGGCCGGGAGGTCCCAGACGGTCGCCTCCTCGAAGCCGCCCGCCGCGAGCTTCTTGCCGTCCGGGCTGAACCGGAGCGACTGGATGATATCCTTGTGGCCGCCGAGCGAGGCCAGCTCCCGGCCCGTGGCCACCTCATAGAGGAAGACCCGATTCCCCCGACCGGCCGCGACGAGCTTGCCGTCGCCGGTCAGGTCGACGGCCACGATCGGCCGGAGGCCCGGCGGCAGGTCGCCGAGGACGACCGCCGGCCGCTCAGGCCCCTCGGCCGAGTCGTCCTTAGCCCCGGCGTCGATCCAGAGCTTGAGGAGGCCCAGCTCCTCGGGCGTCAGCGGCTTCGCGTCCTTCTCCCCGGCCGGCGGCATCACCGGCTCGACCCGGTGGGCGGCCATGCGGAACAGCAGACTCTCCTCCGACCGGCCCGGAAGGATCGAAGGCCCCTGCTTGCCGCCCTTCCTCAGGCCGGCCACGTCCTCCATTGACAGCTTGCCCTCGGCCAAGTTCGCGTTGTGGCAGCCGACGCACCGGGCGTCGAGGAAGTCGGCGACCTCGCGGGCATAGCTCACAGGAGCGTCGCGAGCCGGGGCCTGCACGGCGATCGGCCGAGGTTCGTCGGCCAGGCTGGTCGGGCCGGACGCCAGCACGATCAGGAGGGAAAGGAGGGCGAGCGGGAGGGGTTGGTTCATCGAGGTTCGTCCCATCGGATCGAGAGGTTCCGGCCCTCGCCTCCCAGCATGAGGCGACCGACCCTGGCCCGTCCCTGGCGCACCGATCCGTCCCGGTCGCGGACGCTCACGCGATAGGCCTTGCAGCCGTTGCTGGTGAGTAGGCCCTCGACCCCCCGGGCCTGGTCGATCGCCAGGAGCTGGAAGCCTTCGGAGTCGGCCCAGCAGCGGATGATCCGTCCGGCCCATGCGTCGGAAGGCGTGAGCTTTAGCCCCAGGACGACCGCCGCCGGGACCGCGACGGCCATCAGCAGCCAGGGCGTCATCGCGGTCCAGAACTCGCCCATGGCCCGGCCCCCTCGTCAGATCAGCTCGGCGATCGGCCTGGCGGCATCGAGGACGGCCATCGGTCGGCCGGTCTCGTCGGGGAAGGTCCGGCGGGGGTCGATCCCCAGGGCGTGGTAGACGGTCGCGATCACGTCCTCGGGCCGGACCGGCCGGTCGACCGGCCGTCCCCCCTGGCGGTCGGTCGAGCCGACGACCTGCCCCATCTTCAGGCCGCCTCCGGCGAGGAGGGCGCTCATGCTCCCCGGCCAGTGGTCGCGCCCGCCCGAGCCGTTGACCCGGGGGGTCCGGCCGAACTCGCCCCAGGCCAGCAAGAGCACGTCGTCGGCCAAGCCTCGGGCGTGCAGGTCCTCGACGAGCGCGGCGAGGGCCACGTCGACCGGCGGGAGCTGGGCCCGGCAATGTTCGGCGACGTTGGAATGATGGTCCCAGTCGCCCTCGGCGATCGTGACGAAGCCGACACCCGCCTCGACCAGGCGGCGGGCCAGCAGGCAGGCCCGGCCGATCCGGGTCGGGCCGTAGCGGTCGCGGAGCTTCGGGTCTTCGCGCCCGAGGTCGAGGGCCTCGCGGACGGACGGCCCGGTCACCATGTCGTAGGCCTGGGCCTCGAACCGGTCGAGGGCGGCCATCGAGCCCGATCGGTCGCGGCGGCGGTCGATGTCGTCGAGCCTGGCGAGGAGGGCCCGGCGGTCGGCGACCCGGACGGGAGTCAGGCCGGGCGGGGGTCCGAGGTTGCGGACCCGGGCCGCGCCCGAGGGATCGTCGCCGAGCGCGAGGGGGTTCTCGCCCGGCCCGAGGTAGGCGCCCCCGAGGAAGAGCCCGCCGTTGAGGGCCCCGTCGGTCATGGCGACGTAGGGCGGGACGCCCGACCGGCCCGGCGCTCCGAGCCGGGCGACGACCGACCCGACGCTCGGCCGCTCGGCGAGGCCGGGCCGCTGCAAGGTCGAGGCGAACCCGGTCGCGATCCGGTGGAGCCCGGCGACGTGGTCGGCCGACTCGTGGGTCAGGCTCCTCACGATCGCCGCCCGGTCGAGGACCCGCGCCAGGGCGGGCATCAGCTCGCCGAGACCGACGCCCGGCAGGCGGGTCGCGATCGCACGGAGGTCGGTCCGGCAGGAGGTCGGGGCCTCCGGCTTGGGGTCGAGCGTCTCCATCGCCGAGGGGCCGCCGCTGAGGATAACCTGGATCACCGCCCGGCAAGTCCTCGGCCCCGGCCCCGCCGTCGCCCCGAGGGCCCTCGACCGGAGCAGGCCCGGCAAGGCCAGTCCGCCGAGGCCGAGCGCCCCGACCCTCAGGAAGTTGCGTCGGCCGACCCCGTCGCACGAGGCATAGCGGTCGCCGACGATCTCCAGCATCGGGGGGCCTCGGCTTTCCGTTCAGTGGTTGAACTGGAACTCTTTGGTGCTGATCAAGGCCCAGATCAGGTCTTCGTACGCCTGGCGGGCCCGCCCCTCGGCCTCCCGAGGGTGGACAAACGCCAGGCACTCGTCGACCTCATCATCGGTCGGGTCGCGCGAAAAGGCCAGCCGATAGAGTTGCTCGACCTTCGAGGCGGCGGGCCTCGGGTCGGCCGCGAGCCGGGCGGCCCGGCCGGAATCGGCGGCCAGCTTCCCCTGGATCTCCGGGGCATGGAGCAGGTGGAGGGCCTGCGGGAGGTCCGGGGCGACGGCCCGGTCGCAGTCGCCGCCTTCCCCCCCTCGGGGGTCGAAGGCTTCGAGGAAGGCCGAAGGGAAGCCGTCGTCGGGCAACTGGACGGCCAGTGTCGACCGAGGCACCCCGACGAAGACCTCGGGCGACCCGGTCAGGACGCCGACCGCGTCGAGCAGGACGTCGGCCGGGAGCCTCCGGGGGGCGAACCGGGCGAAGTCGCGGCGATCGTCCCGGCCCGACTCGCCCGGCTCGCTCGAACGGTCGTAGGCCCGGCTGGTGGCGAGGGTCCGGACCAGCCGCTTGAGGTCGTAGCCGGATCGGACGAAGTCGCCGGCTAAAGCGTCGAGCAAGTCGGGGTCCGACGCCGGGTTCCCCTCGCGGAGGTCGTCGACCGGCTCGACCAGCCCTCGGCCGAAGAAGTGGCCCCAGTAGCGGTTGACCAGGGCCCTGGCGAAGTACGGGTTGTCCGGCCGCTTGAACCAGCCGACCAGCTCGTCGCGGGGGTCCTGGCGCGGGCCGAGGCCGGGGATCGACGGGCCGCCCGGCGGCCTCGGCGCGACGAGGAACCCGGTCGGCCGATTGTAGATTGATGGCGAGGCCGGGTCGGGCCCGGCTCGGGTGCCGACCCTGGCGAAGAACGCGGCGAAGCCCCGGGCGTCGTCCCGTCCCCAGCGATCGCTCGGGTGGTGGTGGCAGCGGGCACAGCTCAGCCGGACCCCGAGGAACACCCGCGCCGCGTCGTCGCCCCGGTCCTCGGCCGTCGCCCCGAGCCGGTACCAGGCGGCCGGCGGGTTGACCGCCGGGTCGCCCCGGGCGGCGAGGATCTCGCCGACGAACCGATCATAGGGCTTGTTCTCGGCCAGCGACTCGCGGATCCACCCGTGGAAGGCGAAGGTCGAGGGTTTGGAGAGGTCGCCGAGGGTCCGACGGTTCCCGAGGAGGGCCGCCCATCGCCTGGCAAAGAGGTCGGCATGCTCCGGCCGGTCGATCAGGGCGTCGACCCACCGGGCCCGCTTGTCGGGCCGGTCGTCGCGCTCGAAGGCCGCCAGCGCCGTCGGGTCGGGCAGACGCCCGCCGAGGTCGAGCGACGAGCGCCGGGCGAACTCGCCGTCGGTGCAAGGCCCGGCCGGGGCCAGCCCGAGCCCGCGGAGTCGACCGAAGACGTGGGAGTCGATGAAGTTCGACGAGGGTGGGTCGGCCCTGGTCGGTTGCGACCCGACGGCCGGGACGAGGAGCCTGGCGGAGCCGACGAGACCGCCGAACCGGACGAGGACCGAGGCCTCTCCCACCCTTCCGGTCACCTGCACGAGGCCCCGTTCGTCGACGTCGACGAGGTCCGGGGTGTTCGAGGTGTAGCGGGCCAGGCGGGTCACGTCGCGCGCGATCCCATCCTCATCAAGGGCGTCGACCCGGAGCTGCTGGCGGTCCCCCGGGCCGAGGGTCACGCCCCGGGGCCCGACCGCCAGCCTGGCGAGCGTCGGCGAAGCCCGGCCGGCCGGCATCCCCTGGCCGATCCAGCGGGCGAGCGTCCGGTACTCCGGCGAGCCGACCTCGAACCTCCGGCCGCCGCCGTGAGGGACCTGCGCCGTGGGCTTCCTCAGGAGGAGGCTGGCCGGGGGCAAAGGGGGGAAGACCCGCCGGCCCCGGCCTTCTTTCGCCAGGGCGTCGTGATCCGCCCCAGGGTCGCTCTCGAAGAGGCTGAGCCGGAACCCGCCCCGCCCGGATGCCTTGCCGTGGCAAGAACCGGCGTTGCAGCCGTGCCGTGAGAGGATCGGTAGGATCTCGCCGACGAAGTCGACCGGCCGGCTCCCCGCGAAGTCGGAGACCACCACCGCGACCCTGGCGGGGCCGTCGGCGGTCGAGACCTCGATCGCGGTCGAGCCGTCGCCGACGGGGCTGACGAGGCCGTCGGAGTCGACCCGGGCGACTCGCGGGTCGAGGCTGCGGAACCGGGCCGGGCCGATCGCGACGATCTGGGCCATCGCTTCCGGCCCGAGGAGCGTCACCCTCGCCGGTTCGACCGAGGTCGGCGGGCGATCCGCGAGGGGAGGCCCGGCCATCATCAGCGAGCATCCCCAGGCGATCCACGCCAGCTTGGTCGAGACCACCACTTCGCCTCCGGCCGTTAAACCCGCTCCCGGGTCCACTGTCCCATCCCCTACCGCTGGCCGCAAGGGAATCCGGGGGCGGCCTCGCCCGGCGATCAGCCGAGCTGGCTCGTCGTCCGGCTCACCACCTCGGCGAAGTGCGGGGCCGGGATCTTCACCGAACCCTCCGGCGCCACGGCCTCGGAGAGCAGGAAGGGCGCGAACCCGTGGTGGACCTTCTGGGCGGGCCGGTGGAAGCCCGAGGCCTCGAAAAGCTCCCGGATGTGGGCCGCCGAGGCGTGATGGACCGCGCCCTCGATCCCCGCCACGCAGACGTCGTAGATCAGCCAGCCGTAGGGACGGTCGCGATAGCCGTCGACCAGCATCAGCCGGCCGCCCGGCTTGAGGACCCGGCGCATCTCCTGGACGGCCCGCTCCTGGTGCGGGTAGTGGTGAAAGCTGTTGGCACAGGTGACGACGTCGAAAGACCCCGGGCCGAACGGGAGCCGCTCGCTGTCGGCCTGGATCGGCTGGACGCCGTCGGCGTGCCGCTTCCAGCGCTCGGCCCCCTTGGCCAGCATCCCCCGGACCAGGTCGATCCCCCAGACCTCCGCGTTCGGCAACGCCTGGCGGATCTTCGAGGCGAAGACGCCGGTCCCGCAGCCGACGTCGAGGACGCGAATCGACCGGTCGCTGAACTCGGCCCGGATTCGCCGGATGATGGCTCGGTGCGAGGGGCCGAAGAGGAGGAGCTGGAGGATGCTCCGGTCGTAGCTCTCGCTCCAGCGGGTGAACTCGCGGGTCGCCTGGGTCTTGTCGTAGTTCATGGCGAGGCCTCCGTGCCCCTACGATGTGTCGTCCTGGTTGAGAGTCGGCGAGATCGGATTACCCGATCGAGGGGGAAGCCGCAAGTCGAAGTTCGCCGCGACTCGCCCCGATCAGGCCGAGGCGACCCGCCTGGGGACGGCGCGGGCGTCCTCGCCGGCGTCGCCTCCTTCCTCGTGGTACTGGGCGTCGGTGTTGACCTTCCAGGTGTCGAACCGGCCGAGCCCGAGGATGTTCCGCGCCGCGAGCAGGGCGGTCATCATCGAGTGGTCCTGGTTGTTGTACTTGTGCATCCCGTTCCGCCCGGCCAGCTCCAGGTTCGCCAGGCTTTTCAGCCAGCCCCGGATCACGGCGAGGTGGTCCTGATAGGCGTCGTCATAGACCGGGTAGGCCTTGGGCATGCGGACCACGCAGCCGTCGATCACGTCGGCGGACTTGGCCAGGCCGATGGCGTCGACCTCCTTGCGGGCCAGGGCGATCAGGTCGGCGTCGGGGGTCGTCCAGAGGTCGTCGCCCTCGAAGCAGAAGTATTCGAGGCCGAGGCTGGACTTGGACGGGTCGGGGACGAGGTCGGGCGACCAGTTCTTGAAGTTCTGGATCCGGCCGACCTTCACGTCGGGCTCGTGGATGTAGACCCAGTTGTCCGGGAAGGTCTCGGCCTGGTCGAGGATCAGCACGACGGTCAGGAAGTCGCGATAGCGAAGCGATTCGGCCGCCGCCTGGACCTCCGGGGGCGCGGGTGGGTCCATCGCCCGGATCAGCTCGCGGATCGGCAGGGTCGAGAGGAAGTTCTGGCCCTGATACCGCGTCAGCTTCCCCTTCGAGTCGCGGGTGACGTAGGCCAGGACGGCCGAGCCGTCGTGCTCGACCCGGGCGACCCGGGCGTCGTGGTGGACGGCGTTCCCGCCGGCCCGGACCTTCTCGCGGGCGGCCTCCCACATCTGGCCGGGGCCGAGCCGGGGGTACTGGAAGCTGTCGATGAGGGTCTTGATGACCTCGCCTTTCCCCTTGGCCTTCTTGCCGAAGAGGGCGTTGAGGACGGTCCTGGTCAGGTTCAAGCCCTTGATCCGCTGGGCGGCCCAGTCGGCGGAGATCTCCTTCGTAGACATCCCCCAGACCTTCTCGGTGTAGGTCTTGAAGAACATCTCGAAGAGGAGGCGGCCGAACCGGTTGACGGTCCAGTCCTCGAAGCTCCGCTCGGGCTCGATCGGCCGGAGCCGCGCCGCGATGTAGCTCAGGAGGATCCGCGCCGAGCGGATCGGGCCGAGCTTGGTGAAGGCGTCGAGCGGCTTGAGCGGGTAGTGGAAGAACTTGCGGTTGTAGTAGATCCGGCTCATCCGCTTGCGGGTGATGAACTGGTCGCCGAGGATCTCACGCCAGAGGTCGTTGACCTCTTCGCTCTTGGAGAAGAAGCGATGGCCGCCGATGTCGAAGCGGTAGCCCTTGTACTGGTCGGTCCGGCTGATCCCGCCGACGAGGGTCGGCTCGGCTTCCAGGACGACGCAGGAGGCGCCATGCCTGGTCAGCTCGTAGGCGGCGGTGAGCCCGGCCGGGCCTGCGCCGGCGATGACCGTGGCGTGGGCCGCGACGACGGCGACCTCGCCGGGCTCGTCGACCTTGGTCCAGAGGTGCGGGGGCAGGCCGGGGCAGACGCGTTCCGAGCGGGGAATCGGCGAATCGGTGCCCATCCGGGCCCTCCCTGGCGTGGCTGAGGCTGGTCGAGCGAGGCCGAGGGCCCCGGCCGTCCGGTCCGCGAAAGTTCCCGGGGCGCATCTATCCTTGATGTCGGCCCGAGACGCGGCGGAGTTGTGTCATAAAAGCCCGATCCGGTCAAGGGCGCCGGGCCCAACCGGCGTCGTCGTCGCGTCCCGCTCGCCCCGACTCAAGATCAGATAAGTCAGGCTGAAGCTCAGGACCAGGAGGCAAATGACCTGGGTGATCGACAGGGGCCCATCCAGGAACGGCGAGGCCCGGCCTCCCCTCGCCGGCTCGACCATCGACCGCCAGGCCCCGTAGATGACGCCGAGGACCATCAATAGCTTCCCCTGGAATTGCCCTCTCGCGTAGAGCAGGCCCAAGCCGAGGGCCGTGAGGAAGTGCATCGCCGCCTCGACGGCCGGGAGCGGCTGAAACCGGGTCGGGTCGCCTTGCGCCGAGTGGAGAGCGACGCACCACCAGGAATCGGTCGGTCGACCGTAGCAACATCCCGCCGCCAGGCAGGCGAGCTTCTCGAAGACGTGCGAGGCGGAGAAGGCGACGGCCCAGGCGTCCAGGAACGGAGAGGCCCGGATGCGCCGGGCGACCACGTAGGAGAGGCTCGCGGCGGCAAAGAGGAGGGGCGTCCCATAGAAGCCGGCGTCGTCCCACCCTCTCATCAGGCGCGACAAGGAGCGGGCACCCACGGTGTCGCAGAGGCCGAACGCGACCGCGAGCCAGAGCCAGTGGCGGCGGAGGTCCGGCCTCGCGCGGGTGAGATGCGACCCGACGAAGAAGAACGCGAACCAGCCGATTACGTGGAGCAGGTGATACGACGAGGTCGAGACGTCGGTGCCCGGCAGGTGGATCGAAGGCCACACGGTTCAAGCCCCCCGTCGGTGCAAGTTGTGGCGATGGACGACGACCGCCGCAAGTACCGCCAGGGCGACCAAGCCCGTGAACGTCATCCCCCAATGCAGTGGCCTCCATTGGGCCGATTCCCCCTTCCGGATGGCATCGGTGATCTGCGGGGTTAAGCCCTCGCCGTCCCAGTGGCCGATGCTTCGGCTGATCCGCTCATCCGACACCGAGATGCCGAGCGGCAGCCCTAGGCCCGCCAGTGTCCAGAGCTTCGGGTCGACCGCGACCCCGTATTTCGCGGATTTCTGCACGAACTTGACCTCGCTGACCAGCGAATTGTCAGCCGGGTCGCGGACGATGGTGATCACCTGGATCGGAAGGGGAAAATCCTTACCTTTTTCGTCGTATTGAGGCTCTGAAGTCATGTGCTGATACTTGCTACGCAGTTCACACTTCCGGACCCGGAAACCTTCCCTGTCCTCGATCCAGAAATGTCGCTCCCGATCCGACTTGTCGACGAGGCACACATGCCACGTCGGATGTCCTCCGACGACTTCGGAGCCAACTAGTTCGACCGACTTCGCGTCTCGAAGACCGATGACGCTGGAGACGCTGGTGTTCAGGTCGTACCAGACCGACAATCCCATGATGCGCGGGTCGAAGGCGTAATCCGCCGAACCTTTGGTTACGTCTCGGACGTAAGCACCCATCTCCTTGTTGTATTGCATGTACTGCGCACCGTCGAAGGCGGAGCAGATGTGGACGTCCTTGAACTCCCCCAAGCCGGCGCGGACGAAAGCCTCGCTGTTGCGACCCATCGCCTCCAATTTCTGGTTAGCAAGGGCTGCACCGGGCTTCGTCCCGTCGATCCAAAGGATTCTCTGATATTGATCGAAACGACGCTTGTCTCCTTCGAACACGACGACGAGCCGCTTTCGATCCTCGCCCGCCTTGGGATGCCGCTTGTCCAGGTAGATTACCTCCCACTCGATCCGGCCCGAAGAGATGCGAAGGCGTGAGTTTTCCATCCCCTGGACGAGAACGCGTGGGTCTGGGTCGGCGCCGTAGGCTGGCTGTATCGAACCGAGCCATGCGAGAGAACATCCAGCGAACGCAAGGAACGAGGCCGTTCGCCGGCAACGCGCCTTGCTCATCGATAGCAACATGAACGCACCTCGTTTATGAAGAGAAAAAGATCGATTCAATCCGTGTCGATTCGCGGGTCCGTCAAGTTCGGGTCATCACCTCCCCAGGCCCCCACCATTCGAGGTGAGGGCTAGAGCGAGGTGATATCGTCGACCCACTCGATTCTTGGGTTGAAGTTAAACGCTTGCGGACAAATCGTCCGAAAGGAGAAAAAGATGGCTGGTTTAGAGGACAGGCCACCGTGTCATCAGAGGTCAACACGTTTGTCTTACGAGCCGGGCGTCCGATGAACGGGTCTGCATCGGTCCTCCTTCAGCAAGGCTTCGTCGTGGGTCTGATGGCGGATTGCCACAAGCCACTGTTCGCCGCCGGATCAGTCCCGCACATGCCGTCGGCTCCGATGATGCAACTGGTGGTGCGCGAGCAATTGCTTAGAGGCTTGTCGCATTTGGTTCCGCTCCCCGGGGTATCCACACAAGCCGTGGGGAACATGTTGACTTCAAGAAATTGCGTCTCGAACTGTTGCTTGCAATTGGCCACGACCTGGCCTTTGCAGACCGTTGCCGGGCTGAGGCAGGCCGTCTCACCACTGGATTGCGACTGCCCGGGGCAATTGATGCAACAGCAACAGCAACAACCGCAGCCGTCGGCGAAGGCCGTGTCGACCAAGGTCGTCACTCCGAGGATCGCCGCCAGGAGCCCGATGGCCAGGAAAGCTCGTCGTCTCATCGTTCATCACTCCCTTGCGAGTCGGTGGATGGGAATCGTGACGGTGCGCGACTTGGTCGCAACCATCCCGGGACTGGACGCGAGGTCGATAGCGGCCTCGGCGTTGATGGCCCGGCGCGGTTCGTCGCCGGAGATGGTCGCCTTGATCCGGAGGGTTCGGCCCTCGGACGGACCATTTGGGGTGATTCGGACCGCCGGATCGGACGATCGCAGGGCTTTGATCCGGACCGGCCAAGCCGCGTCGATCCGGATCTCCCGCTCGATTGAGCCGGGCGACCTAGCGCCGATGACGATCGACGACGGTTCGACCTCGACGGGTGCGACGTATCGAACTCGGGCCAGGACCTGTGTGATCGGGCAACCCACGCTGGTCGTCTCGATCGACGCCATCGCTTCCACCGGCCCGCTCTTCCAGAGCGACCGGCCCGAGAAGGTCACCTCGACGAGCAGGTCATGGTCGTCGGGCGGCGACTCGAGACGACGGGCCGACAGCACGTCGTTCGTGCTGGAGAGGCGGACGATCGCCATATCGGCGAGGGCCTCGGGACGGAGCCGGATCGTCCTCGACACGGGGCCGGGTCCGTCCACCGTGCCGAAATCAATCAGCGTCGGTCGGACCCGATAGTCGGGGTCCACATCGGCGGTGACGCGGATCGAGGCGAAATGCACCGGGGCCGTCGCCAGGCTTGCCAATCGGTAGTAGAGCGTGATCAGTCCCGACTCAGGGCCGTCGCCGACGCCCGACTTGATCGACACCGGCACGTCGATTCCGCTCCCCGGAGCGATCGTCCGACCCGTGGGATCTTCGGTGGTCGTGCAACTGCAACTCGATTCGGCCTTGGTGATGACGATCGGGATTGCGCCGCCGTTCGACAGGCGGAAGGTGTGTTCGAGTGTCTTCCCCTGGCGAACCTTGCCGAAATCAAAGCTCGCGGGCGTGATCCAGACGTTCTTGACGCCGTCATCGTTGTGAAAAAGCCGCCGCGACCCCAGGCCGCCAACCAAGGCGGACAGCCCGAGCACCAGAACCCAGGTCTCCTTCGAGGGGGGGCGAATCACGTTGCGGACCTCCGGGACCGAGGAGACTCGTTCCGACGGTGGACACCGACGCAGCTCAATAGGAAGCGGAGTCGACCAACTCGCCGCCGTTGCGCGAGCCGAGGGCTTGCCAGACGCCCATCTTGGGCAGGTTGGTCCACCAGCCGCCCGGGGCTCGGCCGATCCCGGCGGGCTCGCCATTGATCAAGTCGAGCGGCCAGGACTGGACCGTCTCCTTGATGAACCGGACCGAGCCGTCCCCCATCAGGGCGTTGAGGCCGCCGGGATGGAAGCTCGACGCATCGCGGAACTGGATGTCCGGCCGCGAACCGTTCGCCGTCTTGTACCCATTGGGCGGGTAAAACGTCGTGAACAGGGTGTCACCCCAAGACCCGGTGCAATACCAACCGTTCCAGACGCCGTAGATGACGGTTGGTGTGTCGAGCTTGAGATAGGAATTGGTCGCCTTCTCGGCCACGAAAATCGTGTTGCCCAGGCCGTCGGAGACCGAGGCCAGCGTGACGGGCGAACGGTCGTGGAAACAGCCGTTGACCTGGGCGACCTTCTGGGGGGCGACCACGCAGCCGTCGGCCGGGTCGGGGTAGGCGTCGGTCGAGAGTGAGCCGAAGCACCCCGAATAGCTGGTGAACGCCATCCGGAAAGGACCGCCCGGCGGGTCCTTGAGCCCTCGGTCGGCGAAGGCGTTGGGGTTCATGTCCCGGACCGAGGCGCCGGGGTCACTCGGGCAGGCGAAGACGCGGACACTCACACCGAAGACCGTCGTGTTCGTCACGCCCGTGATCAGCCGGCCCTGGTTGATCGCGTTATAGAGCGAGCCTTGCTCGAGGTAAGGGAGGATGGCAACCAGGAAACTCCGGTCGAAGAATTTCGAGGTGCAAGGGGGATTCGCCCCGGCATAGAGGGGGTCGAACGTCTTCATCCGGCCGATCGGCAGGCAGCCTTGCGCATCAAGATAGTTGTGCAGCCCCAGGCCGATCTGCTTGAGGTTGTTCGAACAACCCGCCCGCCGAGCCGCCTCGCGGGCTGCTTGGACGGCGGGCATGAGCAAGGCAACCAGGAGGCCGATGATCGCGATGACCACCAGGCATTCGAGGAGTGTGAAGGCCCGCCGAGTTTTGATGAGGAAAAAGCTGTCCCGACTCCGCACCGGCCCGTCAACCCGAGACATGGGTTCGGTCCTTGGAGAGGCATGGATGATCGTTTTTTAAGGCTGAGAATTCCTTTTATCATCCATCCCCCCCCCGGTCAAATCATTAATTTCAAGATTATAGGAGTTACGCAGTGGTGGACAATAGTCCCTGAGTGGGCGGTTGTCTGGGGGCAATGGGAATGCAGGGGGCCAGTCACTCCGACCAT
>JAABUK010005300.1_pt1 | contig 20230 bp, 29 predicted proteins | sample 5559141 | NCBI WGS metagenome assembly JAABUK01 (sample SAMN10711869, study PRJNA513367) | rock metagenome | isolation source: Antarctica rocks | place: Antarctica: Victoria Land, Pudding Butte nord | collected 2016-01-03 | reverse complement strand
AGTGAGTGAGTGCACGTCTGTTGGTATGTGCAGGCCTGGGGATGCTGCCCTTCCCAGCCTATATGCCCCCATGGGAACCCAGGTGGGCACCCCTGCATGGATCCCACAGTCTGTAGAAGACCAGGTTGATGTTGCCAAGATCTGGTTTGTCATTATCAAGCGCAGCGGCGGGAAGAATGCAGTCAGTAGAGCAGCTCTTATTGGTACACATGTTGAGTCAGATACTGACAAACACAAAGATCAAGCTGCACCGTCTCCTGCTCAGCAGTCCGCTGTGGTTTTGGGCACTCCAGGTGAAATTTCTTCTTGCATTGTCTGAAACCCTTCTCATTGATGATGTGATCTGGGCATGGCCTATTTCTGATGGGGTCATTGTATTGGCTTGATGGTTTAACCTGCCGGTGAAAAGCATTACATTCAACCCTCTGTGCTGTAGAAACAAGAGTAACTTCAGTCTTGAAACCAATCATGACACCATCTTAGACACCAAGCAACAATCGCGATACACACTGTCATGACACAATGAGATGGAACAGTAAATTGGTACTGTGTGGTGGTACAGTAAGGTCATCACAGTAAGATGTTATGTGAATATAATGACAGCAGCAACCGTAACCGCTGGTTGCAGAGACAAGATGCATGTAATTCTTGGCATGCAACATGGAGAGCAATCTCAAGGCTGCTTGAGGGCTGCCTACTTTGTACCATCACTGAAGAAAAGAGTGAGGTAAACAGTGCTGATGGTCCTGTTGTAGGTGTCAGTGGGGGGTGGGAGGATGTGGAGGTGGGGTACCTTGTGGGGCGGGGCGCTACAGGCTCTGTCTATCGTGCTACTTGCAATAACCACCAAGTTGCTGTCAAGGTACACAGATACATATGTACATACAGCATATACAGTATATACACATGCATTATGTATACTGCGTGCATGTTGCGCGTATACATTGGAATATATACTGGACAAGAAGACCCCGGGTCAGGGATGTTTGGTTTGAATGCTCTGACATCTTTGTCCTTGTCAGCAAGTTACCCATTAGGCCCCGACCCAAAGTTGAATGCTTTGGCTCTGAACGCCAATTTGAAACGTCTGGATTATTTCAGCTTACACCTGGTTTCAGGTTATGTCGTTGGGACTGTCGCGTATTTGACTTGCCTAACACATCTGAGTTTGTCTGGCTCCCAGTTCCCAGTAACATTGTTGGGTTTAAGCTCTAACAAGTCTTGTGGGAGTGGACACACACATGCATGTGTGCGCATGCGCATACAGGTGTGCATATCAATGCACATGTGAGTGTGAATGTAAGTGTTTGAACAAACACCTGCATGCATTTTGCTGCAGATCATATCTCCTGAGCAGGACAAGTATATAAAGCGAACCCCGGATGGGACCCCCATGGAGGTAGCCCTGACCCGGGGGCTGTCCCACCCCAACATAGTACATGCCCTCAGGCATGCCAGCTTTGACAGCCAGGTACAAAGTTGTTTATGAGTCTTCACGCCTTTGTGGAGTTTTAGCCAGTCATGACCCCTCCCCCCCCCCCTCCTCGCGGCTCCCCTCGTCCACCAGCAGTGCCACAAGCCTTTCTGTACGTCTTGAAGTGCGCTTCCTGTTCTGGAGTATGTCTTGAGCAGGCCTGCAATCTCAGGACGACGGCCTGCAGCTTCAAGGCTTGCTTTGTGTCTCACCTTTGTCCACCTGTGCCTGCAGAACGCGTCTCTAGCAGTGCTGCATGACGCTGATTTTGGAAGTGTGGAGTCTTGGGACTCATGGGGCCAAGAACCTTCAGACATCGATGGTCGACACACTGCAGAGGTGAATCAGGAGACATGGCTCATGCTGGAATACTGTGATAAGGGCTCCCTGCTGGTAAGCAGACTGCTCCTTGGAAGTATGGGTCATGTTTACAGGGCTTAGGGTATTGAGTTAGGGTATTGAGGGCACATGGCTCATGCTGGAGTACTGTGATAAGGGCTCCCTGCTGGTAAGCAAACTGCTCCTTGGAAGTATGGGTCATGTTTACAGGGCTTAGGGTGTTGAGGGCACAGGAGTACTGTGACAAGGGCTCCCTGCTGGTATGCAAACTGCTCCTTGGAAGTATGGGTCATGTTTACAGGGCTTCGGGTGTTGAGGGCACACGGCTCATGCTGGAGTACTGTGATAAGGGCTCCCTGCTGGTAAGCAAAGTGCGCCTGGGAGGTGTGGGTGATGCTTGCAGGGCATAGGGTGTTGTGGGCACATGGGTCATGCTGACAAGGCGTGACAAGGGGTTCAGGCTGATCAGTAAATTGCTTCTTGAACAACTGGGTTGCAGGATAAACGGGTTGCGACATGCGTGTGCATGGATGTATGGGTTCAGAAGCTTGCTTTTGAACATGGTACTTGCTGCCAGTCAGTCAGTCAGTTGTAGGGAGTTTGGGGTTGTGCATGCTCTGCACCTGCTCAGCGATCTCTCACTCATGGTGGTCTTACCTGAGCGTGCTATGTCATCGCCATACTATGCAAGATGACGTGGATGCTCTTGCCTGGTGCCATTCAGTGTGTGCATTTTGTTGTGTTCTGAGCAGCCTAAGTGACCAGAAATGTCACAACATGACAACCAAGATAGGATCCCATGCAAGATCTCCATGGTGCATTCTGCTCTTGACCTGCTGATTGCAATCAGTGGTAGGCCTTTTTGGGGTCTCCTCAAATGTGCTCTGGGCGAGGTGATTGAGGAGAGTGTAAAAAGATCCTCCAGGGAAACGACCCAGAAAATGTGAAAACTGTGTGAATATGTGTGCAGGATGCAGTGGACAGGGGCTGGCTGTACACAAGTACAGCCTCCCACTTCACTGGTCTCACTGACCTGAGGAAGCTGCTGCTAACAGCCCTAGAGCTGGCAAATGCCCTGGCCTACCTGCACAGTGTGGATGTGATGCATGGGGACTTGACTGGCGGCAACGTGCTGCTGCACTCTAGCCCCATCACCCCAACAGACCCCCGAGGATTCATAGTCAAGGTCTGCCACCTTCTGCCGGCCTTGCATAGTGTCACTGGCACTGGTGTACTGCTGTCTAGTGAAATTGCATACTGCCAACACGGCAGTTGCATGCTGCTCTGTTGTCTGTGCACCCATGCATCAGTCTCATAATGTCAGCTGGGCACCTTTTGAGACTGTTACATTTTCGTTATTATTGATTTCTTAGGCTTTCGACCTTGACGTTTGCTCAGGCACAGTCATTTTGAATACTGTCATTTGCTCCAATAGAATATTGTAGTATATTGTTATATTGTATATTGTCAACATTGATGGTAGTCATAATTTTAATAGTGCATTGTCATGCAAATATTTGTAGAACAAGACTGCTAAACACAAGTGCCTTGCAGGTCGCTGATTTTGGGATGAGCCGCATCCACACAGAGACAAAAGTCACAGCGGCCCAAGGCACCATCACACACATGCCCCCCGAGCTCATACGCCATGGCCGACTCCACAGGTTATCTGAAACATCTCCCCAATGTGGTATTGTGTCTTTACTATCCCCAGGTGTTTCTGTGTCTAGATTTCCACGATATGGATGACGTTTCTGAGAGAAAAAGCGACGTGTTGGGATTGGAAAGAGCCCATTTACACATGCACCATATCTGTCTGTCAGTGGCAGCTGCGTTCAGGCTGCCACATGGGTCATGTGGCCCATGAGTTCATCACTCAATGGATTGGTGCATGACTTGGCTCATTCTGTAGCTCTAGCGGCAACTTTTCACCAATCAGCTCTTGCTGACTAGACATGACCTGGTGAGCAACAGCTCATCAGCATTGTTGTGGCCACGATTGTGGTGCTGCAACTCGACATTGTCCTGGTTGTACATAAGGTGCTGTCAAGATGTAGTCAACAGCTTGAATCCAGCAGTAGCAATTGTCAAATGAGGATGACTGTTGTGAGTACAGGTCAGCAGATGTGTGGGCCTTTGGCGTACTGGTGTGGGAGATGTACAGCGGGCGCAGGGCATGGCTGGGCCTGTCCTACACCCAGGTCATGCAGGCCGTTGGCTATGAGCAAAGAGCCCCTGATTGGCCTGCAGATGCGCCCCCTGAACTTGCAGTGAGTGCACTTTGCACTTGTGTACATGATGCTGTCTGTATGCCTGTACATGTGTATGTAATGGTGTCTGCATGCCTGCGCATGATATGTGACTGCATGTGCACAAGCATGTTTCTGCGTCTATGTTTGTCGCTGCATGTTACCTGTCCTTATCTATCTTGCCAATGAGGTCAGCAGCTGGATGACACTTCCAGGGTGGATTAAGGGTGGCTGTCTATTTGCATGTTACCATACGACTGTGTGATGGTAGTCAACATGGGCACAGAATGTTGTGATGTGGGTGCTCTGTGATGCAGGCTGCAGGCAGATCATGTTGCAACGCAGAGCCAGATCAAAGGCCCACTTTCAGACAGTTAGTGGAACAACTGACAGGCATGCTGTCATGTTCTCACAGCTCCTGAAAGGTAGCAGTTACATTTGGGATTTCTTGGGGTTACAGCTTGTTGGGACTCCTTCCGCATGTGCTGACTTGTTCCTAGAGGGCGACACATGGGGAGTATCACTGTGGGTGCGTATGTGCGTGCCTCCTGACCATTGCATGGAAGACGCCCCCCCCCTTCAGATCATACCCTGACAGTCAAGGTCGACCATTGTGTCAAGGCAGGGCACAAATGCCTTTCATGGTCACCATCTTTCCATATCCCCCCCCTGCACAGTTTGGTTGAGCCAGAACCGCGTGAAGGTCAACCCTGTCTGCAGCAGTGCGCTGCATCAGTTTTTTTACTTGCATCGGTGTTTTTTTCTGAGGTGCTGCAAAGCGCACTCTGACACAGCACAAAATGCGTCCAGTGTGGCACTCACATCTAGTGAGTGCTCGGTAGTCAATCTCAGTCCACCAAACTTGAAGGACTTGAAGGCATGAGAACATCAAATTTCTGGTGCTATCTGGTCCAATCTCTGGGTTATTTTTTGCGATTATGATGAATTTGATCATACAGTACAAGACTCTTTTGGTCTCTGCCTCGGCTTGTAGACAGAGGTCACCGTATACTTGCAAGGCTCTGCATGGCCCGCATTGCAGCGGCAGCATGCATGCTGCGCAGCTTTTTCTTCTGCACTGATCTTGCTAGTCCATTTCACCTGGGGCATTTTGAAACTTGTAAGGAAACTTTAAGTTGGTCCCAAGCAGGTAATCGATTATCATCATGTCAATGACTGATGCTTCTACTGAGGTTCTGACAATGACTTGATTTTCTGTTCACCTGACCAGCATGGAAAGTCATAACAACTCAATTCGAATGAAAGTACGTTGATGTTGAATGCTCTATGGCAATGTGTACCAAGACAAGCAACACAGAACCATGTGCTGAGCAAACCAATTACCATGAGACAACAATCCAATATGGCTGGTTGCTTCAATTGAAAGCGCAGCCTGTGAAGTACACCTCAGGATGCAATGAAGTACTGGTGTTGCAGTTGCGGGCTTGCTTAGGCATTGTTATGGCGTAATGGTTACGTTCGATACGGTCAACGCTCTGCCTCCCCTGGTGCATTAATCGCTCTCTGCGTGTTGTCTCAAGTCGAGTGCATGTCAATTCGAGTCGTTGTTCTCCCTTGAAGTTGCATGAAGTTGCACAGTAGCCACTTGAAGTCCCAGCCGGCATAGCCCAGCTCAAGCCTAGCCTTTTGCCGATCTGCTCACCGCTCATGTAAACCAATAGGCTGTCGCCGGCGACCTGTCAAAGCAGCTGGAGTGCTGCGTCTCTTTTCGCTCAACGATTTCGGGATGGCCAAGGCACCAGAGGTGCTTTTACCGGCTTGTTGTACTCCTCACAAGTGCCTCTGCCGTGCTGCAGACAATAAACTCCTGCGTGCTTCCTGGCTGCCAAACGTGGTGTCTTGGTCTCCTCCCAAGCTCGTCAACGTCATGCTTTTGTTGAATTTACAGGAAAACACTCCAAGCAATGGTTCTACTGCTTGTTCACAATCGCCAGCCTGTTCCTTTGTCAGTCAGGGCACAGTAGCCTGGCCTGGCTGCGGAGCTCCAGCCAATGAGGAGAAACGGTTAGCAGCCACCCTGCAGCTTCAGCTCATAGGCAAGGAGCCTAATGCTGGACTGCAGCGGTATGTAGAGCTGGTTGCAGCTGTATTCAAGGTAGTGCACTGGTAGTTGCTGCAACTGATGCTGCGTAACTCCATCCTGAAACATACGTCATATGTGAGCTGGTGCTCGAGCTGCCTTGCAAGTCTGCTGCTTTGCTTACACCATCATTGTCTGCTTGCTTGCTGACCGGTATTCACGGCCTTACTGATGGTCGATGTGCGTCTGGGCAAGGGAATACATGTCTGGAATGAGGGACAAAAAATTGCATGAATGCATGGCTGAGTCACTCAATCATTGATGATTCCACTGTGCCACAACCTCAAGTGCTGATACTCGTTGCTCAGCTGTGTTGACCATCGGTTGTTGATGCAGCGGGACACAATAGTTTTAAGCTTGTTTGGCGCCTATCATAGCCATAACGTCAACTGTAGCTAAGGTTGGTTATGTCAGAGCTGTCTGTCTTCAACACCAGTTTTGTGTCACCACATACATGTGGCCTGGTGTGTGCTGCCGAGCACATGTGCAGCAACCAACTCACTGTGGACTGCTTTGTTGTCCTGCTAGGCCATTGGTCATGCTTTGACCTTGCAATATGCTTGCTCGTTGTTGGAATCTTGCATGCATCATGTTGCAGTTTGTCGTCATGTGTCTGATTTTGATTCTGAACAATGCATATTGCCCGGCCAAAGTGCTTGATATGTTGAGGCTGTGCATGAGCCTGATCAGGACGCAGATGCACCATATGCAGCATACCAAGTCCTGGCTTGCATCAAGGACTGCATGTTGTGACGCTGTTTGTACAAATCATCACACAAGGCTGCGCTTCTGTAGATGTGCCTTTCGAACCAGTGCCCCGGCCATAAAATTTGTGCACTTGGTCTCTTGTGCCGGATTCCCCAGAGGTGCTCATGATTGAAGACCTCACACAAGATGCAAGGTGGCTGTTCTGAACACCCCACTTTTGCTTGCATGCAAAGACACTGTACTGCATGGGGCTTGCATGTTATGTAAAGCATCTCCACAATGCAGAAACGCACTTTTACTGTCCCCAGACGTTTCTGAGTTTAGAAATGTGAGGACGGCGTTTCTGGATTGAAGTGAGCTGCATGCGAATCAAATCCCACAGGCAGCTCTGCAGTGACCCCATGTGGTTCCAGCCACAGGACCAACCCACAGAAGCTGCAGCTTGTGTGTCTATTTGAAGTGCAAACTCAGTGACTGTGTGTCTGATTGTCTGGCTGAGTAATCGTAGCAAGTTATTGCATTCTTTCAGAATTGAGATGGCATTCTGTTGCAGCTTGCAAACATGCTGATGCAAAAGCAAAGCCTCCCCGCACATCTCATGGTAGGCTGCGATTAGCACATCTCCAGTGAGGTTCATGTGCGTTTGCTGAACAAGCGATGTATTTCTCCAACAAAGCAATTCTGGAAGCACAACATCTTCAGGACAGACTGCTTTCGAGAGATAAGACTTGTCCCACATGTACCTAGCTCATCATGAGCTGGAAAGCAGATTTATCATCATCATCATCATCATCATCATCATCATCATCATCATCATCATCATCATCATCATCATCATCATCATCATCATCATCATCATCATCATCATCATCATCATTGTTGTTGAGGCATTGAGACAACAGAGGTAGGCATCACAGATAGGCATCAGAAGTAGTGCTTCTCATACTTGCTGCTGCTGTAGGCACAGCCAGAGGTGTTGTTTGAGGGGACTGCAGCATAGGGCCCCCCTTTCAAGATCAGGGCTGCCATTGCTGATCCCTCAGGCTTTGCAGACTTTGATGCTGCCCCCTTTGACTTGGACTTCAGGTGTGCAATTCTGTCTCGTTTGTAACAAGTCGAGTGTGCCATTGTGTCCACTCTTCTGTGGAACTCAGGTGTGCCACTGTGCCACTGCTTCAACTTGTTTGTGTCGCCTGGTGATGCACAATTGCAGACCTGGTCTGTAATACATGACTGTGGCCATGCACTGAGATCTGAGCTGCAGCTGCAGCTGGAACTCCTGGAGTTCCTACTGACTGTCAGAGGCTCCTTGTCATGATCGCCAATCAGCATGCATTCTTGATCTTTGTGTTCTGTTTCTGCATTGAGACCACCATTAGTCGCTTCAGATGCGCTTCTGAGTCAGGAGATCCGACATTGAGTGGTATTGCAAGTTTGGGACTGGAAGTCGTTGATTGTATGGTCGTGCGCACGCAACGATTCCATACATGGTGGGCCACAACACAAGCATGCACATACATGCACCAATGACCCAGCTGATGTTTTGTCATGCGAATCTTTCAGTGAATGACCAGGCAAAGGAATGAGTGTCTCAGGAGTCACCACGTACCACCATGCAATGTACTAGTGGATGACTGAATGAGGGCGTGAGTGCGTGTGCGTGTGTGCAGGCCCAGGGATGCTGCCCTTCCCAGCCGATATGTCCCCATGGGGACCCAGGTGGGCACCCCTGCATGGATCCCACAGTCTGTGGAGGAGCAGGTCGATGTTGCTAACATCTGGTTTGTCGTCATCAAGCGCAGCAGTGAAAAGAATGTAGTCAGCAGAGCAGCTGCCAATGGCACATGTGCTGACAAGGATGCTGACAAACACAATGGCCAAGCTGCATCTTCTTCTCAGCCAGATGTGGTTGTGGGTGCTCCAGGTTTAGGCTCTTCTCAATTTGCTTGGAATTGTACTCTGATTTGGTTACTATAACAGTTGTGGGTTTGGTTCAATGGTCTGGGGAGTGAGCAGCAAATCCTCATCCAGCATCTGATCTTCTGCTCAGAGACTGTAAGGCTCATGCTTGCATGCTGCATAGCAAGACCAAGCGCAACAATCTCACCACTGCACAGATACCATAAATGCATGCGAGGTGGATTGCATGCCACAAAGGATGCATCACAAGATTGCTTGAGAGCTCGGCTGTGTTTGAATGCCACTGCCTAGAAGAATGAGTTTGACATCAGCAAATGATCTGGGTGTAGGTATCAGTGGGGGGTGGGAGGATGTGGAGGTGGGGTACCTTGTGGGGCGGGGCGCTACAGGCTCTGTCTACCGTGCCGCCTGCAATGACCACCAAGTTGCCGTCAAGGTACACACTCTCCAGTATATATGAGAGGTTGTCGTGCGCAACAATGCCTTGTAATGTACCATGTTGTGTTGCATTGTATTGTCACGTTGTTGAGGCAAGTTGGGAGAATGTAGGACATGATATGGTAACATGTGTTTTCACCTGTCGGTAGGACATGCCCTTTGTCATGCAAGATCTGCCACATTTGTTCATTTGTACATGTGTGCCAGATTCAACTTGAGTGACTAAATGAATGAATACAATTAAATGCTGGATAATCCTGGATACATGAATGCATGCATCATGCAGATCATATCCCCAGAGCAGGACAGGTACATAAAGCGTACCCCGGATGGGACCCCCATGGGCCCCCCCGTGGGGCCCCGTTCAATTTGCATTCCAATCTCTGGCAGTGCTGCAAAGCTTGCTGTGTGCCTATGAAATGCACTTTGTGTTGCGCAGTGCACTTGAAGCAGGCCTGGATGTGTTATGACCATCAGCCTGCAGCTGCAAAGAAGAAAAAGAAGAAGAAGACAAGCTTTGGCCAGCCAACAATGCCTGCATGTGTCTCTCATCTTTGTTTCTGGCCCTGCAGAATGCATCTCTGGCAGTGCTGCAAGCTACTGAAGTTGGAAGCATGGATTCATGGGACTCATCATGGGATCAAGAAGATCTGGAGCCACCCAGCACGCAGGAGGCCAATCAGGAGACATGGCTCATGCTGGATTACTGTGATAAGGGCTCCCTGCTGGTAAGCAAACTGCTCCTTGGAGGTATGGGTCATGTTTACAGGGCTTAGGGTGTTGCGGGCTCATGGCCCATGCTGACTGTGATAAGGGCTCCCTGCTGGTATGCAAACTGCTCCTAGGAGGTATGGGTGATGCTTGCAGGGTTGAGCTTGTTCTAGAGCAGAATAGGTAGAGCAGACACTGTATATGCAATGACACAATATGTGGGAAGGAAGGACCTCTACCCCCTCCTCCACCTTCCCCAGGGCCATGGCTGACAGGGCTGTAGGACTGCATATACCTGACCTGCATGGCAGACACATGATACATGGATGACGTCGTTCCATACGTGTACATGAGTGCAAGGCAGACACATGAGGAAAGATCAATGAAATTCATTGGTGTTCATATGTATGCAGGATGCAGTGGACAGGGGTTGGCTGTACACAAGAACAGCCTCCCACTTCACTGGCGTGACTGAACTGAAAAAGCTGCTGCTAACAGCCCTAGAGCTGGCAGATGCCCTGGCCTACTTACACAGTGTGGATGTGATGCATGGAGACTTGACTGGCGGCAATGTTCTGCTGCACTCTAGCCCCATCACCCCAACAGACCCCCGTGGGTTCATAGTCAAGGTATGGCGCCTGTTTCCCACCTTGCATACTGTCAGTGGCAATTGCATGCTACTCCCGTGTTGGTTGGTGCATGCATGTATCAATCTTTGGTTCCTTTGAGTCTTTGGGCATCTCCTGTCTTGTTCATGGTTGCTGCATCTCACTCGGTGCCAGCTCCCTTAGTCTCGCCTTCATCATTGCTCATGTACACTCAATCTGGAGCCTTTCTTTTGCTCCAGATGCCTGCACTATGCTGGCATGCATGTTGGTGGCGCAACTCTGCTGTAGGATGTTGACAACGCAACCCATACCCCAGGGATTTCAGTCAGCTTTGTGTGGCTGCTGTGATGTCAGTCAGCCCAGCAGCAGCCATATGGCAACCACCTCTTGTACTTTGCTTGTGAGAAAGCACAGTCTTTGGTGCCTGTCTGTCACGCCCATCTTGTACTTCCAGGAGTGGTCAGCTCTGTCATGTGACAAATGACATCCACAGGACATCACAAGATTGTTTCAAGGACTTACAGACTGTAATGACCAATTGCGAATGCCTTGCAGGTTGCTGATTTTGGTATGAGCTGAATCCAGCAAGACACAAAACATACAGCGGCTCAGGGCACAATCACGCACATGCCTCCAGAGCTCATACGCCACTCCCAGCTGCACAGGTCACTATACTCTTCCTGCACTGGCTGTATGGGTAGTCCACGTTGCAGTGCGCTGGCAGCTTGCTCAGCTAGCCTACCTCATATGGGCTTCATGAGCTGTCGGTTGTTCATTTGTGCATGCAGTTGGTCAATCATGTGTTCATGTGTTGATTTTCTTTGTCCATCTGTCCAGTCATGCACTCAGTCGTTCTTTCTCTCAATCTATAGCTTGTGCTGGCAAACCTTGTGATTGTCACCTTGATCAGAAGTGACACTGCCAGCAAAGTGGCGCCTAAGCTTCCAGATGCCATGATGTTCAGTATGGTACTCAACACGGACATTGCCTCTTCATAATATGGACAATACCAGTAGTTGATGTCAAGACTCAACTGAGTTCATCCAATAGCATTGTCAAGACTTAGGCAACAGGTTGAGTCCAGCAGTAGCAATTGTCACATAGTGAGGATGACTGTTGTGAAGTACAGGTCAGCAGATGTGTGGGCCTTCGGCGTACTGGTGTGGGAGATGTACAGCGGGCGCAGGGCGTGGCTGGGCCTGTCCTACACCCAGGTCATGCAGGCCGTTGGCTATGACCAGAGAGCCCCTGATTGGCCTGCAGACGCACCCCCTGAACTTGCAGTGAGTGTACTCTGCACTTGTGTGATTGAAGGTGTCTAGATGCCTGCGTATGTGTATGTAAATGCATGTGCTCATGTATGTGTCTGGGTCTATGTCTGTCTGCATGTCATCTGTCTTTGATTCAGCAAGAAAGCTGGCAGCTGGGTAGCTTAAAGTGGCTGCCCATCTGTATATTTTTTGTACCACAAAGTGGTAGGGAGCAGTGGTAGGGAGCACTGTATAATGAGCACCACACAATGCCCTTCCACTCATTTGAATGCACCCTGTTGCAGGCTGTGGCCAGATCGTGTTGCAACACAGAGCCTGACCAAAGACCAACGTTCAGGCAGGTTGTGGGACAATTGACAGACATTCTGTCGTGTCCTCAGAGCTCCTAATAGGTAGCAGTCATATTTGGCATTTTATGAAGAGGAAAGTCACCAAGAGATCTTCCACAACTGCTTGCATTCTTCCTGGGCTTTCCCTTATGCGCACCTATGTGCATGCTAATTAATGATTTCGTCAGCGATGACCATCAAGGCGTTTCTGACAGACAAACCTTTGGATGAAGGCAGGCACAGGCCTATCTGTCTTGATGGTCACCATATTTTTCCAGTACTGCCTGATTTGTTTTTGCGCACAGTCCTGAGTCACAAATGCTCGCAATTTACTGTTGTTCACCGCTGTGTGCTGTGCTAATTTTCCTGATTGTTATGACTACATTGTTGTGAGGTGCTGCAATGCACATTCTGAAATGGCAACGAATGGACTTTTGCTCAGTGCTCAATTTCTTATTTGCTCTCAAAACTGGTCCACCTCAGGGCTAGTGCTGAGCCCTGGTTTTCTCTCTGGTATAAAGTGCTGGATCTGGTTGTCAGGAGTTGCATCAGTTCTAAATTTACAGCATACAAGTCATTTTATGCCTCAGCTTGTAGAATAAGGAAACGGTATGCTGGCAAGGCCATGCATCTATTTAAGGCATTGTCAACTTGTGAAGTGTGAATGCTGTAAAGACATTCATTGGCAGCACGCAGCTGTAAGTGTTGCTTCTCCTAACCTCTTCTTACCTGTCAGGGATGCACTGCTGAACCACAAGATCTTGACGTATATGTTTTAGCAGCTGATGCTTTGACCTTTTGTTTGAATGAACAGCCATGCCATGTAAGGTCACCACGAAAGACCTAATACAGGCACATGTAAAGCGTGCTGCAGGCAAATTGTGAGTCTGGCCCGTACTGCTCAAGTTCAGGTCAAATTGGACTCATCATATCTTAACGCAAGGAGATTTTGTCTACGAACTCTGTGACTCAATCTAGTAAACTACATTTCTCGGTGTGTTCCTGATCAGGAACATGAGAGTCCAGTCGTCACTGCACATGGCATACACTGAGTAACAAGGTTTTAATTTGAGTGATAGACACATCAGGGTAAGATGTTGCATCAAGCACATACAGCAAGGTATGTAGCGACCTTGTTCATTTCAACAATAGTCAAGTAAACTTATTTGTTGATTTGTCTAAACAGACATGTACATAAACACCTTGAATGACCGTTGTTCCACATGAAGTCTGAGCAAGCCAATTGCTGCCCAGCTTATGGAAACAGCAAGACAGGCATATGCTTGGACTGTACGCACAACAATGTGTACCACTCCACAGAGTACCAGGACGCACCTGCCAAGCAATGTAAGTATCCTGAATCAGCGACTCACATTCCCATGTGACAAGCTTGCTAGGCTGCTTCCATTACATTGTGAGCCTCATCCAATTTGATCAGAAGTCACTGTCAAAGGGATCTTGTGGTGCACTGCCTGTCCCCAGCTCTGTCATAGATGCTACAGACTTGCCAGTCCCCAGCACAGCTTTCAGGGCCTCCATGATGTGTCTGCATCTGATGATGCGAACGTCTGTCAGCCTACTGAATGTTGGCTTGGCATGAGACGCAGGAATCACGAATGTCGTAAAGCCGAGTTTTGCTGCTTCGGCCATACGTTGCTCAATACGCCCAACTTCACGCAGTTCTCCACCCAAGCCTGCATGCCAGTGAAGGACCACTGGAGAAGATTGGCATCATGCGTTCATGATCACATGCACATGCATGAAAGGCTGCAGTACCAAAGCAGCAAGTGCCTGGGCATCATCTATAGGATGGCGGTCAAGTAGAGGTGCATGATGGTAGATCAGATTTAGATGACGAGGCTGTGATCATAGGCCAGCTAGCACTTCAACAGACAACCATGCAAGTCCTTCGTCAAGGAAGTTTGAAACATGCTGCAGCGCTGTGTGATCAGCAGCAGCAGCACCATAAACCTGGTAATGCACAGATCAGGCAAAATGATGCACAGCAGGCAAGCTGCAGCTGTGCATGCACCTCTTAACATACTGGTGACTATCCACTCTGCAGCAGACTTCAGATGTGCATAAGCATGGATGAGCAAGTTGACTGGACATGATAATGCAATGGCCATTTCGTCCAATGTCATTGTGACTACTGCAGAGTCAAGATCATGCAAGGGACATGCCAGCTGACTGCTTTCAAGCCAGGATGTCTGATGAGTCACAAACAGACCCACAACCCCAGATCCTAAGGTATGAAATGAACTGAATGACTAACTCTTCCGATGCAGGCTGGGACTCAGACAGAAGCAAAACAACAGTTTGTAAGGATACGCTGACTGACCAATTTCTCCAATGCAGGCTATGTCCCTTGCAATGGGCTGCTCATAGTAGCTGCTGGCAATGGCCACTGCAATGGCCAAGTCATTGGCGGGTTCTGTCATGATCATCCCACCCACCACATTGGTATGAATTGAGACTGCATGCATCTGCACCACACTGGCATGGATTGAGACTGCATTGGTATGGATTGACACTGCATTGGTATGGATTGAGACTGCATGCATCTGCACCACGTTGGTATGGATTGAGACTGCATGCATCTGCACCACAGCATGCCATACTTACTGGAATGTTCTTCTTCTTTTAGAAAGAGATGGCCAAACTTTGCATGTACATAGACTGAGACTGCTGCCCAAACCATCATGCAGCAGCGCAAGAAAAAAATCCAAGGGCAAGCTAGTCAAGATAAGGATGTTGAACCAGTGTGTGCTTGGTCTGCATGTGCGTGCTTGACAGCACAGCTCCAACCCATGGCGGTGGGGCGGAGTGGAAAGGGGGGTCAATGCTTCACTCATGCTCAGAGACAACTGCTCACTGGCTCTGTGTAGAGCCCTTGTGTTGTGCTGCATCTGTGCATGCCTGAAACGCACGCATGTGCAGCTGCAACTCATTGCCAAGGGGACAGCATGGATTACAACATGACAGTCTGCTGTATGTACAGCAGCATTGCCCATTGCCTCTTCAGTCCACTGTGACAATCTTAAGCCCACCAGCTTGACATTCGTTTTGCAGATTGTTGAGCATACCTTGAGGCGAGCATGTTTTGCAAGCACAGCTGTGATGAGGTTGAATCTGTCTCTGCTGACGCCGGTTGGAAACCTCATTGGCATGCCTTCTTTACCCTGCAGTCAACACCAGCAGCATCAAGACCTCATCCCAGAAGACAAAGTAGTGCATTGTAACTCGAGAACAGCTTCCTTACCCTGCAGTCAACACCAGCATCATCAAGACCACATCTCAGAGGACATGACACAGCCACATATACCAGAATGGCATTTTCATGTTGTCATGCATCTTGACATCCCCTCAGAGGTCCACCCAGCCTTTGGTATAAGCTGCTGTGTGTCAGAATGTGACACAGCAGGTCATGGGTTCAAGCCTCAGTGGTAACATGCTGATTTTCAGGCTTCCATGTCGGGTAGTGGGCAGAGGTTTTCTGCCTCGCAAATACGTCTTTCGCACTCGCCCTGTCAGCGCACACCCCTTGGGTGCAATTAGTGTCTCATGTTAGTGCATGTTGGCTCACAGGACTAGGGTTCAGGCACCCCTAGTTGGTACCTGGCAGGAGCGATTAGCTGGAACGCCTGTAAACCATTATTATTATTATTATGCATTATGACTCAGTAAGTGCTTCGTGCACACAGACACAAGACACATGCTGACTTATGTTGCATAGAAACATTTCCCATGCTGCACATACATTTCAAGGTCCCAGAGATTTCATGTGCAAAGATTGCGATTCAGGCAACTTGTTGATGATTTCTTCACATATCCAGTCATGAGTGATGCCACCAAGCACCTCTCCTGCGCATACCTAGCTCATCAGGAGCTGCAAAGCAGTATTTTCATTATTAGTTTCGAAACTATTGCTACTATTTTTAGTATTGTTATTGCTATTATGTTTGACACTTTTATATCATTATCATTCTCATCATCACTATTACTATTATGAATATAATTATCATCATTATCAAGCGCCAGGATGCAGACTGTAACTGTACTGGGCTGCAGAGTGCCTGCACCTCCAGCGCTGTTATGATTACTGTTATTACATCAAGCGCCTGGATGCAGAGTGTACCTGTACTGGGCTGCAGAGTGCCTGGACTTCCAGCAGCAAGGGTCTGCTGCCCTCCATCTGAACAGTCACAGCACTGCTCACGCCCGGGCTGGAGTCACGATTGGTCAGAAAGAGGGCACTTGGGTTCGGAACTGCCTCTAGCCCCTTTTCGTTCATGGAAAAGACCCCCACCTCCTCGATGGCGCCGTACCTGTTCTTCATGCCCCGGATCAGCCTGCAAACATGTTGTTTCTTTTTAGACAAAAAAGAAGCAAGCCAAAAAAGCCTGCAAACATGTTCTTTTGTTCTTGAACCCAAAACCCAAGCGGAAAAAGTGAATGTTTTTTTCATGGCTGCTTCGGTTGTTTCTGACGGTCTGCCACAATCTGTAAACGGCTGCAGGTAACAATTTGCTGGCGCCCAGAAGTGCCTACACAGGACCATGTGTTCCTCCGCCAGCCATTCCTGTACAGCAGTATAATGTTGCAGGCATTGCCACAACAGTGCAGAACAGGACAGTCACATCACCAGTGGTTACTTTGGCCTGATTTTGGTCTAGCAGCTATGCCCTCCTGATATTGCGAGCTACAAGGTGCTCCACAACTACTACATATAACCTGCTCTGCACTGCATCGCACCAAACAACACTACACTGATGCACTACAATGTGCTTTCTGCTGGCCCAAGTCAGAAGCCTTGACACACAGAGCATGGACTACAATGTGCTTGCGCTACACTCATCACACGAAATTTGACTGAGTCATGAGTCATGAGTGTTGAGTCCTGAGTCACGAGTCACCTGAAGGACTGGTGCTTCTCCCCCTCCATGTAAAGCACCACATCAACAATGTGCTCCAGCACCTTGGGGCCAGCAATGTCCCCAGATTTGGTCACATGGCCCACCAGGAAGATGGGGATGTCATGTGGCTTGGCAACATGCAGCAGAGCTGTGGCACACTCCCTCACCTGTGGCAGAGGCAGACGTGCTTCTTCAGACCTGAAACATCTCCCCAATGTAGAAACGCATTTGTGCTGTCCCCAGGCGTTCCTGAGTTTAGATTTCCAGTGTAGGGATGACGGTTCTAAGTTAAAACGGAGGTTTCACGATTGAAAAGAGCTGAGTGGACACAGGCATGGCACACGCCAACACCACTGTCAACACTTGGCAGACGATGGGCAGGACAATGGGCAAAATGACAGGCAGAACAATGGGCAGAGCGATGGGCAGGATGACAGGCAGAACAATGGGCAGGACAATGGGCAAAATGACAGGCAGAACAATGGGCAGGGCGATGGGCAGGATGACAGGCAGTACAATGGGCAGGTTGACAGGCAGTACAATGGGCAGGATGACAGGCAGTGCAATGGGCAGGATGACAGGCAGTGCAATGGGCATAATGACAGGTAATACACTGAGCCAAAAGACAGGCAGTACAATGGGCCAAGCAACTTCTCACCTGGCTGACACTGCCGGCGCTACCGTTAACGTCATCAAGATACACAGTCTGGATGGAATCAACAATGACAGCTCTGGGTCGCATGGACAGAATCTCTGCCAGCACATCCTGCAGCCTTGTAGCGCTGTACAAGTAGATGTTGTCGTTCACTGCCAACCCCATGCGCGCTGCTCGGCTGCCTATCTGCAATCAGGAAAGAAAAGAAAAGTTTATGCATTTCAGCGATCAAACGGGAGCCTCCTGAGGCGGCAGCCCGGAGCCTATCTGCAATCACCAAGACTGCTTCTTGGCTGCACAAACACAACAGCATTTGAATTTTTCCTGTCGTGCATTTTGTGCACAAGATATTTTGTGTTGATGTTTGCCTGCAGTCACACCAAGAAATGAGTTATGTGATGACATTGCCTGTCACTGAAGAAAGTGACACGTCACGTTGAGCGATGGGTTTCATGTTGACATTGCCTATCAATGAAGAGGTGACAAGCCACATCAACGCTGGTGGTACCAGACTTGGTCGGAGCCAGAGTGAGGCAACAGTGATATGGCAAGACATACAGAATGACTAGAGCGGCTTGCATGTGGCAGCCTCATCTATGGCTCTGATGTCAACACCTACATGTACCTCGCACCTGTTACGCGCATGTACTGCACAAACCTAAATTCTGAATCAATACTGTAGGGCTGAACTACTGTAGAATTCCAAACACTGATCACGAAACTTGAAGCACTGACCTGCTGTAGAGCCCCAAACCCTGGAAATAAAGCTGAACTGCTGACCCACCATAGAACTCTACAATCTGAAGAGGAAGTTGAACTTCTGTAGAGCCCTAAACCCTGGACACATCAAACAGACATGAAGCACTAACCTGCTGTATGCTTTCTTCGCCGGAGACATACAGGACGGTTCCCTGCTCCTGTTCAAGGTCTCCAGTCATGTCATCCACGCCATTCACTTCAGTCCCCGGGACCACCACATCTGCACTGCTGATGTCAGCAAGCATGCTAGCTACCTGCATTTGAAATCCCCTGATGCTCGCATTCAATATGATGACGCATCATACAAGTTGTACCCAGGCTCCTTGTTTGAGTTGCAATGTTGTAAGCAGGTAGTCATGTACATGCTGCATGCAAATAGACAAGGCATGTCATCTAGGCACCTAGTAGGTGCCTGGAAAGAACCATTAGCTGAGACAGTGTAAGCTTTTATTTGTTTATTTATTTATTTGTTTGTTTATTTATTTATTTATTTATTTGTTTAATTACTTATTTGTTTAATACTATTTCTGTTATTTAGCATGATTATTAGTACTATTTTTATTACTATTATTATTACTACTACTATTGTTATCATGTTATCTAGGCAGTGCTTGATACAATGAGAGATCATGCAGGAGACAGGTGTTGTCACCTGTAACAGCAGAGTGCTTTTGCCCACCCCAGGGTCACCCCCAATGAGCACCATGGACCCGGGGACGACCCCTCCACCTAGCACTCGCCCCAGTTCTGCCCCCCCTGGACCCCTCAGGGGTAGCCTCCAGGCATCTCCGTACCCACCTTTGCTCACATCTGTCAGGCTCTGTGGCCCTGCACATTTGAAACTTGTATGTTTCAATGTAATATATAAATTTGTATATTTCAGTGTGATTGGTAAGTGATGACAGCATTTCATCCAGTATACCAAGCGCCCACTGGCCTGCCTCTTCAGCTGCCTTCTGGCCCTCTTGCCTCCTTTTGACACCTGCCTTGTGTGCCGCCTTTGCTACTTTTGATGCACTGGCCCTGCATCATGCCTTGAATGAAGTGCAGCTGCTGCGAAGAACTGCAATGCACTTCAGCTTGATGTGTAAAAACGCCAGCTGGAGCACGGCAGCTGCTGCTGCATGTTCTAGCAAGCTGAAAGTTTGTAGCAAGCAGGGTCTGAGGGGAAGGGGAGGATGGCGCTTTTATTTTATTTTATACAATCCAACATCTCTTGAGATTCAACTTTTTGTATTCTTCCTGTACCCTGTACTGCAAGAAAAACTCAGATACAAAATAAAGCTTCTTTAACGCGTCTTTGTCTTTTCATTGAGTCTTGCTTGCAATAAAGGGTACAGGAAAGATACAACAAGCTGAAACTCCAAGACATGTTGTACACAATCGACGTCTTTTCTCTGTATCTTTTATGCAGTGAATAATTCAGGAAAGATATGCAGACAATACAGGGTGAATTGCAAGAAAATTGCATGATGCAGGTGCATGCTGGGGGGTTGGGTCCTGCTATGGGGGCTGGGTCCTGCTGTGGAGGTTGGGTTCTGCTGCCCAGGGCCATTGACACAAGCAGCACACAGATGTGATCTACGCCAAAGCACCAAGTCATCTGCAAGCACATGCTGGATCAATATGCCAAACTCATGCAGACTCCAAACACAAGGCAGTAAACACTGCGCCTGAACTCTTGCATCGGTTGAAAGCCCAAGTATACTGTACACGATTGCAAGCTTGCAAGAAGTAGAGCCCCCCCAGGCC
>JAABUK010005299.1_pt1 | contig 20236 bp, 30 predicted proteins | sample 5559141 | NCBI WGS metagenome assembly JAABUK01 (sample SAMN10711869, study PRJNA513367) | rock metagenome | isolation source: Antarctica rocks | place: Antarctica: Victoria Land, Pudding Butte nord | collected 2016-01-03 | reverse complement strand
AGGCAGCAGCTGGCTGGGCAGGCTGAGACCCTAGTGAATGTTTCAGTGGAGAAACAGCTGCAGCAAAATGAGGTGGCGACTGCTGCTTCAAAGAAGCAGCTTGCTGGTACCCCTCAGGCTGGCTGGCACTGGACCCCCTGCAGACACTCATTGCAGCTCACTACTTGCAATACCAGATTGAGTGTGCAAAGTGAGTGCATGCGCAGCTGGCTACAGCACGCTCAGCTGCTCGGCGCAGTGTGTATCTGAAAAGCGCTGCTGTTTTGCTGATTGCTTGCCTGTTGAGGCCATTTGGAGACAGAAGGGTAGCACGAGATTGGTGCCTGGAGGACCAGCTGCGAGCAGGGCTGGCTTTGTTCTGCACAGCAGCAAGAATCTTGCGAGGAGACTCCCGCACAATGTCATCTTCCTCATCAGAACTGATGTCCTGTTGAACCTGCAATCACATCGTGGCCTAAGGTGGTGCATGGCAAGTTATATTACCTTGCTGGTGTATACCATGCACACGCTGACACTGCATTGCTGTCTGAGAGATCAGCATCATGACCATTGCATGACAGTGTGGACATACAGCACAAGGGCTCACATTGCAACTGTTATATGAAAGCTGTTGCTTACCAGCACACTCTGCATGCGTGCTTGCTTGAACTGTGCAAGCAGCTTGGTGTGTGCGGTGGCGGCCTCTTGGGCATGCTGCACAGCTCGTGCCTTGTCCTCAGCAACAGCTTGTTGCTCCAGGGCCAGCTGAGAGCGCTCAGCCCACACCTCTGCCTGAGCTGCTTGCAGGGCGCTCGTCTGCTGCTGCACCTCCCTGTGCCAAACATGTCTTTGCTTGTCACTTGTGGACACACACCTGGGTATTGTCTTTGCAGAATTCATCTGATGAAGATGGGCTGCAATCTTGCAGCTCTGGCAGCGCAGCAAAACCTTGACCAGCGCACAGACTGAGTGTGACTCTAATTGGGGATTTGACTAATGTAGAAGCATCAGTTTCACTATGTTTTGCAATCTCTGCTCCTTGTTTACCTGCCTCGGCTTCATGGTACTTAGACCAGTATTCATTGCAAAGGAGCGTTGCAATGACAAAACAATGCAGGCCACACCTGGTTATCTGGTCTGTTGCACTGGGAAGACAGCAGCCTTGAGGCCTGAAACAATACCTGGATTGATACAAAATGCAAACAGTACCCTTGCCAGAACATGCTAGCTGGTGCTGATGGTACTCAGATGCAGGTTGTGCCAAAAAGCAGCAGTAGCTTTGCTCCTGCTGCTGCTCTGCTGCTTTCAGCAAAAAATGCAATTGCGCATTTGCCTTTGTTCTGAAAGGACATTGTTTGAACACTTGCCTCGTCTGTTGGCCCAGCTGACTTGACTGCTGGGCAACCTTATTCTGCTGACTTGCCAGATCTGCTTTCTGAGCCTCGATCAGCTGCCAAGCTGCTGCCACCGCCTCTGACTTTGTTTGAATCTGAAGCAGCATATTCGTCTACAGCAGCCGACATCACTGATTACAAATCGTCTCCACCACCATTCATGCAATGTGCCTGAGTGCTTCACTGTCCAGGACATCATGAGATCATTAGTGTCAAATATGCAGCAGGGACGCATGATGATGCACTCCGCTGTTGCAGTCTGCGCTCAGAGTACCTGCTTGCCCATCTCAACAAGTGCTGCTCCCTGCCTGGCAATTTCATCTTTGTCAGCAGTCATTGCCTTCTGGAGTGTCTCATGCGCATCCTGGTCAGCCTGTCGCCTTTGTGCACCACTTGCCAACCTTGCTTCAGCATCCTCTGCCTGAGTGATCACAGCAGATCATGAACACAGCCAGATTGGATTCTGAAGTTCACAGAGACCAGCATAAACCTTTACTGATGACGATCTGGCAATGTGTAGCAAATGCACAAGCTGTGTATGCCAGGCACCTTCAAAACACAACATGAATGTTTGGCACAGCGCTATCAGACATTTGAGTTTCACTCAAACGGGTGTATTATGTAGCAGCAGTAAAAGCCAACATTCTGCTGAAAACGCTCTCGACCAGAAAGCACACCTCTTTGAGAGCTAGACTGGCCCGAACCTCAAACTCCAGAGCAGCCTTCCTGGCAGTCAGCTCAGCAGTGCGAGCTGCTTCAAGAGATTTGTGGCCTTCCACAGTCTCTTGTGCAAGCTGCTTTTGTTCATTGGTGACCTGCTGGGACCAGGCCTCCCTGCAGCACCATTCGTATTAACACTACTGGAAGATAAGTCTGGTCCACACAATGAGCGATGATAACTGTAGTTTTTTGTTTGGCAAAATTGAGATGAATCCAAAGTGTGAATTCCTATTACACCTGTCTCTGAATGAAGGCTTGATTGTTTGCTAATCTGGCATTGCTTTCAAAAAGCCAAACAGCTGTTGAGGCTGTGAGCATGTCAAGGAATCACATGCAGGTCCAGGCGCTGAGGTTTTTGAACACACAAGACAACATTTGCCACAAAGCTGTGAACCAATTAGCAGTCGCAGCAGGTACCTGTCAGCAGCACGCTGGGTGCGGGCACACTCTAGAGCCTCCTTCTCCAGCTGCACCTGCATGCGCACCTGCCCTACCTCATCTGCCATCACTGCCTGCACATTCCACACATCTCATTTTCAGCATCTACATCTGAAATCTAGACAGTATTTGCAGCCTAAGAGCATGCTGTTGGGAACAATGCTGCCAGCAAGAGGACTGATGTTCTTGCTTTTATCAAATGCCAATGCTGTTGGCCCAAATGTTTGTTGTGTGTGTTGTAAGACAACAAGGTGCAAATTTGTGCAGGCTTGAATGGCTCTGCATGGCGCACCTGCAGAGTATCCAGGCGTGCCTGATGGCGGGAGGCGGCCACCTTGACCTCCGCACTGTCTTGCACCTGCTTCTCTGTCTGAGTCCGCATGGTGTCTGCTAGGCTTTGCAGCTCAGCTTTGAGTGCAACTGCTTCGGCCTGATGCTCTGTCACTGCTCGTTCCCTTTCCTCCAACTTCTCCTCCCTGTGCAGCAAGTCAGCATCATGCCAAGCAGCAGGAAGTAGAGTATGCACGGCAACAGCACACCCTGCTGATGCATCCAACAGACAGCGGACCCATGCTGGGTGTGCACAAAATGCATCTTTGTGCTTGACTCAGATGACAGACAGTCGAGGTTGCCAGCTGCGCAACACAAACTGCATCTCTGTGGGCAACTCAGATGACAGACAGCTGAGTCTGTCACAAACAGTGAGTGGCAATCTACCTGGTAGCCAATTTGGCTTCATGCTGCTGCCAGTCCTGCTGCAGACGAGCAGCCGTGTGCTGCTGCTCCTGCAGTGCTCTCTGCAGCTGCTGCTGAAGCTGGGCAGCTTGCTGCAGGTCCTGCTTGTCTAGGCTCACAGCTGCCATCTGCTTTTGCATCTCCTGCACCTTTGTCTGCATCAACACTCACATGCCGTCAAGATACCATAAAAACAGGCTGTTTGCACGAAGCTGGCTGTGCATCATGGCTCCAGATGGTGATGCATCCAGTTTCAGAGCATAATGCACCCAGCTTGAGCAAACACAAATACCTGAAGCTGTGCAGTCTGAGCTTGAGCTGCATTCAAAGCTGACTTGGCTTCTTGCAGCTCAGCAGCTGTGTGAGTCACTTCTACTGACTGTGCACCAGCCTTCTCAGCAAGCTGCACTTGCTCAAGAGAGTGTGCTCTGGCCTGTTGTGCCAGCTGAGACTGTGCTGCCTGCACAAAACAAACCTTACTGTTACACAACCTCACCTCTTGACTGCATCATACCCAGGATTGCTCATAAAGCAAAATGTGCAGTGCAAGTTGCATAGCTGTCACGGCAACTATGCAGACTTGCGGCCGACCTCTACAGTGTGATGCAGAATGGTGCATGCATGAGAACATTTGGCACCTGAAGCTGCAGCTTGAGATGATCTCTCTCGGCATTGGCCTGTGACAAAGCAGCTGTCGCTTCGCTCAAATGTTTGCTTTGCTCCACAGCAGCAGCTGTTTCTGCTGCCAAGCTAGCTGCCAGTTGTGGACTGGGCAACACTGGCAAAGTCAGTCCAACTGGCATCTCAAATTTCATGTTGCCTGCAAGCAATGCACTGAGGTTCACACCAACGCCTGCAGATGCACCAGCCGTAGAACTGAGATTACAGCAGCCCAAAAATTAAGATGTGCAGGAAAACATGGTGATAGCCTGGACTGAACAAAAACGCAGCAGCAACAACACATTTTCATTTCAGCATGTGTCACAATGTTTACTTAAACGATCTTGAGGTCCTGATAGGCTGCCAAGTGGTGTGGCTTGCTGGACAGCAACAGCAGCAGAGTTGTGCTCCCTACTGGGCTGCTCATTCTGCTGCTCCAACTGCTGGCTGAAAACAGTCCCTCCTAGACCTGTAGAGTGAATCACCAAAGCCTGTCACACATGCTTCATGCACATGCTGCACATGCAGCAGCTGCAGAGCAAAATGCATGTTGATCATGTGCCTTGCTGGCTGGGTCTGTGCGTAAGTGGTCTCAGCCATTTGAAGCGGCAGCAGATGACAGATGTATGAGTGACGCAAATCAGTGCATGCTAAACCTGCTGGCGCGCTCGAAAGGCAACATCAAAGATCCAAGGCATGCTTTGTCACTGCACTGCACTGTTTCTGCTTTCCTGCTGACTGAAGAGCAAGCAGGCATGTCACCATCACGTTTAACATGTAAAGACAAAGTGGTGCTGTGATTCTGCTCTCATGCAGTGTCCCTTTGCTGCAAGTGCGCACCAGGGCTGTTTGGTACCAGGCTCCCGGGTGACTTTCGTGCAAGACCTGGAAGTTGTGGGGGCTGCTCAGGACCTTGTGCAGCGCCTCTGGTCCCTAGAGCCTGCTCAACTTCCGGACTGTTGTATGCATTTGACAACAAGCTGGCAGTAGTGGGCAAGCCTGCACGCCCGGCAGGCTTTTGCTGAATGCCGGCTCTACGTCCAGCTGATGCTGCTCGACGAAGTCCAGTAGACCTACATGTACAGTCACACCATGTAAGCATGTGCACTGACCAAGGCCAACCACAACCTCATCTGGCAGCTTGAGCAAAGCTTTGCAGGCGATATGGGATATGTCATTTAGGCAGGAATTCAAGTCCGGTTTGATGCACTTAAGACACAGAAGCACAGACACGCCGCTTGACAGATGCATGACTATACATTCGCAAGAGTCTGCAAAGGATGGAGCTTACTGAGTGTCTGCTCCCCCAATGATTTCCAGTAGATCAGTACCCTCATCTGCCACAGAGGCTGCCACAAAAGCATCGTCTGCACTCCTTCTTGCAACAGCAACTGGAAGCGGTGCACTGGCTGACGCCCCATCCTTAAGCAGTACACAAAAAAGCATGTCTTCTCTCTGCTCACAAACTATGTGTGTGCCACAAGGCTGCAAAACTTGTTAAGAATGCCTCGCAACCATTTTGGACATGGCATGGGCAGTTTTTGCAAGCAGATTCATCGAGGCAGCTGACTCACATGCACATGCATGTACACATATGTACCTGCAGCATGGTGTGCACTGTGTCAAGGCTCTGCAGGCTGAGCAGCTGGTCCACAGTCTATGGCCATCAGGCTTACCTGTGACTGAATGCTGACATGAGGTGTCTGATCGCTATTGTCCGGGCTTGTTGTGAAAGTATGACTGCTCTGTGACAAAGGCTTCAAAGCGGCCATTGTTGTGATCTGCTCCTTGCTGTTGCTTCTGCTAGGCCCTCGCGGACTGCAACACACACAGCATCAGAGCGATGTAACAGAGCAAGTTGCATGCTCAGCATGGTGGTTGAGAAGTTGCTGGCAATAACTGCCATGACACCTATGCTTCCGCCTTTCTGGCTTGTTTTGGCTGGCATCGCTGTCATCTAGCAAAGCGTCCATATCAAATCCAAAGCCTGCAGGAGATCTTCTACTGACTGCAGGCATTTCTGCCAAACCAAACTCCTGCAAGCACAACCTAGTGTCTGTGCTTGCGCTGTCTTTGAGCAGACTTTCGAACCCATTTTGAAGTCACGCAAGCGAATACACATCAAATGTGCCGGAGCAGTCGCATACCTGAGAACTGCTGGTGGAACCAAGCCCGGGCTTGACAGTGTCAGTCCTTTGACTTTGCAGGCCTGCACACAACATATGGCAACAACAGGCCGACAATGAACACACGCAGGCTGTATCGTCCCCAGTGTAATTGCTACCTGGTGATTTACCCGTGACGCCCTTGTTTCGCTTGCCTTTCAGCAAAGGCGCGCCTGCCAGCGAGGACAACACAGACATGTTTCCCTTGTTCTTTATGCGCGGAGCGTGCCGCTAGGCATCGGCATCAAGTGTGCTGAGTATACTACCGTCAGCATTTTGCTGGCGTCCGGCATGCACACAGAGTCACTGCGCTTGAGGAAAGAGAGAGCTGCTTAAAAAGAGAGAGAGAAGTAGTAGGAACTTGACATCTGCTGTGAATTCCAACAAGTTTGCTTAGGTGTCTTTTTGCAGCATCCATACACAGGCTGGCATCCTGAAAGTGTCATGACCCAGACAGGCCTTCAGATTTACAAGCGACAATATTAAAGGGTGTTATTAATCACTAGCTAGCCTTTACTTACTGTGCATTGACTGCACCATACCATACCGTTAAACAGAACAGGAGGGTTCTTGAAATAGGATGTCCCAACTCAGTGACTCAGGCAGACTGCTAGGTCTGACAAAGCCTCGTCATGTCAAAGGGGCCGTTCATAAAAAGGCCAAAAGGCAACAATTTATTGAAGTCTTGGTAGCACTGCCATAGCTGAATGCAGTCAGGTCATGGCTAAACACCGTCAAAGGCAAAAACAAAACACCATGACAAAGAAGAACAAAGGGCAGAATGGTTCACTCCATAGTTCAAAAGACTGCTGAGCCATACCTACTAGTTATGTCATATATTAGCTGTAATTGCTACCCAGCAATCAAACCTAACACTACCTTAACCCGCTCAGATCTGAACATTATTCAAACTTGCTGTTCACAGTATATGCTATCTTCAAATGTCGAGGACACTATTGGACAGTGGTCTGACATGATATGGTGGAAAACAGAATTGGGTGGTATACATGATGTTTTCCACACATTGTGATATGCGTGAATGGCCAGAATGTGCGGATTATCCACAAGTAGAGAATAAGACTCATCAGGTTGAGAGCTGAGAACTGGAACTATCTCATCCCAATCAAATGGAGCGAGCCTTTCAATAGGCAAGATCTTGAGCTTGTGACAGTCAAATAATCCTGCTGGCCCATCACACAACAACCTTTTATACAAACTTGAAACCAAACGGGGCCCATTGAAACCCCAGATAGAACCTGCAAGAACAAACGAGTGGTTGCTTGTCAATACATGATGAAAGCCAGGCAGCAGCAGAAGTGTCATACAGCACAAGTGCTTACCTTGATATTCAGCAACAAAAGTCTCCATCAGCTTGTGAAGGAAGCGATCCTTGGCCGGAAATGACAGGTAGGCATTATTGAGGAAAAAAGCGTTTCCGCACTCTGACTCTTCGCATTGCTGGGAAATTGAAGCAAGGTCTGATTCAAACAGTTCTTTGTGCAACGGTATAATATCAAGATCTAAATAAACTCCCCCAGACTTGTACAGGGCTGCCAGTCGCAGAGCATTGGCAATGTTTTGCTGTCGATAGCGTGATGCTGCAAGTTCTGGCGAGTCCAGCCAGCCTCTGAGCGGGGTTCCTTCAAGGCATTTAGAAACTGACACAACCCTTCCAGGGTTTGGCAGCTGTGATGGCCAGTTCTCAGCAAAGTCATCTAAATTGTCTGTCAGTACTGTCACACTGTTATTCCCAAGCTTGGTCATCGAGCTTTCAATGGCGCACAGAAGCCATGGCGACTTGTTGCTGCTTCCAAACACATCTGTGAAGATGACCTTGCTGTCAAAAGCGCAGTCTTGGTCTGCAATTGCTTCCTGAGGATGCCTTGAATGGCTGTGTTGATCAAGATGGTGACTCAGAGGAAAGTGCAATGCAACTGCATGAGCTGACCAGCATATAGTCACAGCAAGCCACCATGCTGCAAGGCCTACAAAACAGACTGGCTGCAGTGAGTTGGAAGGACAGATTGACTAGGTTCCAGACTCAGTGTGACAAACAGAAAAGTGTCAGCGTCATACATGCAGGCGAGCTAGACTGGTAGCAAGCCAGTCAGAGTGTCACCTAAGGCTTTCATGACTCCGAGAGCCCGCTGAGTAGAGCAAGCAGGTTTCCCGCAAGCGTGAGCTTCTTTATAGCGGATCCGTCACAAGTTTCACAGCAGCGATGCCACCAAGCAACAGCAAGCATTCGGCACTGCCTGTCGAATCAATGGAATGCTTTTGCTACGGCTGAGACGGTCTTCTAGCTGCAAACACAACCGGATCTGAGCAAGCATGCACGACGAATTTGCACTGTTTGCGCCGCTGCGTTGTTCCCGACGCGACTAGCGTTAGCCCGTTCGATGCAACAACGTTCAAAGTGCATAACCGCACGCGATAGTAGCATCTGGCTGAAGCTGACATGGCGTCAAGTTCGATGCGCAGCCAGGTCAAACTCTTGGAAGGTTCAAACTTTTGCATGAGTTTGCGTGATTACCTCGCTTACATCCTCTCTCTCGACAGAGGTCAACGCGTCAACGCGGCCTGGCAACGCGGACAACTCCATTTGCCATGAGGCTCTGTTGTTGCCGCATGAGAGAACTCACAGCAATTACGTGCGCTTCTTGCCTGCAAAACCGAGGCGTAAGCTCTGCAGCTTTCCTGCAGGCTGAATTCTTTTACAAGTTCGAAACTGCCAAGCGTAGCCAGCGCATTGTCTGATACTATAATGTCGGGCGTGTGCTCAATACTAGGCGTTTTTGCGGTCACGAGCTAGCAAGTTCATAAGTGGCGCCGGTGCCCGTGCTTGTCTGCATGCAAACGACTGCAACATGCTCCACCACAACTTTGTAGGCCCATTTGTAGCACTGCTCAGGGTGACCTGTTGTTTGCTCGGGCTTGTACACACGCAGCCGACGACAGCAGCCATCACCAATCCCAAGCGGTTTTTCCAGGCACGCAGCCTGTGTAGTGTATACTGCATGTTTGTTGTGCACTGCATATAAGCCCATTAACTGTGCAGGGTACCTGGCACAATAGGACTGGCACAGTTTCGTTGCAAGAACAAAACGCCCTTAGGTAACGCGTCTGAAAATGTTGTGGCGCACTTGGAGAGGGGCTTGAGCTGAACAATAATGCTCATCATAACTCCCATTGTTCCTTAGGCTGGAATGCAGAAACCATGTTTGTTTCTTCTGCGCTGCAGAGATGAAGCAAGCGAGATGTTTGCTTTTGGGTATGATGAGTACCTGCTGCATGCTTTCCCAAAGGTACAAGCAGTGTTAGCAGATGGTGTTGCTGCTGCAACCAGTCCATGGTCTGCTCACAAACGCTGCACACATGATCATACTATGTGTGCTGCAAACTCCAGCTCATACACTTGAAAACTCGATACTGAGGGTGATATGTCTTGATGCAGGATGAGTTGAGACCCATCAGCTGCACAGGACATGATAGCCAAGGTGGAATCGCGATGACATTGATTGATGCTCTGGATTCTCTTGTGGTGGGTTGCCACCTTGCAGCCAGCTGCAACATCATCCATGTTGGCCTCACAGTCTGACCTTGCATGCTCCAGGAATGCCTTGTAGGAAGCTGCGCTGTTTCATATACTGCATGCTCACCGGATGCCTTGAACATTACACAGAAAGCATACATTGGTTTTGTGCAGGTCATGAACAGTCCTGCAAAGCTCAGAAGGGCTGTGCAGTGGCTCTGCCAGAGCCTTACTTTTGATGTTGACGCCCGGGTGCATGTCTTTGAGATCACCATACGAGCACTGGGTATATTCTCATTTTAGGAGAGCTTTGAATGTTACCAGACATTGTCACATGTCCTCGCCCAGCCCAACAGAATATTCATGTCGTTGGTGTCTGCAAAGTTTCTGCATACCTGACCAGCATTATGTAAGTGCATGTCTAGAGCTGTTGCCATGCAGCCAGCCTCTTTCTGCATGTGTAGCCACATCCAATATGCACATCCACAGTTTCTGCATTACCCAGAGGCAGCAGGCTTGCTTGTTGATGCGTCACGTCTGCCAAGCCCTGTGCATGTTTTTGCTGTGCTTCTATGTTGCCGTCAGCAGCTAGAGTCAACATCAGGCAAGAGCCTGATGTGGCACATGACCTTGTCTTGCAGGTGGGCTTCTGTCTACTCATGTGTTGCTGGAGCATAAGCCATCAGCAGTGCTGGGTTACAACGGCTGCCTTCTACGCCTGGCTGTTGATCTAGCAGACAGGCTGCTGCCTGCCTTTCAAACTGCTTCTGGAGTTCCGTTGAGTTGGGTCCATCTGCAAAAGGTGAGCAGTATAGCAACTGTTCAAGCATGGGCACTTGTCATTGTGTCAAAAGCATTGCATTAGAAGTGTGCGAGCTCAATCAAGTTGCTTTTGTGACCACTCATAATACTCTTAAGCTTTTGTACAGAGGACTGTAGCCAGTCATGCTAGGCAGAGCACCTATTCTCATAGCAGCCACGCCAGCCAAGCTGCATTGCTGATGCCCCTTGTGTGCTTGTGCATGTTACCAATCTGTGAACGTCGTTTGACCAAGAGCCTTGACGTTTGGTCCACACTGTATGCATTGTTTTCCTTTACAGCAGCGTATCTCAAGTATCTGTCAATTGCTGAGAGGTGAGGATGGGTGGCAGTGTAGGGCGTGCTGCCTGGAGAGACGCGCTTCACTTGCACTGCATGTGCCGCCACATTGCTTCTGGAGTTTGGCACCTTGTCTCGCTTGACAGGCAACCCAACGTATGAGCAGAAAGCAAAGCATGCTATGAAGCGTGTATTTGGTGAGACACAGTGCTGTGCTTGTTGTTGTGCTTGCTTGTCCGCAATCTGCATCAATGGACATCTGGACTTCCTGTTATTATGTACATCCAGCAAAGCTCACAAAGCAGCTGCATTGCTTGCTTTGCGTCACTGTCCTTTAGTTGCAGCAGCAGCATCACTAGAGTAACTCTGCAGCCTTCAGATGCAGCAGCACACGTACGTGTTTGCTGCTGATTTACTGCTGCTCACCAGCTGGAGATGCCAGCACACATTTTGGCTGATCGGGCGTATATTCTGTAGGCATGAGGAGCCCAGTGACAGGGTTGGTGGGCAACACGCTGCACACGGACAACCAGGAATGGCTGCGCACAGACTCTGGCATTGGAGCCGGCATTGATTCCTTTTATGAGTACCTTCTCAAGGTAGGTTGTACCTTTTGCTCTACACAATATTTGAGCCTCATTGATGCGGTCATCAATGCCTCTTGTAGCATGGCATACAGAGGTGCTGCATTCGCCAGTGTAAAGTCATCTGCACAGCACATGTTCCTGGCATCTGTGCAGGCAAAAAAGATGGGCCATGCAAGCTTGCGGCAAACCTAAGTCTGTGAATCCTCTGGTAGTGGTCTTGCCACTGTCCCCAAGCTTTGCATACCGCACGTGTGAAGGAATGGTCCAGAAATACCCACAATGCTTGGTAGACACCTTTTGCAGGCCAGTGCATGATTTGTCGTTGTCACACACAACATGTCAAACACGTTGAAGCCAACAGTTATTTTGCTTCACAGCCATTACCTGCAAGTGCCTGTGTGCAGGCATATCTGGTGTTTGGGGAGGTGGAGTATCTGGACATGTTCACAAAGGTGTACACGTCTGCAATGCATGGCCTGAGGCTGAAGTTGCTGGCTAGTGCTCCGCCTGACTCCCCACTCCCGCCCCCCTGGCTAGCAGATGCTGACATGGACAGCGGCAAGCTGGCACAGCCCTGGATCTCCTCCCTCTCTGCCTTCTGGCCTGGCCTGCAAGCCCTGGCTGGTCAGTCAAATCTACTTAGCAATGCTTGTATCTAGACATTTTGACCTGCATTTGACATGCTTGCATATACAGCACTTTGTTGCCTAGTAGTGTGGTGACATTCATCTTATCTCCATTTGTCATCACCTTCTCATTTCCATACCTCCCGCTGCTTCCCATCGCACTTGATTACGTTCCCACTCCTTTCTCATCTGTGACTCACCTCAGAGGTTGTTGATGCTCATGGCCAGGCTATTGTACCCTGCTGAGCTTGTCACATGTAATTCTGTGTGTTCATTTCCTGCTTGGATCAGGGCTGCCCTGCTGCAAGACGTGAGTTGCATGCAAGCAGTGGCTTCAATGCAGGGCAGGTGGAGGATGCCAAAAAACTGTTAGCTGCATGGGTGTATGCTTGGACGCAGTTTGATGGTCTGCCCGACCTGTTTGACATGGCTGCTACTGAGCGGCACCCCCTGCAAAAGGTACATCACAGCCAGCCCCCCTTTCATATCGGTACTTGCATACCTCTTGATTGCCGTTTTCAGCTGCTCCAGAGCAAACACATGATGCATGCTGTCTGATCATGATCATCTGACGCTTTGGCATCTACAGTTCAGCTGCCGTCTGGTCTGCCCCATGTTGTCATTCACTGTAGTTGCTGGCTCTTGCAATATCAGGTCATTGCACACGTGTGAGTCTCACACAACATGTCTTTTGCAATCAGGTGCCTCTGCATCATCATTGCAGGGGTATCCATTGAGGCCGGAGGTAATGGAGAGCACTTACCTGCTGTATGCTGCCACCAGGGACCCTTCACTGCTGGAGGTGCCACCCTGCTCTGCACTACTGCTGCCTTACATAATGCCTCAGCGTCTACTAACTACTGCTGTCTACTAACTACTGCTGTCTATTAACTACTGCTGTCTTACATACTCTGTGTCCACTGCGCTCTTATACTTCAGGCCACACTGTCCTGACACTCTTATTGCACCATTTGAATGCAAGCTGTTTGAGTGACCAGTAGTTGAACGCAAATGGTGGGTTTGGTTGCAGGTGGGACGCACTCTTCAGGCAACCCTGGCTGAAGGCAACAAGCAGAAGTGCGGATATGCAGCTGTTGCTGATGTGTCCACAGGTAAGCCTGCCCTCAGCTTCATTTGTGTGCCCTTGCAGTCAGTGCCTTGCAGTCAGTGCCTTGCAGTCAGTGCCTTGCAGTCAGTGCCTTGCAGTCAGTGCCTTGCAGTATGTGCCTCACAAATCTGCAAAGGCAGCTGTCTGTGAGTGCTTCTCTGCTGTCATTGCTTGTAACATGCAAAGTGACACTGATTACCACCCAACACCGATGAAAGCTTTGTTTAAATCGCAAGTCATATGCTGGTGACCACCAGCTATTTTGCATGTGTGTGTGGTTTGGAGTCAATACTTTGCTGAATATATGGCATCATGGACGGATCTAATCAAGGCAGCAATGCTTTTTTGCTGACTTGCTTCACGCTTTTACAGACAAAGTATCTTAAGTTTCAGAGCTGTGTTTGTCTAATCCTTGGTTTCAGAGCTGTTTTAGACTCATTGTGTAGGCAGTTCAAGGTTACATCACTCATCTTCATGAAAACGATGACGCCAGGATGACTCAAATAGTGTTTGTTCAGGTGAACTGGAGGACAGCATGGAGAGCTTCTTCTTGAGTGAGACATCCAAGTACCTGTACCTGCTGCAAGCTGATGCAGCAGACCTGCCAGATCACTACATCTTCACCACAGAAGGCCACCTGCTCCCGCCTTTCCAGCTGGCCAATAGTCAGCAGCCTTCACCCGATGCCACGACGCAGTCTGCCAGCTCATCATGTTGGGACTGGTGGATACCCAACTTTGGCAACTGGCTCCCTCACACCGCCCCATCAGATGATGTGGGCCGGCTTGATGCAGCAATGGACATATCAGAGACAGCTTCTGAGGCTGCAGCAGTACAGTGTGCACCAATGTGCAGAAACGTGTCAGTGGCTGAGGCTTCCGAAAGACAGCATCTGCTGCAGAGTTTGCTGCCCCTGCTGCCACTGAATGCGCATGATGCAGTCCTTCTCAGGTGTGTTCTACGTGGTACAGCACACACAGTGTCTGATCAATCAGCCACCACCACCATGTGATTGAGACCACAGCAATGGGGTAGCCCATCGGTCTTGAACTTCTTTGCGCTTGCTTGAGACTGCTCAAGGCAGGAAGGCCATGCAGCGCATGATGCCTTTTGTGAGTAGTCATGGTATCTTCTCATCCAGTACAGATGCCACCTCTGGACTTGGAGTGACTGGCGTATAGTCATCTTGTCTTGCATCTGTCATCGCATGTTTCTTGCGTGATGACTTCTCACCAGATTTGCCACACAGTCCGTATGTGCAGGCAGCGTAGATGCAAAGCCTGTTTACAAGTGAGTGCCAGCATGATACAGTCGGCCACTTCACTTCCCCCTGTGGGCATTGTTGATGATCTTCAGCAGTGCTCTGCCAGTGATGATGGCATCTGCCCTGTTGACACCATGCAGACCCAAGCTGGGCTTACAGAGCGGAGGTTTATATGCTTACTAGAGGTAAGACTGCAGCAACAGGCAATAGAGGAGCATGTAGTTGTGACCAAGTGGCATTTGCAAAGGATGTCAAGCCACAGCATTTCATTTTGTGACATCTGCCCTGCGAGCTATGCAATAGTCATTCTTGCCATTGCAATGTCGTTTCTGCAGGCATTTCGGGAGCCGTACACCTCATCAGTCCTGAGCTCCTGTTGCTCGAGCAACAGAGGTGCACATGCAAAAGTTACATTCTTGATGTGCATGCATCATCAACAGATGTGTACTTTGAAGAACTGCATGACACGTGCACATTGCGCATGCAGGTGCAGCAAGACAGACTGCAGTGCAGTCAATACCAGGAGATCAAGCTCGCAGCAGAGATGTCATTGTTGCCCAACAATGCACTTGTACTTCAACAGCGTCCAACACAGGTGTCACAAACAACCCTGTATTCTTTGAGCTATCTTGGAAGCGAAAACCTGCACCTGGCAGTAGGTGCCACTTTTGGCCAGTCTCTACAAGAAGCAGGGCATTGTGGCCCTGCTGGCCTCGCAGACTCCATGTGCAATCTGCTTGGTAAGCTTCATCACTTCAAGATAGCTGAGCTCCTGGCCATATGTAACAGCAAGACTTGCATGGATTTCAGTTGCAACCTGTCATGCTGGTGTGAGGCTTGCTTTTGGTTGGCAATGGCAAACAGTGGCATTACTAAATGTAAATGTGTGCATGTGCATTGCAGGGACAGTCGTCATTGCTGAGCCTGCTGATGCGTGTGCTCCCTTGACAAATGCTCAAGAGCTGTCTGGGGCTGTCTTGCTTGTTGACAGAGGCTCATGTAGCTTCATGGAGAAGGCGTTGAATGTTGAGCAAGCAGGGGCTCTTGCTGTGATTGTCATCAATATCAAAGACTCAGAAGCTGCATTTGCTATGGGCTCTGATGAGCAGCCGCATGATGTCAAGATCCTGTCAATGATGGTGAGCAAGCATGTTGGGCAGGACTTGCGGCATCCCAAAGACAGTTCTCAGGGCGGCAGTGAGCCACGTCTACTCAATATTGATTTGGTGGACCTTTCAAACGTAACACTGGGCTCTGCTCAGTCAGCATACATGGAGCAGCATGTGTATGTTCCAGAGGCTACACAGTCTTGGCTGGAAACCAATGGTGATGTGACCAGGCTAGCGCAGCAAGACAAAAGCAAGTCGACTTGGCAATCCTTGGTGTTGGACCTAGCTGCATCAATTCAGTCCATGCAAACTTGAATCAGCAACTTCACTGTGAATTTCATTACACTTCTACATGTTCTAGCACATCAGTTCTGATGACATCTGTGAGTACACGTTACTAAGCCCATCGCTGACCATGTACAAATGTTTTAGCTTGATATGTTGTGACTGCTGTTTTTCACAGAATTACATCTAGCTTCAAGCTTAGGTGAAGTCAAAAGACAAGTGGTAGAGCCGAAGTAACATGGTGGTGTTGAGCACATCTGAGGATTATTGTTGATAGGTCAAATGTTCTGTCCTGATTCGAAGTGCATGTCACAGCACATTGCGCGGGACAAATAAGGTGCTGATGGGCACACATGGGCGCGCATAGGCCTCGACATTTGTGCTGCATTAAGAAACGGCTCATGCTTCGAATCGCAGTCACCCCAAAGTGCCATGTCCCATGTACTCAATTCACCGTAAGACCTGACCATGGACCCTGCTACAATGCTCATCAGCTCAGCTGAAGCCGAAACTTCACACATCAGGTCGCTAATGATTGCTGATGTTGAGCCGTGAAACATTGGGCTGAAACATAACAAATCACTGGCTCTCGTAGGTAGGTGTTCAGCGGCGCCGACGTCGGCTCATGGAAGCCTGACATCTTAAAATGCGGCCAACATACCAGCGGGCACCTGATAACCTTAAGATCTTTGCAGCAGACTGCCAAGCTGATGGCCGCGGCGTTTGGCATGCTTGTATCCAAGTCTCCTAGCTTGACCAGCAGCTGAATTTCCAAGCCAGTCAACATGGTGAATTTGTTGCTTGCCAACTTGCAGCAGACTTTGTAGAAGGCTTTGTAGGTGCAATGCCCACCAACACAGGATTTGTAGACTTGTTGCACACACAGCAGGCTGCGCTTCTGTCTGTCATGAGGACAAGCTTGCATGGCTCAGGTGTGCAGATCTGCACGTGTACTGTGAGCCTTGCACGGGATCAGTAGCCCCTGCAATAAAACCACAAGCTGATCAACAAATTCATTCTGCATCATAGCGCTAGCTCTGTTCAAACAGAGTGACTTACATCCATGTTGCTGCGCGCTGCTGATGCATGGCAGTGTTTCTCAGAGCTTGTTACCACACAGCAACATTGCAAGCAACTGAAAGTACTGATGTTGCATGCACAACAGGCCAATGTCATCAACCCTTGAGCACAGCATTCACATTTTGACCCAATGAACAGCACTGTTGGCATTGTCGAGACTGTGCAAAAATGCAACACAAGCATCCTTTTCATTCTCACCTTCTTCAGGCATGCTAGCCAGTCCAGAGAAGATTGTGGATGCAGCGCTAGCAGTGGTGCTAGCAGGACAAAGATGCTGATCTGCAGCATCAATTGAGCCCTGAGACCAGGGCTCCTTATGACTGCATCAGCAGCATCAATGCAACATAACACAGAGCTACTGTATAGCTGCAAACTAGCACAAGCAGCTCTGGTACTTTTGGTGCACAATACAGCATGAGCAGCCTATGCGGTCAACATGACATCCTTTTGACAGCCCAAGCAATCAACACAACATCCTACACTGGAACAGCCTATTCTGCCTGACACAATACGCAACAATGCCGAAGATGCAGCCTGATGTTTCTCACCCGACTTAGGGGCACAGGTATTCAGAAGAATGATGGAGCTGCTCTGCAATGCTAACACCTGCAAAGCTGTAACAGAAGCGCAGTGACTTGACCAGTTTTAGGGTAGTGATGGCATCTTGACAGACTCATCAACTAAGTGCACATGCAAAGCTAGCCCATACTCCAGTTCTAGCACTTCAGGTTGCACAGTACACTGTAAGCCACACTGCAAAGGCACCACAAAACACAAAGGCATATGTGACAACACATATGCAAGCTGCATGCTGGGCTGCAGGATGTGAGAACGAGACTGTCATGACAGGCAGCTTGTGCGGTGAGTGCTGCAGCATTGACACCTAAACCCTAAACCTAAATAAGGTCTGCAACGTCGGCTGTGTCTTAGCCGGACTTGTGCAAAAGGTGTATGCAGGACAAGGCAGCAGACAAATTCTTACCTTTCCATATGCAGCCTAGGGGGTGGAAAGAAGCCTTGTCACTTGTAAAGGGGACTGGCCTGCTGCATAGGAGCCTTGACATCAGCACTCTGCATCAAGGCGGCAACGGCGACAGCCAACACATAAAGCCTTCCTGCATTGCATTCATCACACGCCTTTATGACAAAGTGCAGTGTGGTGAGGTGCACAGGATCAATTCAGCTGTCAGTCGCTGCGAGTATCAGGCTGCGTAACGCTGCAAGCATGCGAGTATAATCAGCACTTGCTTGTTGACTTTGGGCATTGCTTTGGTGTAGGGCAGGGTCAGTCAGCCCTGCAGCACACGGAGCACTAGCGCACCAACTGACAGACAACAGTGTACCTTAGTCACCTTTCATTTGCACATCTGATATATGCAGTATATATACCTGCAGTGTGACAATGGTTTTACTGATTTTCAAACGCATCTAGGCCAGGCTGGGGTGTAGGGCAATCTCAGTCATTATGTCAGAAAGCTTACCATGGAGTTTTCGAAGCTTACCATGGACTTTTCGAAGCTTACCATGGATTGTTTGAAGCTTGCAGGGCTATGACAAGCAGCAAGTACATGCAATGACGCCATGCTTTGACAATGGCATATGAAGACAAAGAGGCAGGGCACACTGGCAGGGCTGTTGCTGTTTCCCCTCCCTTTGCGGTGTGAGATGACTGTGTGCTAAACTGTGGCTGGAGGTATGCCACACATGTCTTGAGCTTGCACTGCTGTGACATGCTGCATTCACATACACTGATACCATGATGTCACTCTGGCATGTCATAACAGCCGAGCAGGGCTGTGTATCAGGGCTGTTGCTGTCTACCCTGCCTTGACGGTACCCAACAACTTTGTGCACACTTGCATCAGGAGGTCAATCATCCCTTTACTTGAGCCTGCAATGCTGTGTTATGCTGCAACGACAGGCACTAGCCTCATGGTCATGGTGTCACTGCTGTTTGTGACAAGGCCGACTAAGGTCAGTCATGGGGCAGTTCCACCCCGCCCCAACAGTGCGCACATGGTAAAATGGCTGCAGCTGGTCACAACAAACATGACTGTAGCACTTGACTGCTCTCAGCCATGCATATGGACCATGTGAGAGCAAAACAATGCTGCCATACCACTAGTCTAAGACTCACATAACTTTTGATGAGAGAAAAGTGACGGTAATCATACAGAGTTAATCAATATGTCACTTGCTGTGTTGATGGAGTTACTTCCATTCAGCCTGTGCGTGATGCCCAATACCTGTTGATCGCAGTGCAAGGAAGGTTGTCAGGAGGATATGATTTAAGACTCATCCAGGATAGCATTTTCAGCCCTCTTCCAATGATGCTACAAGCCCTAAAGTGGTAATTACATGTTCTGGCAGCTGTACAACACAGTATAAGGATGAGAATTGTCCTGGGGTTTACAGTTTACGAAGAAGAGCTTAGCATCATGCACAGTCATTGCAAGCCAGTGATCGTTGTGCCAAGCCAGCAAGTCAGGTGGACAGTGCACAGCCCATGCTCAGCAGAACATATGACATCATCACCATGCTGCAAGCCCCCATGTGGTCATCCCAGCATGCAAGGTTCAGACTTTTGGCAAAGACACAAAGTTTGTGAGAAGTGGAGGCCCTTAATCATGCAGCTCAGTTGAGGCAGAATGCATTCTGCCATATGGCTGCTGTTGGCATGCAATCTTGGACATGATTGCAAGACATGCCTGACTGCAATCTGCAGGTGAATGCAGCAGGTTTGAGAGGCAATACCTTGGCTTGAAGTGAAGCGTGTCGTTTCAGCCAATCATACAGTGTAGCCCACAGCCTCTCCAATGCATATCTTGGCTGCTGGTGCATTGGACATGCTTCCTGTGAAAGAGCAGCAGTGTTACGGCCAGAGGACACAACCTGAACGTCACTGACTGGTTTGTGAGCAGCTCATCTGTGATTCCCAAGCATGTTAAGTCAACCAACCATTGACTGACTGCTGAGCAAGAAATGTTCGGCAAGCCTCAGGCAAGTTTCAATCTCAAACAATCTTGCAGATCCGGTTTGGCGGACGTACAAAGCGCTTCGCGCTCAGCAGGTGCAAGAAAGTGAATCAAGAAGTCGGGTACTGGGGGTAGCAGTAAGTGCCGTCTCACCTTGCAGATCAGAACGAGCGCCTCGAGGTGTGATCAACAGGATCTCTTGTGTTCCCTCCAACAAGCAAGATTGACGAGCCGCTAGAAGCTCTGCAAGGCATGGCTCACCATGCACAACTGCCGCTGTGTCGATACTGCGTGCTTTTGAGAGCTTACAAGCCCGGCGGGACGCAAGGGAGTTATGCAGAACGATGCGGGTATAAGCTTACACAGGCCGAACTTGCGCAGCGACAACCCAATTTGAAGCGAGCACAGCTATGCTGTAAAGGGACGCTGAATTCAGACATGACTAACCAGATGGAACACCTGACAACACAGCTAAGACAA
>JAABUK010005297.1_pt1 | contig 20237 bp, 24 predicted proteins | sample 5559141 | NCBI WGS metagenome assembly JAABUK01 (sample SAMN10711869, study PRJNA513367) | rock metagenome | isolation source: Antarctica rocks | place: Antarctica: Victoria Land, Pudding Butte nord | collected 2016-01-03 | reverse complement strand
GAAAGTGACAGATAATGAATATAGTAATCGTAAAATATAATGCCGGCAATATTCAATCCGTATTATACGCACTGGAACGAATTGGATTAAATGCTGTTGTAACCGATGATCATGCCGCTATTCAATCGGCGGATAAAGTTATCTTCCCGGGTGTAGGTGAAGCCAGCACTGCTATGCAATACCTGAGGGAAAGAAATCTGGATAAGTTACTCATATCTCTTACACAACCATTGCTGGGTATATGCCTGGGAATGCAGTTAATGTGTTCTTACAGCGAAGAGAATAATACTGCCTGTTTAAATATTTTCAGGGAACCGGTAAAAAAATTCGATCCTTCAATTAATAACTTACCAGAAACTATGGTAACAACCGGACAACCGGCAGTTGAACCGGGGCTGGATTTAAAGGTACCCCAGATCGGATGGAATAATATTTATAATCTGAAAACAGATTTGTTTAAAGACGTTCGTGAAAACTCCTATGTATACCTTGTGCATAGTTATTATGCAGCTTTAGGTGAACATACCATTGCTATCACTGATTATGTACAACCTTACAGCACCGGATTGCACACAAAAAATTTTTACGGGGTACAATTTCATCCTGAAAAAAGCGCAGATACCGGTGAACAGATCTTAAAAAATTTTTTATCATTATAAAGATAGAAGCAATAATAACTGCTTCGAAATAGCATGCAAATAATTCCGGCTATCGACATCATCGAAGGCAAATGCGTAAGACTAACCCAGGGTGATTACGAACTCAAAAAAATTTATAACGAGCATCCACTGGAAGTAGCCCGGCAATTTGAGGGCAATGGCTTGTTAAGGCTGCATCTTGTTGATCTTGATGGAGCAAGATCAGGAGCTGTAAAGAACTGGAAAGTGCTGGAAACGATTGCGGGTAAAACTACACTGGAGATTGATTTCGGTGGTGGTATCAAAACAGAAAAAGATCTTGAAATCGTATACGGTTCGGGTGCGATTTGGGCTACAATTGGTAGTCTTGCAGTTAAAGATTCAGCAACATTTTCACAGTGGCTTTTACAGTATGGCGCTGATAAATTTTTGTTAGGCGCTGATGTAAAGGAAGAAAAAATTGCTGTAAGTGGTTGGATTGAAAAAACAGATATCTGGATCTATGATTTTTTAGAAAGGTATATTGAGAAAGGAGTTAAGCAGGTGTTTTGTACGGATGTTAGTAAGGATGGTTTACTGGAGGGACCTTCTCTCGAACTCTATAAAAACATCTTAGCTAAATTTCCTGCCCTTCATTTTATAGCCAGTGGTGGTGTAAGCTCAATGCAAGACCTGGATGAATTGCAGGATATAGGTTGCCAGGCTGTGATTATCGGCAAAGCGATTTATGAAGGCCGCATTAACTTGGTAGATTTAAAAAAATTCAGCAATTGAACCACGGAGGCAGGGTGCCACAGAGGAACACAATGAATTATTAATATCAGCCGTGTTCCTTTGTGTCTCCCTGCCTCCGTGGTTCAAAAAAAATCACAACATTGAACATTAAATCACACTACAAGTGTTAACCAAACGAATCATCCCCTGTCTCGATATCAGGGATGGCAGAACAGTCAAGGGGATAAATTTTGAGAACATCCGTGACGCCGGCGACCCGGTAGAATTAGGAACACTGTATGCGCAACAGGGTGCCGATGAGCTGGTATTTCTTGATATAACGGCAACCATAGAAAAAAGAAAAACCCTTAGTGTTCTGGTAAACCGTATTGCGCATCACATCAATATACCATTCACAGTTGGTGGTGGTATCAGTAGCGTGGAAGATGTTAACGTATTGCTACAAAATGGTGCAGATAAAATCTCTGTCAATTCATCCGCTTATAAAAATCCATCTTTACTAAATGACCTGAGCCGTGAGTTTGGAAGTCAATGCGTAGTGCTTGCTATTGATACCAAACAGGAACAAGATGGTGAATGGTATGTGTATCTTAATGGAGGCAGGGTAAAAACAAATTCACGGTGTTTCACCTGGGCAAAGGAGGCTGTTGAGAGAGGTGCAGGTGAAATACTGCTTACCAGTATGAACCATGATGGAACAAAGCAGGGTTTCGCAATAAATATTACCAGGCAGCTGGCAGAAAACCTTCCTGTTCCCATTATAGCGTCTGGTGGTGGTGGAGCGGTTGAACATTTTACTGATATATTTAATAAAGGAAAAGCCGATGCAGCGCTTGCTGCAAGCATCTTTCATTTTAAAGAGATTGGTATTCCTGAATTGAAGCGATATTTGCAGGATGAAGGGGTTATAATGAGATTGTGAAAAATAATTTGTGCATTCGTGTTTTCGTGGCTAACTATTTTGCCACGAAGACATGAATGCACAAAGAAGAAGTTATAAAATATAAAAATTGAAAGTAGATTTTAAAAAAAATGATGATGGGCTGGTGCCGGCTATTATCCAGGATCACAAGACGTTCAGGGTGCTGATGCTTGGGTTTATGAATGAGGCTGCATTGAATAGAACAATGAAGGATGGCAAGGTTACTTTTTACAGCAGGAGTAAAAAGCGGCTATGGACAAAGGGAGAAGAAAGCGGTAATTTCCTTCTTTTAAAAAGTATGGCGGTGGATTGTGATAATGATACCCTGCTTATTAAAGTTGATCCATTGGGGCCGGTTTGTCACACCGGAGCTGATACCTGCTGGGGTGAAAAAAATGATGCGGTTGATTTTTTATTTTACCTGGAAGAGATTATTAATCTGCGTAAACAGGTTTCTCCTGATCAATCTTATGTAGCCGGCTTGTTTCAGAAAGGCATTAATAAGATTGCACAGAAAGTAGGGGAAGAAGCAATCGAAATGGTTATTGAAGCTAAAGATGACAATTCAGACCTGTTCCTGAATGAATCTGCCGATCTTCTTTTTCATTATTTGCTTTTACTTAACGCAAAAGGTCATAATTTACAGGCCGTAATTAATATTTTACAGGATAGGCATTCTAAATAATAACTATCATTAGCATCTGGGATAATGATGGAAATTTTGGATAACTTGTTAAACTATATACTGATGAAAAGAATGCTGTTAGCATTATTGCTGGTTCCATTTTTAGGGATGGGACAAAAAAAGGGCTTCGTTATAAATGGATCTTTATCAGGGAGTGTTAATAATTCAGTGGTATCTGTTACAGATGCCAATAACCCTACTGATACAATTGCCAAATCAATCGTGCAAAACAATTCATTTATACTAAAGGGTGAACTGCCGGAACCAGGCTTATGCAACCTGAACTTTTCGGGTGTGCAAAAGAAAAGCTTGTTGTTTCTTGATAACAGTAATATTAAAATCAACGGGAGTGCATCTGAAATCCAGAAGTTAAAAGTAGAAGGTTCTCCTACTAATAAAGATTTTCAGGAATTCCAGGGAACATTTACTCCACTTTTTAATAAACTAAATCAGTTGAGTGAACAAGCTAAGATGACCGGATTGTCTGATGATCTTTCTGCACAGTCCATTAAGCTTACCAGGGAGATTCAGGATGGAGTAGATAAATATTTAAAAGACAAGAAAGGATCTTATGTTACTCCGTTCCTCGTTTTAGTAACAGCTCAGTTATCTGATAACGTTCAACTGCTGGAAACACGTTACAACGGACTGGCAGATAATGTAAAGCAAGGCTATTACGGCAAGTATGTAAAAGAAACTTTAGATAACAGTAAAGTTGGCGCCGTAGGTTCAGAAGCAATAGAATTTACCCAGAACGATCCTGATGGTAAACCGGTATCCCTTTCTTCTTTCAGGGGTAAATATGTATTGATAGATTTCTGGGCAAGTTGGTGTGGCCCATGCCGGCAGGAAAATCCTAACGTGGTCAATACATACCAAAAATATAAAGGCAAAAATTTTACTGTCCTTGGAATTTCACTTGACAAGACACGTGACTCATGGTTAAAAGCTATTAAAGATGATAATCTTACATGGACTCATGTTAGTGACCTGAAGTATTGGAACAATGAAGTGGCCCAAAAATATAAAGTTCAGGGTATCCCAAAGAATTTTTTAATTGACCCGAATGGAAAGATCATTGCCCGTGATCTTAGAGGCCCTCAGCTAGCGCAGCGTTTGGATGAGTTGTTGAAGTAAATTTTTAACCGCAGAGTCCTTCATGAATTTGCAAATTCAAACATCATGGTAAGATAATTGGATAAGTTGCATTGATCATTGGTTGTTTTTGAACCACGGAGACACTAAGGCACGAAGGAACACAAAGATTTTTTTTCGAACAAACACAAAAGAATATTAAAACTTTGTGCTCCTTCGTGCCTTGGTGTCTCCGTGGTTCAAAACTCTTTGTCCATGTGGCTAACTGATTTTCCCGATCTAGTTATATAAAAGAAAGCCGGGTTAAGATTGGTCAATAAAGGCGTACGGCGCTAATTCAATTTAGCCTCAAACTTGCCAGAGGTAATTGTCGCAGAGTTGTTTGCCTTGTTTTTGGCTGTTCCACTAAATGTACCTTTAATAATTTTGGTAGTTGAATTATAGGCCGTTACCTGAACCGTTGTATTAACAGTTGGTGTAAGATATGTTGCAGAATAGACTGTATCTTTTTCATCGAATGAACCCAAAAATTTGAATACAGTTAAAGTATTGGATGAATAAGTACCTGGTGTTATTACCCCGCCAGGAAATGTAATGCTAAGAATAAAAACAGAATCACCTCTTAAGGCTGTTAAGCCTATTATCTGCACAGATTTGTAAAGTACTGTTTGTACAGTTGTGTCATGTGTAAAAGCTGTATCAATATACCCATGAAAGTATTTTGTTCCTTCATTAAACTGCCATGCGGTATCAGCAGCAGTATTATTATTACCACCAGTATTGTTTGTACTATCAAGCACTAAAACAGTAGCATTACAAAATGTGCTGTCGAAGCTTAACAGAAAATCCGTATTCTTATTGAGAAGAGGTGTGCCGGAAGCTTTAAGCTTGATAGTTTGTACCCCGGTGGTACTAAAGATTCCAGCATCGCTAAATGAAAAACCATTTACAACATCTGATGCAATGGTATAATTACCAGGTGTGGTTACGTTTACCTGCACCTGTAAATAATTAGAATCTTTAAGTTTTACACCGGTGTAATAGTTTCCGAAAACTGTAGAGGTAAAACAGTTGCCTGAATTATCGTGTAGAGAACCTTTTGCTTTGGTAAAGGCTCCGGATTCAACACTATATTCTTTAGAACATGAAAAAAAAGTTACGGTAAAAAAAATAAAGGCCAGACAATAAATCAGATTACGGTTCATACTTATGATAATTAATTTCCTAAACAATGATAGTATTTATTAATGTTAAAGCTCAATAACGTTGCCAGTTTTGAGACATACGTTTATATAGATCTAAATGATGTCTTAAAATTATCCTAACCAGGCAGACAGTTAAAAGTAATGACTTTTCTAAAATGAAAAGGATTAACGAAGGTCACTATTTATTACATCTTTTTGACTGAATGGAAATAATAATACAAAGAAGGACACAAGAATGCAAAAGACCAGGAGTGAAATAAGGGGTACAATTTGTATGAATGTTTGGGAAACATAAATTCCTTCCATATGATAAAAAAAGAGGAATAATGATATGATCAGCAGCACTGAACCAATCAGATTTATAAAACAAGCCTCGAGGTTGTTAGTAACTCCTTTGTACTTAAAATGACAGAATAAAATTGTAAAAATACCAAAACTGCCAACGATTGAATATACTTCTCCATATATCAAACCGGCAATTAATTCCTGAAAGTAGAAGTAACCTTGATGCTGGCCACCGATGAAAACTAACAAGAAACTAGCAATCAAAGTAAAGGGGTGGGTGATAAGAATTTTAAGTTTCATAAATTTCATTTTATTTTTTCATTATGAAATTATCTACTTTGAAATCTTATCGGCTTGACAAAAATCAAATAAATGCCTGATTGATTTTGAAAGTGCTTATGTGCCAGTGTTTATAACCACGGAGAAATTGCCAGAGGGAAGAAGAGGTTACACAGAGGACTCCTCTGTGTAACCTCTTCTTCCCTCTGGCAATTTCTCCGTGGTTATAAAACACTACCTACTTAGCCTTATCGGATTTTTTAATTCCCGAATCCATGTTGTTATTAATAATTTGTTGCTGTTCCGGATTAACCTGTAAAGTGCCTTCTTTAAACTGTCCATCCATCATATCAAGCATTTGAAGGAATTGCTGGGCACCTTGTATCTCCTGTTTCATAGCATCCTGTTTGGCTTCCGGCAAACTGTTATAATAAGTGATTTGTTGAGTAAAATCTTTTCTTAATGCTCTTGAAACTTTATCCGCAAGCTCCTTGTAACCCGCTTTGTAGCTGGCTTCCAGGAACTTTAATGAATAATAGTTATGCTGGTTGTTCTTACTAACCATAGCATACGGATGGTTCTCATTAAGTATATTCTTATCGGCTTTATCAAGTACTTTCTTAGCTTCATCTTTCCTGTTTTCGTCAGCCAAGCTTTCAGCAGCTTCTGCATAAGCCATACGAATTGTGTTCAGATGAAGCCTGTTCTGCTCATCAAAATAAACACCTTTAATATTGGCACCGCCAAAACCAAATTTATTCATCAGCTTATCAACCATCCAGTCTGTGTTTATTGCCTTATTATTTTTTACCGGAACAAGCCTGAAGCTTAAACCATCTTTACGCAGGTACTGACTAAATCCAAGTTCTGAACCGGTATAAGGTGCAGTAAAATATATCGGACGTTTCCATTTATTTGCTGCAATGATACTCAGGATAGCAAGATCGTTCTTCATGATATAATTCTTTTTTTCAGGTATATCAATTAAAACCTGCCTCACTGCCGTATCACCCGGATTTATAGTTTTATTACTTCTGACAAAATTTTCATCAACATCAATTTTAAACTTCTTGGTAGGAATAAAATTGATGCTGTCACCATCCTGTAAAGGGACCTTTACTGACGGGTCATCACTTGCAACTACGTTTTTCATAGCATCATATAAATCAAACACAGCATTGGCGCTTACATCAGGCCTTTGTACATAAGCTACATTATCCCGCTTTCGCCCCATTATCTGTTCCGGAGTGAATATAACATCTATAGGGTCGCTTTGATTCACTTTATAACGAAGCTGGTTGATATACCAATCAATGCCCAGTAAGCTATTATTCACCACGCGTATATCAGGCCGGATACCTTCCACTTCCTGTGCATACCATAAAGGATAGGTATCGTTATCACCAAATGTAAACAGGATGGCATTTGGGGCGCAACTTTCCAGGTAATCCTTTGCAAGGTCTCTTGCCAAAACCTTTTTGCTACGGTCATGGTCATCCCATTCCTGAAAGCCCATGATTACTGGCACTGCTAATAAACATAATAAAGCAGCCAGATAATTGGAGGAGCTGTCCGGCATTTTTTTGCGAAGCCATTCTTTAACCTGTAATACCCCCAGCCCGATCCAAATAGCAAACGCGTAAAACGATCCAACATAAGCGTAGTCACGTTCACGTGGCTGGTTGCCTGCCTGGTTAAGATATAATACGATCGCAAAGCCCGTAAAAAAGAACAGCAGCGCAGGAATGAGAAAATCTTTATAAGTTTTATTGTAATGATAAACGGCACCAATTACACCAAGTATAAATGGTAACAGGAACAAATGATTGTTAGCTTTATTATGTTTGATGCTATCAGGCATCTTTGACTGGTCACCCAGCCTGAGGTCATCAAAGAATGAAATTCCCGTAAGCCAGTTACCATCCCTTACATTACCGGGACCAAAACCCTGAATATCATTTTGCTTTCCTGCGAAATTCCACATGAAATACCGGAGGTACATCCAGTTTAACTGGTATGTAAAAAAGAACTGGACATTATCTGCCTGGTTTGGTCTTTCCCCATCGCCCAGGTTCAACCATTCTTTATAAAAATCAGCATGTCCCTGGTCGTTACTTGCATCCCAAACCCGGGGAAATACCATCATATCTTCAGCAGCAAACTGTGGGGATACATCTTTACCTACTTCCTCATACCTTCTTTTGCCTTTTGTAAATTTGGTAACTGTTTCTTTATATTCAGTAACTGGTGCTGTAAATACCTGTCCATATATTAAAGGAAAGTCCCCATATTGATCGCGACCCAAGTAGCCCACCAGTGAATTAGGATTGTCAACATTATACATGTCAATTGTAGGATTGGCATTCGACCTGATCATAGTAGTGAGATAGGTAGAATAACCCAGCAACATAAAAGCAATGCTCCACAATCCCAGTTTAACGATAGGCCCCATTTTACTATACACAGTCCTTAATAGGTATACCAATAGGGCAAGTGCTATAATTAATCCAATAAAACCTGCTCCTGAGGAGATAAACGGAAAGGTAAGCAGCAGTAGAAAAGATGCCAGCCAAACAGTAATTGGAGTAACTTTCAAGACAGGCCCGCTAAATAATTTTAATCCGGCATACACTAGGAACCCCAGTAAAATAAAATAAAAGGTAAAGCCGGAGAAAAAAGGAAGGCTAAGATTATTTACGAACCAGATATCAAATTTACCGGCGCCTTCAACAGTATACTGTATCACTACTTTCTGAACAAATCCTGTAATGATGCAGCCTACAATAAATGCCCAGAAAATACCCCATGGGGTGGTTTTATATCTTTTAAAATAATAGACCATTACGATGGCGGGAATGGTAAGGAGGTTTAATAAGTGAACACCAATCGATAGTCCCATCATAAAAAATATAAGGATGATCCATTTATCTGCTCTGGGTTTGTCAGCAGTATGTTCCCATTTTAACATAGCCCAGAATACCAGGGCAGTAAAAAGTGATGACATAGCGTATACTTCACCTTCAACGGCGCTGAACCAGAAAGAATCACTGAATGTATATGCGAGTGCGCCAACCACACCTGCACTCATAACGCTGAAGATCTGACTTTCGGTTAGTGCTTCTTCGCCTTTAACAAATATCTTCCGTGCGAAATGAGTGATAGTCCAGAAAAGGAACAATATGGTAAAGCCGCTGCATAATGCGCTTAAAAAGTTTACAGCTTTTGCAGGATTACTTCCGCCAAACAACACGATAAATATTCTGCCCAGGATAACAAAAAGTGGCGCTCCGGGAGGATGGGGTACCTGCATTTTAAAAGTGCTGGAAATAAATTCACCACAATCCCACAGGCTGGCAGTAGCTTCCATAGTAAGGATATATACTGTACAGGCAATGGCACATACCACCCATCCGGTAATATTGTTCACTTTTTTAAAGTTCATATTGAGTTGGCTTTTAAAACTTGGCAAATATAAAGGTATGATCTAAAAGATTAAATCCTAAGTTGAGATTTAAACCATAATCCTTGCAATCAATTAAGATTTAACAATAGGTTAGTTTTTTTTATAACCACGGAGAAAATGCAAGAGGAGAAGAAGAGGTTACACAGAGGAGGTCTCTGTGTAACCTCTTCTTCTCCTCCTGCATTTTCTCCGTGGTTATAAAATTGTTAGAAGAGCTAAGCTATTCAAAATAAATTCTTACCGTCTGGTAATACAGCCTGTTCTGAAGATAATTATTCTGTGATTGTTCCATAAAACCATGCAGTCCAAAAAGGCCGGCGGCATTGCCTTTGTTAATAGCTATTTCAAGATATCCGCCGGAATTAAACAATGCCAGTTTCTCACCTTCTGAAACATCGGCATATGTTTCACTTATCTGGTCAATAATTTCATCTCTTTTAAAAACAATGCTGAAGCTGCGGCCCTTGCGTTGCGTCTCAAACTCATCGCGGTGGATGTTAACAATTACGTTTTCAAAATTATCAATAAAAATAATCTGACCTTCTATCCAGTTCTCACCTAATAAGGGACGAAGAGGATTTTTTTCAATAATAGCCACATCCGGAACACCTATGTTAAGCAGTGAAATGCCATTTATAATTGAGTTAATTGCCTGGCCGAATACCTGGGCACAATAAACAGTATTCTTGGTACTGTTTTTATGTAAAGGAAGGCCGATCACTATCTCCGGTCTTTCTTCCAGTATCATTGTCAGCAAACCATTGTCAGCACAAAGTATATATTGATTTTTATGAAAGGCCAGCAGTAATTGCTCGGGCTTCTTCTCAAAAAGATTTACAAGTATAATATGATAAGTAAAGTCAGGGAAATTGCTTATGGCATTGCGACAGATATAGGCTGACTGAGGATAATTAAAAGGTGTGAGCTGATGAGTGATATCAATTAAATTAAATTCAGGATTGACTTGCAAAAGCTGTCCCTTTACTGCACCTACCAGGTAATCTTGCTGACCTATATCTGAAATAAGGGTTAATAATGCCATCACTACTTTATTACATATCAGCTTTCAGGTGCCAGCCTTCAGCCTTACAATTCTTTTTTAACGTAAATGGTTTTTTTAAATTGCTTCAAATCTTTATTTACTTATAGCTAAAAGCTGATAATTACTTCACCAGTTTACCATTTTTAAAAAAAAATTTACGTACCATTTTATCTGCCAGTGAAGGAAAAAACCTGTTTAAAAATACTGTGCGCAGGCCTGTAAAGGTAAGCACTAAAGTACGCTTATGTTTTTCAATAGCTACCAGTATATGATGGGCACATTCGGCTGCAGTCATCATTTTAGATTCATCCATTTTGCTTTCACCCTGAACGCTGCCTTTCTCGTTAAGGGCAGCATTGCGGATATTGGATGTGGTGAATCCGGGGCATACCCACATTACATTTACTTCATTCATCAATTCAGTACGTAATGCTTCCAGCCAGCCCTGTAATGCAAACTTGGAAGCAGAATATCCGCTTCTTCCTGGTAATCCGCGATAACCTGCTATAGAAGAAACTCCTACGATAGTTCCTTTTCTTTCTATAATTGAAGGAAGCGCGAATTTTGTGCAGTAAACCGCTCCGAAAAAATTAATATCCATTACTTTGCGAATCACTTCTACATCAGCATCCCTTACCAGCGCACGCATAGAGATCCCGGCATTATTGATAATGATGTCTATACCACCGAAGGTTTCAATGGTAGAATCAATAAAGTCCTTGCAATCCTGTTCCTTACTAACATCGCAAACCACTGCATGTAACAGCACATTAGAATATTGAAGCTGGAGATTATATAGCTTATCATGATTTCTTCCACAGGTAGCTATCCTGGCGCCTAGCGGTACCAGGGCATCAATCAATGCACGGCCTATACCATCGGTTCCCCCGGTAATAGCCACTACTTTATTTGAAAAAAAGGAAGACATATCTACCACTGAAATTTTTAATAATACGCAAACCTACACGAAACAACTGTTAAAAAAAAGACTTTGTAAGAACGATAGAAGTTGAACAAAAAATCAACGATGTTGTAAATGCGGAATAAATATTTGCCGGTTTAGGCTGGCTGATGATTAGGATATAATTTATATTCTACAAACAATATACAATGATCAATGATGTATGTGTTATCAGGCGGCTTTTTTAACATTAGTAGAATAAGGGCTTATAAGATACATGCAACCTAATTACCTTATAGAACCAATTATAATATTTCATAATTTTTATAATAAGGTGATAAAGTTGATCATGATGTAATCTCTTTTTACTAAGGTTTAAAACCAAATTACTTTTTTACTCGTTGCACAGTATAACCAAACGACATTGCCCGTTAGAAATGTAATACTGAAACTAAGGTAGATAAGATGTAATTGCGTTCGGCAGACACTCAGTTTTAAAATTAAGATATTAAGACTGCTGGCATATAATTTAATAAATTAAATGTTTATTTCTGATTATAATATTTAAATTATTAAGGGATTATAAAATTTGGTTCGGAATTTATAATCCTTATTTTTGCACTCCCAATTCAAAAACGGTTAACTGTTTTTAAATTGGGTAAGTTTGATTCCGTAGCTCAGTTGGTAGAGCAATACACTTTTAATGTATGGGTCCTGGGTCCGAGTCCCAGCGGGATCACTGATATGTGCCCTCAATCATTGATTTTCAATGATTTGAGGGTTTTTGTTTTTTGTGGTTGTCTGTTAGGTTGTCTATTACAACGAAAGAGGCATTGAATTAGGATAGTCAAGTGGTTGCTTTTTTATTGTTATTCAAATATTCACTTCTAATTTTAGAAAAATCAATAAAATGGAAAAAGATATCAATGAAACTTCGGTTTTTTGGGCTTATGCAAAAGACTTCACCATTGGATGTTCTCGAATGGATTTTCTTAAAATTTTTGAAAACGTTGAAATAAACAGTGAAAGGGGAAATAAGCTGATTTCTATAATTAAACATTTAGTGTCTGTGGGCTTGATAAAACCTATTCCTGATTATGTAGATCTCAGGTGCAATATCACAGAAATGGGCAAAAAACGTCTCTGTATTATATAGATATTAAATACCCGGTAAATAAAAACAAACCGGCCCCTTGCTTTATAATTTAGTTTTATTTAGCTTTAATCTGTTGATAATAATTGCTCAACTAGAGCAGCCAAAACAGCACAGATTAGACATAATAAAAACTAAACTATAAATGGAACTAAAGTTCACTAAACGGATGCTGATTATAACATTAGCATTAGCATTTCTCAATATTGGGCGCATCATAAGCCAAAAAGGCATTGAGGATATAAGGCCAATCTATATTTTAAGCCTTATGACGTGTGGATTTGCGATTGGAGCTTTTGTTGTCAGTCTAATAGTGTTTATCAGAACCAAGAAAAACAAATAATCTACTTTTTACAGCCATCAAGAACACGACGGCTTTCTTCCAATGATTCCCTTGTGCTCTTTATTTGTTGTCTACGGTGCATGAACAGAATACCGATTGACAATCCGCTTATCCAAGCCCAGGCAGTAAAAAGTATATATACCCTGAGAGGAAAACAAACTTGTGTATTAATGTCAATCATTATGATTTGCTTTAAACGGTTTTAAACTATACTCATAACACTGGATATTACTGATCCGGGTAGGCTTTCTATACACCGTGGTAAACTTGTTAATCTCCTGTATGCGCTTATCCAACTGCGTTATACCGAGCAGCTTTCTGGCTGTTACAAAGTTTACAGTGTGACCGGCCTGTAGGTGTTCAAGCAAGTCCTTATTGTGGGCCGGTAATTCTTTGCTCCTGGATGGTTCGAATGGGTTATATTTTCGATTCATATAAAAAGCTTGGTTGTTTAATGATATCCTATCTTGAAATTTGTAAAAACGATAGAGCGCGAAGCAGCACAACTTCGTAACGAAGAGGGCGAAGCTTTTTCTTTCTACGCCTGCATTTTTTATTCATTTTAATATGTTCTAATGATTAAATAAATTATGATTATCAGAATGAGTAATGGCTCGTTATTGAGTGACGCTGTTTTCATTAGCTTTGGCGATCATTAGTTTGTTCGCTTCTTTCTGGCTTTAGGTGCTTTTATTGGTTTTGATTCAGTTTTGTTGATCTTCAACTGATCAGCAAACATTTCACTAACGTTCATGGGTGGTTGAACTTCTTTAAACGCTTCCACGTTAAAACTGCATTCAATAATTTTATTTCCGTATTTTCGAATTGGATTAACAATTTCTTCTAAACGAATTCCATTACTGTATGGAAAATCCCTAATGGTATAGATGCAACCGCCCATAGGTAATATATCTTCATTAATCAGGTTTTTGAAATTATCGTTAACACATTTGCCAAGTGATCCAATTTGCATAGTTTTATAATTTTAATGATGAATAATTATGTAGATTATAATTGCCAGCAGCAGGATGATTACCACTGGCTTTAATGGGTCATTACTGAGCGTTGCTGTTTTCATGACTAATTCAAAAGAATAGGTGCTGTTCTATTAAAAAGGTTTTTTAGGTCGTTATTACAGAAGGTAATAGTCTGAGACTTTATAGCCTTTTTTTGTAAGATATTAATCGCAGCCTGGCGGAGGCTTCTCATTTCATCTAAAAAGGGACAAAATTTTAATCGCATTTTTAAGTTTAAAGCCGGGCATGGACAATCATTAGTTCCATTTCGTGGACATCTATTGCAAGGGTTCATAATAATTAATTTATTTAGTTTATTAAATCCTTTAAGTCGTCAATTGTCATTTTAGATAGCCTCTTATGCGCAGTGTAAGGCTTTATCATTTTCCTCTTCCTGGGCGGTATGGTTGCATCTTCATAGTGCCCTGTTTCAGGGTTCTGCCTGATCGGTTTGTTTGAATTAAGAAGATTGAAAGTGGCATCGAGCTTTGTTTCCCATCCCGGAGGAAAAGGGCAGATAAGTAACCGAAGTCGTTCTGGATATTTCATGAAAGGACATGTTGGCTTTTTATCGCATCTATCGCATGGTATCATAACATTAAATTTGGTTGGTTATCGTAATATCCAGCACAGCGGCATCATTAACAGGTATAGTAATACCAGGCTGAATAATTTTTTCATGGTAGTTGATTAAGCTGCAGGTATGCGCTTAAGGTTGACTTTCGGTAATCGTCGCAACAAACAGTTTTTACGATGCACGACGCCGGTTAATGTTTCTTTCAGAATCTCATTGATCTCGTTTCGAAGTTGATCAGAGAGAACAGGTTTGAGTTGCTTGGAGAATTGCTTTGAAATTGGTTTGGCAGTACCACGAACGGGTAATGCACTCTTTGAGAGAGATTTCATAAATTTGCGCTTGTAAGATTTGTAATCTTTCAAGAAGTGCCGCTTAACCGTCCAAAGTAGAAGCGGCATTTTCTTTTGTCAATTCAAAAGTATTAATATATTTATTTATCAACAAAATATATTTTAATATATTTATTTTCTCCCACTAATTAATTAGCGAATGATATAAAAAATATGAAAATATTTATTGTTAAATTTGCTAATGGCAAAAACTCCAAAACCCACGACATCCGAAAACGTCCCCACCCCCGGTAAAGAGCGAACAACATTGTATATGAGCGGAGATGTGTTAAAAAAAATCAAGTTCATTGCTCTTATTGAAGAAAAAAACCAAACCGAAACTATTGACCAAGCTCTCAATGAGTTTGTTGATAGGTGGGAAAAAAAGAATGGCGCACTGCCGAAAAAATCTTGATGATTTTTGAGATATAATGAAGAAAATATTTCATAAGTACGTTTCAATTGTTTACCCGGTCAAATCCGATCTGCGTTTCTGGAATCAATTTCTTGATACGTCAATAAGACGATATCAGGAAGAAAACCCAGATAATAGATGGATTTCTGATTCATTGTTTGCTATTTACGATATTGATATCACCACTAACGGCTTTTGGTTAAATAACATAAAGTACAATATTACTATTGAAATAAAAGATCTGCAAAACCACCGCCATAACTTCTTTCAATGGGTCACAAATGTAGCAATGGTTCGCGTTTACAACGCCTTGGAAATGATGCTAATTGAGGCGATTCACTTAGCTTACTTTCCAACTAAAAAGCCACCAACTGAGGGAAAGAAGGAGCTAAATAACTTACTTAATTGTATCAGGACAATACTTAAGTCAGAAGGTCTTGATGTAGATACTAAAAACAATCGCCACATAATTCAATTCTTAAAATTTCAGTCTTCTGAGTTTTCCCGTTTTTTATCCTGCAAGGTTCGGGAAGGAAGTAGCGTTAACTGGCAAGAGCTATTTGAAATGTTTTCTATTCTTCGAAATGTTGTTGCTCATCAGGGAGCTACAATCGACGATGGCACTCAAAATGAATTGTTATCAAAGGGGAAAGATATCTATCGTCTGTTTTTCAATCTGAAAAAGTCTCTTAACGATTTTGAACTCTTATCAGCAAAGCCCGACACTTTTGAAAACTTTATTTCTATTGTTGATGATTTTTCAGGAAATACACTAAAATTTATTGCAAATGAAGATGACCTTAAGTTTTTGATTTCTGACTCGGATGTGCAAATCTAGTAACCTCACCATTTAAAACTAAATAAATTGTTCAATATGAATCTTCAATTCAGCTTTCCTCTTTCTTGATCAAACACAACATTTAATACACCATATTGCGGATGCTAAGCAAAGGTTTTATATTGGCTCAAATTAATATTATTATGATGGCTTCAATTCAAGAATACATTGCAGAATTAAAGATGCTTCAGCTATGGCCCAGTTAGAAGACTATACTTATGAAAGCAAGGTAGGCTTCAGTCTACTCGAAAGAATAACAACAGGCAGTCATTTCGATGATTGGTATAAGAGGAGTAAGAAAGAATACTCAGGTGAAAACGTTATTTTTAGGGGCATGCCAGAGGCTAGGTATAAACTTTTTACTTCTTCCCAAAGATTGTTATGTTATAGAGATTTATCTAGATTTCAAGTTAATAAACTGGAAAAAGATTATTTCAACTTTTTAATGACCTTGAAAAGGGAGGCTTTGGAGTGGAATGGCAAACTAATTCCAAATTTTTATAAAAATGCTGGAGTGGTTCTGAATGATTTCGCCATGTTCAGTTTTATGCAGCATCACGGCATACCAACGCCATTACTTGATTTTACAACTGATATTGACATTGGGCTTTACTTTGCTTTCAGAGGCACACAGCTAACTCCCAGCAACGACCTAGTTGACAATTTTGTTTATTTATATGTTATTGATACTAAGAGTAACAACTTAAACCTAACTGATCCTATTGGGCATGATCTCGCATCCGTCTACGATAAAAGCAAGCTAATTTTGTTTGCAGAAGTCAAGGAGCCTATTGAAGATTCCTCATCCCAAAGACCGAGATTCACAAATACTAACTTTAATATAATTAACCAAAAAGGCGTGTTTGTGTTTAATTATCATCCTTGGATGCCAATATGCCCCGGAATTCCGAGAGAAATAAAGCCCACACCACACCTGCCGGACATTAAGTGCATTGACATCCATAAATCAATAAAAGAACGAATTCTAAGTAAGATAGCAGAAAATGGCATTTTGGAAGACCGTCTTTTCGCCGATTTCACCAAGTTTAAAAATGAAGTTACATTCAACGCTCTTGCAAAATATTCAAAATAAACTTTAATTAAAGAAACCTATTTTGTTGATCCCGCTCAACTTTCAACTCACCCCATTGCGGATGCGAGACAAAGTATTTATATTCAACAAAAACTGCTACATGACCGATAATTCATATTCAACTTTTGGTGATAAAATGCCGCTAGCGGGCCAATCAGGCATAATTTATTTGTTTGAACAATTTGATCTCGTTAGCAAATCCAAGAATGAAACTTTTGTGGCCATTCTTATTGAAAAATTGTTTGATGGTAAAATCAATCAATGGGTGGATAAAATATATAAAATAATCATCGATGATGATATTGAAGCATTAGTGAATAACCTGGCGGCAAACTATAGAGTTGTAGTTCAGATTGTGTCGGATGAGCAAACATCGAATGCGATGATCGAAGACTTAAATAAAAGATATTCTTAAGTCAAGCAGTAAAGCTTCGCTAACTTCCATAAAGGTTACATTACGGAAGTTCAATTTAGCTCCAGCAAAGAACTTCGTTTATTGATCCTACGCAACATTTAACGCACATCATTGTAGATGCAGGCAGGAGACTATACATTAGCCGTTAACTACAGTTAAGCTTAATTCCTCATAAATTTTATCCATGAGTTTTGTATATAATAGTAAGCCTTAATGTTCGTGAGAAACAGACAAAGCCATATCAGATGGGATTCTCTGATGTATATTCATTAAGAAGGCTGGAAAAAACAAATCTCTTGCGCGCATTGATAGTATTCGAAACCGTTTTTTAATAGCTATGGATAAAAAATTCAAGATTGAAATGATAAGCAATAAAGGGGTAAAGTAAAATATGACACCTATCGCAGAAGTCAAAGTAGCGGTCCATATAAGTTTATGGAATCTTTTCAAAATATCATCCGCTATTTTACTCTCGTGTTTCAACACTACTTTAGACTGGTCAATTTTATCGATGAAAATGCTCGAAAGCGCACCTGCTAAATAATCGGAAAAAGTATGATTATCAATAATTTCCACCATACCAGTTATTGAACTTTCCAAATCTTCAAAAACCGTTCTGGGCATACTGGTTTTTTTCACTTCGAGTTCAGCTCTTAGATCTTGCAATTTTAAGCTGATTGATTTCAATTCAACAGGAATAATGACGGTTTCAATATAATAATGTATAAAGCAAAGCAAAACGAATATAACTGTTAGAGTTGCCATATTATATATTTTTAGACTTTTCCAATTTCTTTTTAAGTTTGGTATTCTCTTCTTCCAAGGTTTTGATTTGGTTATCTTTCTTCTTTAATTCAGCTTCGTGGTTTTTGCGATTCTTATACCTGAACACCAATCCCGTTATAAAGGTAATAAATAAAAACAGCCAGCCCAACAACCACCAGGAAGTAAAAACTTTAATAACAGCAAAACCCAATTTTAATAAATCCGCAGCAGGAATTTTATAAATATATAAACCTATCAAGCAAAATAAACCAAAAGGTAATATTTGACCCTTGCCCATTGCAGAGATAGTTACCTTACTTAAAGAATACCAAAAATTTGGCCTATATGGATTTGGTATTATAGGTTTTTGCGTGTCTGTTTTTTTTGTTTCTTTTTCTTCTGGTGCGGGTAGTTCTAGCATGCTAAAGCAATACTTATTTCTAATGGCTGGGTGAGCCAATGACGGATCCCGGTTATTTATAGATATTGGCAAATCAATGTAAGTCGACAAAGCGACAATTCCAAGCCTTTTTGAAACTTGTTGCCGTCGATCAACTAAACATCGGTTGATCTACTTTGCGACATCTTTATTAAATTGCCCGTATGGACACACTTAGCAACCTATATGGAGCATTTAGCATAGAATTTAAAAGGGACGGCCAGCAGTGGCTAATACATATTATTCCAGAGTCCTTCGTGAATTTAGGAAATTCAAACATCAGCAAGAGATAACTGATTAAGTCGCACTGCACATTAGTTATTTTTGAACCACGGAGACACCAAGGCACGAAGAGGCACAAAGATCTTGTTCATTTGTTTTACTTTTCAAAAAAACTCTTTGTGCTTCTTTGTGCCTCCGTGTCTCCGTGGTTCAAAAACTCTTCGAACCTGAAGTTTAATTTGTTTCGAATATAGTTATATAGGAGATGGCCCCTGCTAAGGGTGGCTTAAAGGCCCTGGGCAATTACTTCATTTACTGCGTCCATCCGGAACGCGGCTCCATAACGTTAATCATTGAGCAGGATGAAAAGGATAACTGGATATGCGACAGGTTGCCGCCTTTTATAGACGCTGAGCTAGTGTTAAGTTAAGCATGAAGTGTCGTATTACTTGCTATCAGCTATCAGCAGTCAGGATCAACATGTGGGATATGTTTCCTCCTGATCGCTGATAGCTGATCGCTGATAGCCATACCCCGCCAGTTTACGGTTAACATAACACTAGTTGCCTGGATAGGGAAGCAGATTGAAGAACGAAGTAAAATAAAATGATTTTTTAATTTAAGGACAACGTAACGGTCAACTTAAATACCAGTAATAACTAAAGATTGTATACTGTATTGAGTTTGACGCCATCAAATAAAATCGCGTTACGACTAACAACGTCATTAACATAGTTATACTTCGTTATCTTTAAAAGTAATATTAGTTTAGATGCCATTTATAACTTCAGATTTTAGCAAAGCTCAACACAACTGGTCAGAAGATGAGATAAGTTATTTTAGAGAAAAGATGGAAGAAATAGGAAGTTATTCTCGTAAAGAATTAACGAAAAAAACCTCATATCAAATATACTATGGTATTCTTCCGTTGCTAGATAATCTGCCAATTCATGCTTTACCCTTAATTGAAGGGTCAACATTACTCCGAGCCAGACCAAACTTGGATGAGAAAATATTTAGTCACCAAGAGGAGATTTCGTATAATACTAAATATCGAGAAAAAATTGGACCCGGAAGATTTAACCTGCCAAAAGAAAGTATGTTCTATGCAGCTATCCAAGCAGATGAATATCAAGACTCTTGGTTGAAAACTGGTGCAATAGAATGTTATAAGGACCTCGTTAATAGTGACGTCCTTGATCCTAATCAAGTTTTCACCTTCGGTTTATGGCAAACAATTAAACCCTTATACGTAATTATACTTCACAAGGGGTAAATTAGTGAATTTTCATCATCAAAGAATTGGAATTTGAGGGTAAGTAATGAGGATAGTTGTTGCTTAAAGTTTTGATTAATTTGTTCAAAGAAATTTTGGATTGCCT
>JAABUK010005296.1_pt1 | contig 20238 bp, 16 predicted proteins | sample 5559141 | NCBI WGS metagenome assembly JAABUK01 (sample SAMN10711869, study PRJNA513367) | rock metagenome | isolation source: Antarctica rocks | place: Antarctica: Victoria Land, Pudding Butte nord | collected 2016-01-03 | reverse complement strand
TTCTACATTTATTTTTTTATAAGTATAATCTTTAAAATTAAATTGTCCGATCTTACCCGTCACACTTGTTTTAAGAGTACCTAAGCTCAGGCCAACACCTTTAACGCCGCCATCAAAAGATAAGGTTCCCATATCTTTTATAGCCAGAAATTTGCCTAAATTAAATTTCTGTGTTATAAGATGGCCGCTGTAGATCGTTGGGCTTTTGTCTGGTATTTCCATTACTACATTTGCGCTGAAGCCGCCAAGATTCGTGCTGAAAGTGCCGTTGGTTGCAAACTTTGAAATGGTGCCTTTAAAATTTCCTTTAAACTTTATATTGCCTAAGCTTGACAATGAAGGGACCTCGACTTTGGCAATGGCAGGAATAAATGTGACCGCGTCGCGGTAAGAAGTCTGCAGGTTGCCGGACTGAAAATTGATGATCGTTTTGTTTATATCAGGCAATCCCGCTAAAGAAATGTTACCGCTCATTGTGGTATTGGCTCCTGCTCTTATAAAAAGATTTTTTGCAGCAAAATTGCTCACAGTTCCATTTCCGTAGCCGGAAACAGTTATTCTTTTATTCCAGCTTTTTGCCGCAGGTACAAAATAAGCAAGGTCATTGCTGTTTACATCAGCATTATTTAATCTTATATCCATTGACACTTTGGCAATGAAGTCTGAAAAGTCTTTGCCGAGGTTTGTAAACTTAAATGCAAGATAATTTTGAAGACGGCTTTTGGGCGTAATAAGCTCCAGCTTTGCAAATTCCATTATTTGCGGCGTAAGCTTAAAATTCGTCTTTAACTTTCGTATGTCGAGCCCGCTTCTTTCTTTGGCTGCAAGGTTAATGTCGGCTTTGATAGTGTCTTTTATAAAAGTAAGGCCAGACACGCTTCCGTTTATTTTGTCAAAAAGAAGATTAACTGCGTCAAAATATGGATAAGGAGTACGGCCGGCAGTATTGAAGTTTTGATAAGTGCCGTTTTTTACGGTCAGCTTTCCAACTTTGAGCAGCATATTTCCTTCATAAAAATACATTCCTGAATCCGCTTTTTGTTTGTTATTTACTAAAACAGGTCTTAATCCTGCAAAACCGGATAAGGAAAAATAAGGCTTGTCAAGATCAAGCTCTTTGATGTCTATGACGTTTTGATCTATATTAAAATCGTTGGCTTCCAACTGCATATTTCCGAGCTTCACATTCATAAGAGAACCGGCCCACAAATCTTTTTTTATAAAAGCAATATTTTTAAAATCAAGCTTTTTCAGGTTGAATTTTAAAGTGCTTTTTTTCTTCTGATCTTTAGGCTTTGCAGGGGAAAAATAATCAACCAAAAACTGGTAGTTCCATGCAGAGTCTTTACGATACATATTTACGTAAGCATCTTCCAGTCCTACGTACTTAAGCACCAGTTCATCTTTCAAAAAAAACCAGTCAGTGATTCTTACCTTTACCTGGTCAGCATACAATAAAGTATCTTTATTTAAGTCTTTGATCAGCGTTCCTTCAAGGTTCATGCTATTAAATAAGGCAAAGCTGACGTGCTTAATGCTTACTTCTGTGTGCAGGTCTTTCGATAGCCGTTTCGCTACTTTGTCTACTATCAGATTTTGTACGTATGTTGTTTGTATAATTACAAATGCAAACAGCAGCAATGCCAGGAGGCTTAACATTATTCTGCCCGTTATTGTAATAAATTTCTTCAGCAAATTATATTTTGTACTTGTAAAAATAAAGAAACATAACGGCAGTGCAAGCCACATGCAAGATTATACAAAATAATAACAAATATGGATATAGCAGCAGCGATTGATAAGGCTCTTTTAATAAAGCACTCTTGCAACCTGCCATTCAGTGCCTGTTAAAGCCCTTACGGTAATGATTCCTTTTGCCACGTTTGTTAGAGAAATATTTACCTGTGCGGCCTCTGGGTCAGTTTCCTGCTTCAGCAAAGATTTTCCGACTGCGTCGAATAATTCTACAGAAGTGGTGCCTGAAGGAAGCTTACACATAAGATTTGTGCCTGTAATGAAAGTTCTGAGCATTTGCCTGTTAATGCCGTTAGAACTAATAACCTGCGAATAAGTAATCTGGCCGTTCTTTGAAATTGTTTTCAGCCTGTAAAAGGTCTTAGCAGTAGCAAGAGGCACTTTGACAGCATAATTGTTTGAAGCCTGATTGGATGCAGCCGTCATTCTGCTTACCTCAACATAAGGATCAGAAAGAGTTGCTCTCTGCTCCACAACATACACATCTCCGGCTTCTTCAGACTCTGCCTGCCAGTAAATTTCAAATTTATTTCCTGTTTCTCTTCCGTTAAAAGAAACGAGATGCACAGCTAAAGCATTACCGGCAACAACCTTATAAAGTGTGCCGTTAAGTGACAATGCATATAGAGTACCATTGGCAGTTTCGCCAAAAGAAACAAGATTTGCAGGCCAGTTGGTTTGCATAGATGTACTATAGCCGCCGCTTCCGTCGGGTTTTATCAGCCAGCCATTGTGGCTTACAAAATCCGTACATATATAATAACCATGTAAAGAAGGATATTCGTTTCCCCTGTACACATAACCCCCTGTTATGGAATAACCGCCTGTTTCATTATTGTGGGGATATTCAAAAATCGGGAAAACATTATTTAATAGTGGTGCTGTGCAGGTTGAGTCATATACGTGTGTTCCTTCCAGGCATCGCCAGCCATAATTTTTATTGAGAATACTGTCTGCTTTTACCACGTCAACTTCTTCCCATGCTTTCTGGCCAACATCTGCAATCCACATATCGCCGGTTTGTTTGTCAAAGCTCCACCGCCAAGGATTTCTCAGGCCTTTTGCAATAAGTTCAGGTCTGGCAGTTGTGCTGCCTGCAAACGGATTGGTTGCAGGAATGCTGTAATAGGGCGGGTTAGGATTATTTACATCAATCCTAAGCATTTTTCCTAATAAAGAAGTATCATTTTGAGAATTATTGTATGGATCGCCGGCAGAACCGCCGTCACCCGTTCCAAAATATAAATAGCCATCAGTTCCAAAAACCAAATTACCTCCGTTGTGATTTGCAAAAGGTTTTGGGATAGACATCAGGATAACACCCGAAGATGAGTCGGCAATATCAGCGGTGCTCCGGCTGTAACGGGCAATGGTAACGTTGCCGGTTTTATCAGTGTAATAAATAAAAAAATAACCATTGTTTATATAATTTGGATGAAAAGCAATGCTGAGCAATCCCCGTTCCCCTTCGTCAAAAGATATCTTAGCAGCAATATCAAGAAAAGGTACGGGTAAAAGAGTTGTGCCATTCAAGATACGTACCTGACCGGTTTGCTGAATAATGAACAAGCGGTGTGAACTATCATTTACTTCCTCTGCATCCACAGGTCTTGAAAGCCCTGTAACTATCGTATCAAATGATATTAATGGCTGAGATTTCAAGCCGTTTAAACCTATCAATAATAGCAGTACAAGCAGGTATTTATTCATAAAAGTCAAGTACAAATTGTGTTATGAGTAAATTATAATAGTAAATTTTTTATAATTAAAATTGAGTTATTACTATCGTTATTATCTTTATTTGAATTCAAATTTTTACTAATTCAAATAATTCTATTTTACCAAGTTAACCAATTCTTCCATATCAATTCCTTTTTCATACGCTTTTACCAGCATTCCTTTTGTATTGTACAAAGCAGAAAAAGGAGTGAACTTAACATCGTAAAACCTGGTAACAAGTCTTGCAGGGTCGGTGCCGATTTTAATTGCCGGAAAACGTTTGATTTTATAATGATCGGAAAAATTTGCCATATCTTCAAAAGGCCGGCTGGTGATCATTACTATCTGCAGGTTGTTGAATTGCTTCATTTTGCTTAATAATTCCTCTGTTTCAAGCTGGCAATGACCGCAATCAGGACTAAAGTACAAAATAAGAGTTGGCTTTTTCGGTTGAAGATTACTCTTGCTAAACCATGAGCTGTCAGGCATTTGAATCTTAAACGAAGGAATATAAGGTGTTTTTTGATAAGGCGCCAAAGTATCGTGGCCGGCAGTTGCTGTATTTGTCTGAGCTGTCGAAGAAAATGAAATCACCACGGATAACAGGAGAATAATTATAAGTCTCATAAAATTTTTATTGTTATTTGCCAGGTATATTTTATCAAAAATAAAGAATAGTATATTCAGCACAGCAAACAATGTCTTTACCGGTTGTTAAAGTATTGTTTCACCTTCAATCCCTATTTTTGCGTTCCTTACCCAAATAATTGCCGCAAGATGAATTTCAATTTAAGCCAGATACCTGTAAGAACACCTAAACCCCGCAAACATGGCTTAACAATGATTATGGATAAGGGTTTAAGTCTGGCCGAAGCCGAAAACCTGGTAAGTGTTGGTTCGCCTCACATTGATATAATAAAGCTTGGTTTTGGCACTGCATTCGTAACGCCAAATTTGCGGCAAAAAATAGAAGTGTATCAAAAAGCAGGTATTCCTGTTTATTTCGGTGGTACTTTGTTCGAAGCTTTTTTAGTTCGAAATGAGTTTAAAGCTTACATAAATATGATGCGTGATTTTAGTATTGATTATGTAGAAGTAAGTGACGGTTCTATAACTATACCTCATGCAGAAAAATGCGGCTATATAGAAAAGCTTACAAAATTTGGCACAGTACTAAGTGAAGTGGGCAGTAAGGACGCAGCACACATCATTCCTCCTTATAAGTGGATAGAGCTAATGCGTGCAGAATTGGAAGCCGGATCTGCTTATGTAATTGCCGAGGCGCGGGAAGCAGGCACAGTAGGTATTTACCGCGGCACGGGTGAAGTGAGAGAAGGGCTGGTGCAGGAAATACTGACACAAATACCTGCCGAAAAAATCATCTGGGAAGCGCCGCAAAAAGACCAGCAGCTATATTTTCTCGAACTGATAGGATGTAATGTAAACCTTGGAAATATTGCCCCGACAGAAATTATTCCGCTTGAGGCGATGCGCATTGGCCTGCGTGGCGATACCTTTAGTCTTTATCTCGACAAAGCAAATAATTCATGAGAAGATTTGGATTAATCGGTTACCCCTTATCACATTCTTTTTCTCCTGCTTTTTTTTCTGAAAAATTTAATAAAGAAGGTATTTCTGATTGTCTGTATGAAGCTTTTCCTATAAAATCTGTTGAAGAGCTTACTTTGCTTATCGCCAATAATCCTGACCTTGAAGGTCTCAACGTTACCATTCCATATAAAAAAGAAATTCTTACCTTTTTGCATCAAAGTACTGAAGCTGTAAAGCAAACAGGTGCTTGTAATTGCATTAAAATAAGAAATCAACTTCTTACCGGTCATAATACAGATGTCACAGGTTTTGAAAAATCTTTGCTGTCTGATTTAAGACCTACGCACACGAAGGCGCTCATATTAGGAACAGGCGGAGCTGCGGCTGCGGTAGAATTTGTGCTGAAAAGATTAAACATAGATTTTTTGTTTGTTTCAAGAAAAAGCCAGACAGGACAAAAAATTCTTACTTATAAGGAAATCAGCAGTAAAATAATAGATGAATATAAACTGATAATAAATACAACACCTTTAGGTATGTATCCTGATGTAAATAATTGTCCTGGTATTTTGTATGAAAATCTTACGAAGGAGCATTATTTATATGATCTTATTTATAATCCTGCCCAAACTTTATTTCTAAAAAAAGGCGCTGAAAAAGGCGCTGTAACAAAAAACGGATCAGATATGTTGATTATCCAGGCAGAAGAAAGCTGGAAGATATGGAATGAATAAGAATTCTGTTTGAATTTGGGATTTGTGTCTGAACCTGGATTTATAGGATTATTTGGATTTATGGGAAATGATGTCTGAGCTGAGATGTATAGGATTAGTGGGATTTATAGGTATCAATGAAGATAATAATCTTTCTTTGATCTGCGGAATTTGCGAAATCAGCGGGAAAAAACTATTAGGAATGCCTTATATTTACTTACAAATTTCAAATCTCTTCTTACAAATTTCAAATCTCTTATTGAATTGGGTGATTGCTGCGATAACGAACTTGTCATGCGTCTGCATACAGATGATGTAAAGGCTTTTGATACTTTATACCTGAAGTATCACCAGGCGCTGTTTTCAAATATTTTTAAGCTCTGCAAAGATGCTGATGCAACACAGGATATCTTACAGGAAGTATTTATCGCCTTATGGGAAAAGCGATTAACCATTGATCTGAATCAGCCGGTTTCAAATTGGCTGTTTGCAGTGAGCTATAATAAGACAATAAACTATTTGAAGAAATTATTAAAGAAATCACTTATATTCAGAGAGCTTAATGAGGAAGTGCCATCTGCTGACGAGAAGGAAATAAACGTTAGGGAAATTCGATTATATCTGATAGAAAGAGCTGTTAACCAACTTTCTCCTCAAAAAAAGAAGGTTTTTGATTTATGTAAACTTCAGGGAAAAAGTTATGAAGAAACGGCGAAAGAACTAAACATTTCTAAACATACAGTGAAAGAATATTTGTCTGAGGCTGTAATGAACATTAAAGAATATATTAAACGTCATCCCGAATCTTCTACTGCCTTTTTTTGCGCAATCCTACTTTCAGCAAACTGACCAATGACCACTAACCACAGACAACAAACCACTGATCACGGAACCATAGTCAATAAACCATTGGTAACAGGCAAGAAAACTGGTAACAGGTAACTTGCAACTTGCAACCTGCAACTTGCAATTTTTTTAAAAAGTTGTTAAAACCCACCCCCCCATTTCTCCCTCTTGTTGTATTTACGCTATATGCAGGCCATTAGAAATGACAAATCACCTCCAGATAACAGATAGCCTTTTCCGGCTTTTAATCAAATGGAAGAAAAATCATTAGAATGGAAAATCTGAAAGATGAAATTGCCCGGTTATTAAACACAGCGGAATGGACAGATGATGAAAAGCAATGGCTGCTTAGATATCTAGAAAATACAGATGCAGAAGAACTTCGTGATGTAATGGAACATCAATTTGAAGACGAAAAGAATCACCCTGAACAGGTGGATCTGGAAATATCAAAGAAAATGTTGCAGAATATCCATGAAAGAATAGGAGCTGTAAAACAAATAAATAAGGCTCCAATAGTTAAAATGCAGATACGTAAAATTGCGGCAGCTTCTGTTATTGGATTTCTTGTCTTAAGTACCTTCCTGTGGCTGAAAAGCGATACCAAAAAAGAAATTGCCAAAACACACATAAACAACAAGCCTTACAAGAATGAGGTGTCACCAGGTCGTAATAAAGCTGTATTGACCCTGGCAGATGGTTCCGCTATTGTGCTGGATGATGCACAAAATGGAACCCTTACTCAACAAGGCAATACAAAAGTGCTCAAATTCAATGGTAAATTAGCTTATAATTCAACGAATGAAGGCAGCAATGAAATTTTATACAATACAATATCCACACCTCGTGGAGGACAGTATCAGGTTGAGTTGCCGGACGGAAGCCAGGTATGGCTTAATGCGGCTTCCTCTCTTCATTTTCCAACAGCTTTTGCCGGGAAGGAGAGGAGAGTTGAAGTTAAAGGAGAGGCCTATTTCGAAGTAGCAAAAAATACCGCGATGCCTTTTATAGTGAAAGTAAATAGTGCCGAGGTTCAGGTATTGGGAACGCACTTCAATGTAATGGCGTATAAGGATGAAGCTGCACTTAAAACTACCTTATTGGAAGGTAAAGTTAGATTTGTAAATGCTGGTATTAATAGCATTCTTAAACCAGGGCAGCAATCGCAGCTTGCAAAAAACGGGCAGGTGAAAGTGGTAAGTGATGTTGATGTTGATGAAGTGGTTGCGTGGAAGAATGGAATTTTTGATTTTGAAGGTGCCGATATAGAATCAGTAACAAGACAGTTATCAAGATGGTATGATGTTGAGATAGTTTATGATAGAAAGATTGACGACCTTTTTTATGCAAAAATTCCAAGGAATACAGAGGTTACAGATATATTAAAATTATTGGAGCTTACCGGAAAAGTACATTTTGAAATTAATGGAAGGAGTATAATTGTAAAGCCTTAAAACCTTCTTTTAATCTTTTTAAATACTATCATAGATTTTTCATAGCAGCATCTCCCCGATAAGAAATCGGGACACTTCGCAGGCTAAGTAATGAGCAGCTTTAATCTTAATTGTAAAAAAATAAGATTAGGTGCTCTTACATAATATTTTATGAACCAATTTAAAAACAAAAAGGAGGAAATACAAACCGGAATATTTACCCTATTGATATTAGCGGTGGAAAAACAATAATATCTGTTGAAAGTTGAAGTTACTCACAAACAAAAACCGGATTACGCAGGCAGGCGGAACCCGGAAGAAAGTTCACGTTTATTAATTGGAAAACGTGCTAATGGTTTTTATAAAATAACCAAAACAAAACAAAAATATGAATTTAATTGCTTGCCGCAACCTCTTCTGGCCGAAGAAGAAGATTGTTGCCAAAATATGGACGATTATGAAGTTAACCGCGATTTTTATGCTTACTGTTTGTCTTCATGCAAATGCAAAAGGCTACTCCCAAAAACTCACTATCTTTCACCAAAATGTTTCGTTGGAAAAAGTGTTTAAAGAAATTTCCAAACAAGCAGGTTATACATTTATTTATACTGAAAAGCTCTTGCAAAAAGGGAAAAAGATATCTATCTCCGCAAATAATGCTTCTATTGAGCAGGTGCTGAAGGAGTGTTTTAAGGATCAGTCTCTTACTTATTCAATCGTAGATAAATATATAATTATCAAGGAAAAGGAGGAGGAGACTAATAAAGAAAAAGTGTTTTATGCACCACCACCAATAAATATAACGGGAAAAGTAACGAATAATAAAGGTGAACCGCTTGTTGGAGCGACCGTTACAGAAAAGGGAACAAAAAATACTGCAGTGACAAAAGAAGATGGAAATTTTACAATCAATACTTTGGAAACTAAAGCAGTATTAATCATTTCTTATGTTGGTTTTGAGTCAAAAGAACTTGCTGTAAGCAATCAAACCAACGTCAGTATTGCTCTGTTGCAAACAGCTTCTAATTTAAATGATGTAGTAGTGATTGGATATGGAACCCTTAAAAAATCTGACTTAACGGGAGCTGTTGCTACCATGTCTTCCGAGAGTCTAAAGGATCGGGCAGCAGTTAACTTTGGCGAAGCAATGGCCGGTCAGTTAGCCGGTGTACAGGTGCAGCAAATTAGTGGTGCTCCCGGAGGTGAAGGGCTTTCTGTAAGGGTAAGGGGGACAGGGTCTATTACCCAGTCCAATTCACCTTTATATGTGGTAGATGGTTACCCTATGGAAAGCGGGGCCTTCAGCCTGATCAATCCTAACGATATTGAAAGCCTGCAGGTATTGAAAGATGCTTCCTCTACTGCTATTTATGGTTCCCGTGGGGCAAATGGAGTTGTCATTATAACTACTAAAAAAGGTAAATCCGGTGCACCCTCTGTTAGCCTTAATGCTTATACTGGTTTTCAGCAAAGAACTAAAACCATTCCTGTACTTAACAGGGACCAGTACGTGCAATGGTTTATTGACGGACGCAATCAGGCATGGCTCGACCAACCTGTAATAAGCGCCGATCCTGATCAATCTCCACATTCCGTCAATGATCCTAATACCCGCAAAAGATTGTATCCAAGCTCCAATTCATTATATATCATACCAGATGGGCAGAACGGCTTCAAATATAATTTCTTTGATCCTCAATCTGTAGCCCAGATGCCTGATAATAACTGGCAGAATCTGTTGTTTCGTAATGCACCTATGCAGCAGTACGAAGTTTCAGTAATGGGAGGTAGTGAAAGAACCAAATATGCTTTTTCTGGAAGTTATTTGAACCAGGATGGCATTTCCCGGGGCACCGGCTATCAGCGTTTTAATTTTAGGAACAATATAGAAAGCCAGGTAAACAAACGGCTTAAAGTAGGTCTGAACTTAAATGCATACAATGCCAGTGGTAACGAACAGGTAAATGGAAAATATTCGCCAATTCAGTTTGCGTTGCAGCTTCCGCCAATATTCGAACTGCATAATCCTGATGGCACGTATGGTTCAATGGTACGTAATCCTGAAGTACTGGCCGGGGATGTGTCTAATCCGGTAGGAGTTGCAGAGTTGGTGAAGACGCATCGTAAAAGGTATGGTTGGTTGGGAACGTTGTATGGTGAGTTGGATTTGTTAGATAATCTTAAATACCGTATTAATATAAATGGAAGTATCCAGGATAATATTCTTGAAGATTACGAGCCGTCGTATGTAGACCTGGATGCTTCGAAGGGACCAAGACCAGCCAGAGCATTCAATGAAAGGTCCACTGATTATGATTGGGTAATAGAGCAAACACTTTCTTATGCTAAAACATTTGCACAAAAGCATGATATAGTTTTATTAGGTGGTTTTTCCAGCCAAAAACATGACAATGATTATATGTATGGTGAAGCCCGGGGCTTTCCAAATGATAATGTCCAGACTTTGAACGCTGGTAACATGTACCAGCTCACCAGCACAAAATCGGCTTATTCGATGATTTCATACTTTGGCCGTGCCAATTATACTTACAATAACCGTTATCTTTTTACTGCTACCGTTCGTACGGATGGATCATCGCGGTTTGGAGAAAATAAAAAATGGGGCGTATTTCCTTCCGCATCCGTTGCATGGCGTGTAAGCCAGGAAGATTTTATGTCCGGTATATCTGCAATCAGCGATTTAAAACTGAGAGCCAGTTATGGTATTGCCGGCAACAACCGGATAGGAAACTATTCAGCCCTTGGTTTGCTGAGTACAGGTTTTTATTCAACAGGTGGCGCTTTACAAAGTACAGTAAACCCAGGCACTGTACCTAATAATGACCTCGGCTGGGAAAAAGTCTTGCAAAGTAATATTGGCTTTGATCTTGGTTTATTCAATAATCGTATAAGATTGGAAGGAGATTTTTACAACAGTAAATCTATTGATCTCTTACTGAATGTACCGGTACCTACCGTGACAGGTTATTCTTCACAAATTCAAAATATAGGTAAGGTATTGAATAAAGGGATTGAGCTTTTATTAGTCACTAAAAATTTAACCGGAAAATTTAAGTGGTCAAGTAATTTCAATATTGCGTTCAATAAAAATACTGTATTGGAACTGGGCCCCGGTGGTCAGCCTATTTATGCAAGCGCTCCCAATGCAAACAATGCCTTTATTACACTACCCGGGCAACCAATAGCGAGCTTTTACGGATATGTATATCAGGGCGTATTTATGGGTCAGAAGGATCTGGATAAGTATCCGCATCTGCCGGCAGATAAAGTTGGCGATGGGCGCTACCTTGATGTGAATGGCGATGGGATACTGAATCAAAGCGATAAGGCAATTCTCGGCAACAATCAGCCTAAATTTACCGGGGGCTTCGGTAATAATTTTTCCTATAATAACTTCACTCTTTCTGCTCAGTTATCCTTTTCTTATGGCGCCCATGCATTTAGCTTTTTTAAGCGCATGGTTGGAATTTATCATGGAGATAGAAATGCTTTGCTCGAACAGGCAGATCGCTGGCGCTCTCCCGATGAACTGGGCGATGGTGTTCATTTTCGTGCTACGCGCAATCCAACCGGATGGCAGCGGGACCCATCTTCTGCCTGGGTAACAGATGCATCTTATTTACGTCTTCGCAACATTACTTTAGCTTATGATTTCAATCAAAGAAAAATAAAGGCTTTAAAAATAAATGGATTCCGTTTGTATGCAACAGGACAAAATTTGTTTACATGGACGAAATATCCTGGCTATGATCCCGAAACCAGCAGTGAAGGCGATGGACTTACCAGGGGCGGTGATTATCTCGGATATCCTGCTGCCCGCAGCATAATTGTTGGTTTGAACCTTACTTTCTAATTAATTAATTTTTTATATATGAAAAATTTTATAATAGCAGCATTTAGTTTATTGCTCTTTAGCTCCTGTAAAAAAGAATTCATTGATTTAAATCCACCTTCAAATCTGAATTCTTCTACTTTTTATAAAACGGAAAGTGATATGAACCAGGCTGTGCTTGCAGCCTATGGCGGCCTCCGTTCTCTTTACAACGGCACTTTTATCAGACTCGGCGAAATCCGCTCAGATAACACCACCTATTCATGGCTGGCCGGAAATCCCGCTGATGATAATGGCATAGATGTATTTGCCGCTCCCCTTTTACCTGAAAACGGTTATCCTACAAGCTGCTGGAATAATTGCTATAATGTTATTTTGCGTTCCAATATTGTTATTGGCCGTATTGATAATGTCAGTTTCAAGAATGAACAGTTGAAAACACAATATATAGCAGAAGCCCGGTTTGTGCGGGCCTTAATGTATTTCTGGCTCAACAGAGTTTTTGGCGGATATTCAGCTACTGGCGATTTGTTAGGCGTTCTAAAAGTTGATAAAGAAATTACACCCGCTGAAGCGTATAAAATAAATCGGTCATCGCTGCAGGAAATATACGATATGATTGTGGAGGATCTCAAATATGCCGAGGAGAACTTGCCTGCAACATACAATGCAACAGACGTTGGCAGGGTAACAAAGTGGGGCGCCAAAGGCCTTCTGAGCAAAGTGTATATGACTATGGCGGGGTATCCTCTTAACAAAGGCACGGAATACTATACTCTTGCCATTCAAAAAGCGGAAGAGGTTATCAATACTTCAGGCGCCGCTTTAGTGCCTAGTTATGCAGACCTGTTTGATGTAAATAAAAAGAACAGCAGCGAATCCCTGGTTGAAGTTCAATATCAAAAAGGAAGCCCAAACGGAGCAACAGGAAGCCCGTGGAATAACGACTTTGCACCACGTTTTTCTGATAAAGAAGTCGTGTTGGTAGGTGACAAGGGTGGATCTAATGCGCCAACTGGAGATATGTCCCGTGCCTATACATTTGGAGACCCAAGAAAATATATATCCATGCGTGACAATTGGATCAATGCAAAAAACGGGCAGGTACAGAATGAAAGATATGTACGTAAATATTACGATGTAGCAGTCACTGGCAGTGATAATGGAAATAACTGGATTGAATTAAGACTTGCTGATATCTATCTTTTATATGCTGAAGCATTGGTACGCACCGGAGGAGATAAAAGCAACGCATTATTGTATGTAAATAAAATAAGACAGAGAGCGAGAAATACAAAGGGAGACCCTGCAATCACTCCACAGGCCAATTTGCTGAAAGACTATACGTTAGCCGATTTTGCAGATGATAATGCACTGCTGCTGGCTATAGAAATGGAGCGCCGGGTAGAGCTGGCTTTCGAAAACCATCGTTGGTTTGACCTGGTAAGAACAAACCGGGCAAAAGATGTGATGATTGCTGAGCAGGCCGCTGACGGATATGCTCCTTTTACCTGGAGTGATGATATGTTAAGCTATCCTATTCCGATGACAGTAATGCAGGCAAATCCTGGTAAAATTATTCAGAATAAAGGCTATACGCAATTGTAAAAAAAATTAAAAACATTACATAATGAATATGAAAAAAATCACTTTTCTTTTAGTGGCAGGATTTTTTTGTTGTATTATTTCAGCAGAAGCACAAACGTCTTCTCTAAGTAAAAAAGAAATTAAAGGCAGTTGGATTTCTTTGTTTGATGGAAAAACCTTAAACGGCTGGAGGACTGCACAGCGGGATACATTGCCCGGTAATACCTGGAGTGCAGAGAATGGAGAGCTTTCCTTTGACCCGACTAAAGGACATGGAAGCGATATCGTTACCAACCGTTCTTTTAAAGACTTTGATCTTTCCGTAGATTTTAAAATTTCCGAAGGCGGTAATAGTGGCATCAAGTATTTTTTGTTACCCAATACTTCTTTAGGTTGCGAGTATCAGGTAATAGACGACAATAAACATCCGGATGCAAAATTGGGAGTAAATGGAAACCGCAAAACAGGATCGCTTTACGACCTTATACCGGCTAATCCTAACAAACCTTACAAAGGAGCCAGGGTATGGAATACAGCCCGTATTATTGCAAAAGGCAATCATGTAGAGCATTGGCTGAATGGTGCTAAAATGCTGGAATATGAAAGAGGAAGTGAGGCATTTAAACAAGCTATTGCACAAAGTAAATTTAAAACTACAGAAGGTTTTGCAGATGCAACCTCATCTCCTGTTTTATTACAAGCTCATGGGGACAAGGTAACCTATAGAAATATAAAAATTAAAGAACTATAATTTTAATAACTGAATTAAATTATGACAAATTCAAGAAGGAAGTTTATCAAAAATATTGCCGGCAGTACAACAGCTATTGCCATCGGTGGTATTGCTGCCGGCTTTAGTCCAAAAAGCTACCGGAAAATAATAGGGGCCAATGACAGGATAAGAGTGGGTGTAATTGGTTCTAATGGCCGTGGTTCGGGCATGGCCGCTACTTTTGCAAAACAAGCTAACACAGATGTAATATATGTGTGCGATGTAGAAGAAAAGGCAAGGCAAAAAGGTATTGCCGCCGTAGTAAAAGCAGGTAAGGAGGCGCCAAAAGGAGAAAATGATTTTCGAAAGATGTTGCTTGATAAAAATGTTGATGCCACTTACATTGCCACTCCTGACCATTGGCATGCTCCCGCTACTATACTCTGCTGTGCAGCAGGCAAACATGTGTATTGTGAAAAACCTTTATCACATAACCCTCATGAAGGTGAACTGTCTATAGCTGCGGCAAGAAAGTACAAACGGGTAGTTCAGATGGGGGCACAAAGAAGATCCTGGAAGTTACTGACAGAAGGTATCAATGAGTTACATGGTGGAGCTATCGGTAAGATTCACATGGCTAAATGCTGGTATACTAATAACAGAAAATCAATTGGCACAGGTAAGGAAACGGCTGTTATGCCAGGATTGGATTATGATCTTTGGCAGGGCCCTGCTCCGCGGAAGCCGTACAAGGATAACCTGATACATTATAACTGGCACTGGTTCTGGAACTGGGGCACAGGAGAGGCTTTAAATAACGGTACACATGAAGTTGATGTGGCCCGATGGGGCCTCGGCCTGGATTATCCGCTTCGGGTTAATTCTACCGGAGGCAGGTATTACTACAAAGATGACTGGCAACCACCGGACACGCAACTAATTACTTATGACTGCCCCGAAGCTACCGTGATATGGGAAGGAAGAAGCTGCAGTCCCTTCAAAGTACACGAATTAGACAGAGGTGTTTTATTTTACGGCGAGAAAGGAGTTATGCTTACAGGGCATGACGGATATATTATTTATGATGAGAAAGGTAACATCTTAAAAGATATTAAGTCTAATGCCGTTATTGACGGACGCAATGCCTCAAGCCCTAATGAAGGGTTAGACGGAATACATGTAGCTAATTTCCTGGATAGTATCCGGTTAAGCAAAACACCCAATGCAGACGTGGCTATTGGTTTTAAAAGTACACTATGGGTGCAGTTAGGAAATATTGCACAACGTGTTGGGCATACTTTAAATATTGATCAGGCAAATGGTCATATTGTTGGAGATAAAGATGCAGAAGCTTTGTGGGGAAGAACGTACGAACCAGGTTGGCAACCGGTAGTATAGGATTTGTTTACCACTAATTAATTTCAATCTTTTGTAACCTTTTGATATGAAGTTAATGGTATAATTTATTTTAATGAACATACGGGATATTCACTTTTCCTCAAAGCACATCATCTTTTCATGTTACTAAGAATTTACAATCTATTCAGTGAGTTATAGGTTTTTAATCCCATCAGTTCATGGTGCATTTATATTATAAATATAAATACACCAGGTTTTAAGTAATCAGGTATTTGGAAATTAAAACTTATTTGATTTGTAAAGTAGAATATTTATCATTTTTAGAAGTTAGCATTAATATCTATGATCATGTACAAATTTTATATTGCATTAGTTGCGATAACCACTTCAAGCTTTTTTGGAGCGATAGCTCAAAAGCCTGATACATTAACAGAGAATGAAAAACAAAATGGCTGGCAGTTGCTTTTTGATGGTAAAACTTTTAATGGCTGGCAAAAATTAGCAAATAGTGGCTGGAGTATTAAGGATGGACAAATGATAGCTGAGGGCTCAAATGATGGAAAACAAAGAGATATTATTACAAGCGATCAATATGAAAATTTTGAGTTATCTATAGAATTTAAGATATTTAAATTGACCAATAGTGGTATTAAATACCTGGTGACTAATACTTTTCCTGGTCAAAAAGGTACATATCTTGGATTAGAATATCAAATTCTTGATGAAGTAAATTATAAATACCCCGAACGGGGAGTTTACCGGTCATTAGCTTCGTTATATGATTTAATTCCTGCAAATAAAAACGACACCATTTCTTTAAACAAATGGAATATTGCCCGAATTATTGTGAAAGGAAATCATATAGAACATTGGTTAAATGGGAAAATAGCAGTAAAATATGATAGAAGTACTGAAGATTTTAAAGTTTTGGTAGAAAACAGTAAGTACAAGAACCTGGAAAAATTTGGCAAAACGGTAAAGGGACATATTCTTCTGCAAAATGAGGGCACGCCAATTTCTTTCAGGAATATAAAAATAAAACCCTATTGATATCTTCTTTCAGGGGTAAGTAAAGAACTGTTTCTTTATTAGATACTGGTAACATAATTCTATTTTTGAATGAAGGAGTAAAACCAACCTATGGGTGAAAGATAATTACAGGACACCTGAAAGAGGGAATACTGCTAAGTTCCAAGGTTAACAACAGAAATCGTCCATTAACTTTCGGCAACGCAATGGTTCGTTTTCCTTGATAATAGTTTTTATTAATCATTTTCTAAGTGTTCTTATATCTCTATGTATCTATGGGTTTAAATTTTTCACCTCATAACGTATAGAAACAGAGGTTACTCAAAGTTTTAGAAGGTTATATTTCTTATGTGTTTAATTTCTCAACGGCTTCCGCCGGTACGGAAACTTTCTTTTTAGCAGTATAATCATAGCATAGCATTCCTGTTTTTACTTTTGCTGCCGTCAGCCAGTGTTCGCCTTGTTTTACTTCCATTAAGTATACAATATCAAAACCTAATTTATCGAAACCTGTTACAGCCACTGATATTTTTACCTCATTTCCATAAAATAGTTCACGCTTAAATTCGATTGCTGCACCAGCCATAATTAAACCAGCGCCTGCAAAATTTAATTCGGAATATCCATGAAAATTTAGAAATTGTAATCTTGCCTCATGAGCAAGAGCCAAAAATACTTCATTGCCTGCATGACCGCCATAATTGATATCGGTAATGCGTATAAATAAAGTGGTGGAAAAAGCATAGTTATCCGGAAGGGAAACTTTTATTCTTTCCATGAAGAGACATTAAGATGATTAGTTGTCTTTTGAAAACGAAGAACATTTCAGCACAATTAATGCCAGTATGCCTGCACCTGTAACTGCTAAAAAATAGTTTACAGGCTGGGTATTAACTGGTTGGCGAAATGTGTTGGAAATAAGTTTTTCACTATGTTTTTTTCCAAATTCCTGCTCATCTAAAATTTTTTCAATTCTGTCCCAAACATGCGCAGGAGGTATAGTAAGTTGCTGTGTCATAGTAAAAGTTGCTTTTGGTTTTATAATATGATTTATTTATGGTCAAAGAATTTTTAGGATATAAAAGTATAGTATAAAAAGTTATAGGCTACCCCGTTCGATTTTAAAGACGAGCCGATTATTTACAAAGTTGCAGAAGGTTATAAATAATTCTCTTATTGACACATTTTATTCCCGTTTTGAGATAAAAATGCTGATAATTTATCCATTGCTTTTCTTCTGTGACTAAAAAAATTTTTATCTTCAATACTCATTTCACCAAAAGTCCTTGTATCTCCGGCAGGAATAAATATAGAATCGTACCCAAATCCCTTATCGCCTTTAGGTTCGCAGGAAATATATCCTTCACAAACTCCGGAAAACTGTTGCTCCCAATCATTAATAATAAGTGATATAACTGTGCGGAAATGTGCTTTCCGGTTTTCATTTTCCTGAAGTTTCAGCAACAATTTTTCTATGTTATCATTTGGGTTTCGACCTTCCCCCGCATACCTGGCGCTTTTTACACCCGGTTCTCCGTTTAATGCTTCAGTTTCTAAACCTGTATCTTCGCTAAAGCAATTTTCACCTGTAAGCCTGTAAATTGTTCGTGATTTTTCTCTTGCGTTTTCTTCCAATGTACTATATGGTTCAGGAATGTCTATATCTATACCTGCTTCCTTCAAAGAAACAACTTTAAACAAATCACCAATCACACTTTTTATTTCTTCTACTTTGTTTTGATTATTTGTTGCAAAAACAAGTTTATTCATAAGGGCACAATAATTAAGTTACTGTAAGACTATTTCTTACTTCAAATATGAATATTAAATATTAAAAAGCTGCTTCAGACCATTCCATAATTTTGTTTTTAATAACCTGCCTTCAATACCGGGCTTGTTAAGTGCCAAAAGGGCAGGAGCCAGCATAATAGAACTGCCCGCAAAATTTTGCACCTGGAAAGGCGGAATCATAAAAGGCAACTTAATAAGGGAAGGCTCCACATCAAATAATACAATTTGCAATACAGTAAGTTGTTCTTTTATTGCCGTAAAAGTTACCGCTTGTTTAGCTGTGTTTATAATGGCGATATCTGTAGTGTTTAGCTGGCATGCCTTTAAAATATTGGTTAGAAAAGTAAGGTCTTCTCTATTTAAATGAATTGAGTTTGACTCGCTGACAACAATAATTACATTTTTACGGTTTTCTCCAAAATATTTTATTTTATCAGGGGAAGATGCAGCGACTTCTGCTTCAGCAGGTAATTTATTGTCTGCTAATATTTTATTATTAGAAAAAGCATCGGGATCAACCAGGCAGCTTTTATATAAATCTGCTATTAAAAAATCTGGTAATCTTATTTTATCTGTATCCATAAGGCACCGGTTTGAAAATTATAAAGACTTTTTTTCGTTTCTTTGCTGTAAAATTAATGCTATGGTTGCAGCACCCGATATAAATATTCAAAAGGTTGAAACAAGCAGGCTTCAGTCTCTTTCTTTAGCGAATCTTCCGTTTGGGAAATACTTTACAGACCACATGTTAGAAGCCGACTATGAAGATGGTGAATGGAAAAATATTGAGATAAAACCTTACCAGCCATTGCTGCTCGATCCGTCACTCTCTGCATTGCATTATGGCCAGGCTATTTTCGAAGGAATAAAGGCTTATAAGGATAAAGAAGGGGATGCTTACATTTTCAGACCTTTGGATAACCTTAAGCGTTTTAATATTTCTGCTGAAAGAATGCAAATGCCTGCAGTGCCCGAAGACATTTTTATGGAAGGAATGAGACTGCTGGTAAATATAGATAAGAACTGGATACCTGACCAGGACGAACATTCATTATACATCCGGCCGTTTATGTTTTCAACTGCTCCTTTTCTTGGTGTCAAGCCTTCTGATTGTTATAAGTTTATGATCATTTTAAGTCCTACAGGTCCATATTACAGCAAGCCGATGCGTATTTATGTGGAGGAAAAATATACGCGTGCTGCTCCCGGCGGCATTGGCTTCGTAAAAGCAGCCGGAAATTACGGCTCAAGCCTGCAGGCCACAGAAACAGCAAAACAACTGGGTTACGACCAGGTTTTGTGGACAGATGCGTTTGAACATAAATATGTGCAGGAGATTGGTACCATGAATGTTTTCTTCATTATAGGAAACAAAGCTTTTACACCGGAAATAGCCAGCGGAACAATACTGGCAGGTATAACACGCGACAGCGTTATAACAATTCTGCAGGAAATGGGTGTCGAAGTGGTAGAAAAAGCAATAAATATAGATGAGATAATGGAGGCTCACAAGGCAGGTACCTTGCAGGAAGTGTTCGGAACAGGAACGGCAGCAACCATATCTCCGATAAGAGAATTAAAGTATAAGGACTATGTTATAGAATTTAATACTGACACCTGGAAACTATCGCCTGAAATCAAAAAGCGTTTAGACGATATCCGCAACTGCAAAGTTCCTGACAGATTTGGGTGGATGTATAAAATATAAAGCTTGAAGACAGCTATCGCAATAAATGGGGATAGGCTTTAATGAATTATAAGTTGGTTAAGGGAACTTCTAAAAACTCTTTAAATTTCGATTAGAATTTTCATGGGTAATTTTTGTATTTACCTACAATAACCTAATTTTTCATAAAGTATTGATTTTCAATTATTTATAATTTATATTGT
>JAABUK010005295.1_pt1 | contig 20243 bp, 19 predicted proteins | sample 5559141 | NCBI WGS metagenome assembly JAABUK01 (sample SAMN10711869, study PRJNA513367) | rock metagenome | isolation source: Antarctica rocks | place: Antarctica: Victoria Land, Pudding Butte nord | collected 2016-01-03 | reverse complement strand
GCTGGGGCGCTGGAGAGGAATGCTAAATTAGGCAGGTTGATGCTGTGTAGTCTGGGGTGCTGCTCTGAATCTGGCTGTGGATAGAACGTGGGGTGAAAGGTGGGGAGGTTGCGAAAGATGTGGACGAGGTGGAGGTAGTGGAGTTCGGAGGAGGCATTGCTACATCAGGTGGGTGGGTTGATGCTGGGGCATTTGTGGGGGAGGCGGGCGTGCTGCCATTTCCTTGAGCTGTGGCTGCAGATAGTGTGAATGGTCTGTGGAGGTGGGGTGGACGATCTCAATGCCGCGGAATGCTTCGGTGTATCGTGAAGTGCTGTGAAAATCAGGGTAAGAGTTTCATGCTATCAAAGTCGTAAGGTTTGCGATGCCGCTATCCAGCTAGCCGTGGACAATAGTCATTGTCGAGATTGGGGATGTGGGCTCTGGAGGAGGCGGTGGTGGCGGTGCAGTGCAATAGTGACTGTGTTGTCTTTACTCTAACGTACTTCGTGGGACATAGCGAATTTGAGAATGGGGTTTTTGTCATTTCGTGCTTTCAACTGCTAATTTGGTCATAGTGAGGCTAGTACCTGATTCTAGCCATAGAAATTGTGGTGACGACTGGTGGGGAGATAGGATGAGTGGAGATGTAAACGTGAAACGTCAATCGTGAAAAATGATATATAGAATATATCATGTGACATAAGTTGAGATGAAAGCTGCATGCTGCGAGCGCGGAGCGCCGGAGGCTGTCTTACCTACACCATGACCCTTGCTTTGCATCGTTGATACGTGACAGCATTACCCACGGCTGAGGTACTTCCGTTGTTGCATGCTTACACAGTACGTATGACGCAAGACCCACGTCAAACTCTGGGGTACGGACTTCTCTCCAAGGGGAGGATGTAAGGGGAGATACATACATATCCACATGCGGAGACGCATAGATACTGCGTTGATTGAAACATGTCGGTGTTTCTGATTTCTTTTTCTTCTCTTTCATCCCTGGATTGGGATAGGCTGGATTGGGAACTCGACTGGTTTATGCTGACAGGCAGCGTGCCACTGCTGGTTGCCATTGCTGGTTGCCATTGCCATTGCCATTGCCTCTGCCTTTGCCTCTGCCTTTTGTGGATAGCCGCTAGCTGGAAGGAGAAGAGAAGAAGTTCACAGTCTGATCGTCGTGGAGGTGCGGCGAAAGGGACCAAGATTCAGTGCTCTTCTCAGAATGATGGAAGTTGAGATGAATACACGAGATTCAGATAGGGTTCGGACCGCATGTTTGTTTGCTCAGAACAAGGGGAGAAGCTTTGTTGGATTGTGATCCCTTCTAAAAGGAAGGATAAGGCTCCATCGCTTCCCCGAAGCGCAAGGACCGGAACGTGGTGTGAGGTGATCTCTTGTTTCAAGTGTTGATGTGCATGGCTTGAATGATGAGCTTTTGGAATTTCAATATGGACTGTTGAGCCTCTCGGTAAGGTTTGAATGGAGAACCATTTGACCAGGGTTCTGGATCCCAATCGATGGCCTCTTTGTTACGTAGTAGAGCTGTGAGCGTCCCTTTCGCCAAGAAAAAAAATTCCATGGCAGGGTGTTTTGTCAGTACAAAATCCGTACGGCTCAAAGAGCAGCTGCTGCTTCTGGTTGAGGAACCTTCATTGAAGATTTACTCCTTCGACCTCACACCTAATCAGAGCTGTTACAACAGAAGCCCTTCGCATCAAGCAGAGTTCATCGTCAGGGTTGTGGTGAGGTTGTGACTGATTGGCTTAGACATAAATTTATGCTTGGCTCGGCTTTCCGTGATAACGCCAGTTGTCAAGGGTATTAGGCGTTGAGCTTGTTACGCATCCAAGCTCTTTGGAAGACGCATGACACCTCCAGATTCCATTTACTAGAGGGGAAACAGGAGGATTCCAGACGCTTTAGTCTCCGATATCATGAAAGAGCGGCCAAGAATCTAACGGAGAATTGCAAGGACGTCAGGACTTGCTTTTGTTTCCTTGGAGCCTGCAACAGTCAAATTTAGCTCCTCAAAAAAAGATTACGGTGTCAGAGGAAGGTAAATGTACTCGAAGAGTCTTGGTACCTCACAGCAGATGTCCGGCCAATGCGTCCGTGATAAGAATTTCAACTTTGTGTCTTCAGACGACGGTCTCCTTTCCGAAAGTCCAACCAATCTCGGTGAAAATCCAGGCAGCTTCTGCTTTGAGAGGTCAATTTCCGCCGCCACAAAGCTCACGTCTGTAATATTAGCACCGAGCATGCTCGCTGCAAATAGCTCCGCCACGACGCCTGGCTCATCGAGGTCCAAGACTGTCGCCCCCGGGCTCACTCCTCGAGAAAGAGAAGCGTATCTAGATTGTTCTATTCGATCCTTCGTCAATGGGACCAACTTCAGAGCTTCCGTCCAATTTCTGAATTCTGACATCCTCAATCTAACTCATTACAAGTTCTTTTGGGAAAGCTATCCTTATTATGGGACGAATTTAACATCAGATCGAGACAAGAGCCCTGCCTCGGGACGACTGATGGCTGCTACTGAGATTCAAGCGGGCTCGAATATCACCGCACTGGGACGCCAGGCAGTACTAGACACAGATTGGCATCACACCAGTGCATCTGAATCTCTGTGCCAGACCCTACCGTTTCTGTGCACTTTTGCGCCTACGTTTGTGTCCCCCTCGATCTTCCAAACATAGCGAAGAGATCGGTCACTCGGCCCAATCTTGAAGATGTCTCAAGCAGAGCTACAGTTACCATCCTGCGATTGCATAGACAAGGCAGGATTTTGTCAAAGTGGAAAATAATTAATTTACCTCGAGGAAAACATTGGCGTCCGTTGTGTTAAATCTACGATGCTCGTCACCACATAATCTTGGTTGGAAGAAAAGGAGGCTTAGCAGGAAGCGTCCAAGCACGGTTGTAGAAATTTTGATTGATAGCTCACGCCCGGCACCAGCAAGGTCTGTAGGAATTTGTTTGATCGATCACACGCAGCACCTCTCGGAGCTTGGATCAAGTGTGAATGACGTCTATCGAGACAAACTTCCGCTTCTTGCTCTGCACTTCGTTTAGTTTGCCGCAAATAGGTCGCTAAGATGGACTTCCTACTTACCGCTGGTTCACTCGATTGTAGACAATGGTGATTGTTGCGAGTAGCCATGAACCAGCGTGGTGTATGTTTGGCCAAGATCAAACAAGAGATATTGTAATGATGCATTCTTGCATATAAGTATCCTATGTACAGTATCGGTACACTCCTCGCATTCACTCAAAGTCTTGCATGTTTCGACCATCACCTTATTCACCTTCCTGCACCCTAGTGCGAATCTTTCGCCGATTCAGCAACTTGTTTTCTCTTTGGCACGAATATTTCTTCTAGATCGTCTCGTTCTTGGTTTTCTGCTTCAATCTCGGCGATGATTGGGCTCAGATATTGTACATCCTATGGAATTGTCAGATCATACAGGCAAGCGACAAAATGGTCCAAGCAAGACCATACCTCTTTTTCCTTTGTTTGTTCGGCTGGCGGTAATAATTGATGTGCCAATGAGCACTGTTTATGGAGGTGTCACAAAATGATGAGTCTTTTCTGGCTGTGAATCTGGTCATACCTGGAAGGCTCGCCTGAGCCTGAAGACACGGTCATAGGCTTCCTTAGGTGGCAATCGCTTCAGAGCTAGCTGTACAGTATCGTTTTCTTCTGGGATGAGGTCGTCGGCTCTGAATACTGTCAGCCACGGCTGCGCAATTGAGCGTGATGGCAATTCAGGGTATTCTACCTCAATCCAAGCTTTCTGTACCCTTGTGCATTGGCATACCACTTGGCAAGCGGCACCATCCACCGTTTCAGCCACGGACGTGATACGATGAATGGGGCAAGTGATGGTTGAGACATGTTGATGGTTCGTGGTTAAGTTTGTCTATTCATGCACAGAGATTCGAGGAGCTTTGACATGGTGAGGTCGATATTTCTTGGCATCCAAACCAAGCTCTCAATCCCGACACTCCGAAGCTTGCCCGCCTCGGACCCCGTCACAACCAACGACTTCCCACCTCCAATGATATTATAGTCACATTTGGGATAGTGACTGACAAAACTCCTCTCTTGATCCCTGCTCTGAGGAAAACACAGCACCCATATCAGTTTGTGGGCCCATCAATCGCTGAAACATCCTCATCAGTGCTGCCGGGTCTTGGACCCCGCACACTGTGACAGGGCACCGGAGACACAACAATCATTGGGGATACCAACATTGCTCAGACCAATGGCCGGTCGAACACTTCTTAGAGAGCTCTTCATTGAGAACACATTGGCCAATACGGGATAACTTCGCGCAAGCAATGTCATTTGATTCAGGTCCCCCACCCACACCGCCTGCCACCATATCACAGTATGCTTCGGCGACCCAAACCCCTTCAACGTCCAGAAGCTTCAACACGATGTCTTCTCAAAATCCTCCTCGTCTCTCACCAATGTCTCGCCTTCAGATATATTCGACACAGGTTCCGGCGGCGTATACCACTCCAATCTGCGGGGCAGGTGCGGGCATCGCTTCGGGCATTATCACATGCCCTCTCGACGTTATAAAAACAAAATTACAGGCTCAGGGCGGCTTCGCAGTAAGGAAGAATGGAAGGATATCGCCTTCTTCTTCAGTTTACTCAGGAATGATTGGGACTGCAAGGGTCATATGGCGGGACGAAGGTTTGCGTGGCTTGTACAGAGGATTGAACCCAATGTTGCTGGGGTATCTCCCTACCTGGGCCGTCTATCTCACCGTCTATGAGAAATCGAAAGACTTTTACGAAACTCAATTCAGTAAGTGGGTCATTGTCAGAGGGCAGGAGAAAGCTAACTTAATTCGCAGACAGTTGGTGGGCCGGCAGATGCTATTCTTCACTGACGGCTGGTGCTTGCTCGACTATCTTGACAAATCCGATATGGGTTATAAAAACAAGGTTGATGTCACAAAGCAATAGAGGCGCAGCAGATGGTTTTCGAGCGCCCTGGCATTACACATCAACATTAGACGCTGCAAAGAAAATGTATCGCAGCGAAGGAGTACGAGCGTTTTACTCGGGATTGACACCAGCGTTGCTTGGGTTGACACATGTCGCCGTCCAATTTCCCCTGTATGAATATTTCAAGGTGAAATTCACTGGTTATGGAATTGGTGAGCATCCAGAGCATGACGGCGGCTCTCACTGGATGGGGATATCTGCCGCAACCTTCTTAAGCAAGGTTTGTGCCAGCACCGCCACTTATCCTCACGAGGTGTTACGAACGAGACTACAAACGCAAACGAGGCTGTCGAGACCGGGACATTCACCAGAGGGGATCTCGTACCGAGGAGGGGATATCCATCCATCAGACATGGGCAGGACTCCGGGCCCGTCGTCCTCAGATGGCATGCCAACCAAACCGCGATATCATGGTGTGCTCAAGACTTGCCAAGTCATCCTGCACGAGGAAGGATGGAGAGCGTTCTATGCAGGCATTGGCACGAACCTCGTGCGGGCAGTTCCAGCCGCAATGACGACCATGTTGACATACGAATGGCTAAAGAAGGTCATTGGGCATCTACGTGAAGAAGGATCCAAACAGCTGGAGCCGAAGGAGGCCTATCCTACATCGACCTTGCAGTAACCATGCTTGTGGCGAGCAAAGGAGTTATGGAGAAGCTTGCTTAATAATACCTCGAATTCATTTATGGTGTTGGACTTCCAGCTTTAGGTTGCGGTACACTGTCAGAAATACAGTCGCCATTGCACGCAATGGCATCAGAAAACTGTATCTCTCAGCTACGAACGGCTGGTTCATATGATATCAGAGAGTTCCGGATCCATGAAAGCCAACAATAAATGTTTCAAGCGGAAACTTCACCGCCAGCGTTGTTCTGGCGATGTTCCATGTGCGCGTAGAATTGTGTAATTGGTCTCGCCCAAATTGTGGACATTATTGACCCTTCGGGCTATCTTCGGATGCAATTGTGTTGTTGATCATCAACTCAGCGACATTAACTCTCAATAGTAGGTTCTAGGACAAAGATCGTGAGTTTCAGCATCCTCGTTGAGCGCCGTCTAATATTGGATGCTATTAAATAGCTCTTAAAATTCTTTATATACTTATCTTAATAAATTAAATTTAAGTCTAAGGATTCGTTCTCGTTTTTACTATCCGCAATGATCTGTAGGACATCTGGGGAAATGAACAGGGACCAGAGACGTAAGGGATTTAGCGGGTCCACTTCCTCGTTGCTTAGTAGGACTTCAGGCTGTCGCTCCGGGACGAATAGCATATCAGGGAAAACCTCATGCCCTAGCTGCAAGAGAAGAACTTGAAGCTTCGATTTCGCTGACTCGGCGGCCTCGAAATCGACTTCCCAAGCTTTAAGTGTAGATTCCTTCTGAGGCGGTTTCTTGCTCGATTTCTTTGCTTTCTTTTGGGGTCCTCTTTGCTGGGTACTTTCCTGAACAGCCCACTGTGTCGGGTGGGACTGTAGTTGAGTATCTGGTGGTGTAGGTGGTAGCTCATCCTCGTGTATTTGAAAGGGCATTTTTCGCTTGCGCCTCTGTGCTGTTGGTGATGTAGCTCGCTGACTATCAAGGAGTCTTTGCGTAGGCGTTCTGGGGGGCGACGGGCCGCGGGAAGCTTGCAGAGATGGCGCATCTTCAGCTCTATCTGATGCAGCTTGAATCTCTACCTCAGCTATTATAATTCAGGTAATAGACGCGATTATAGAGGCGTCGAGAAGTCGGGGATACCGCCTGCTTTACCCGGTCTAGCGTCAACCTCCTCGCGGTCAGAATGCTGACGTTAGGCGTGAAATCATGCCATATTCCGCCCGTTGCCAACGATAGTCTAGATAAGATATAGTTAAGCTTTCGGTCAAGACTGTCTAAGATTTAATATCCCACTACTCCAGTCTCCCTGATTATCAAGTTACAATCGTCGAATCTTGCATCCCTTGACCTCCAGATGCCTGTCGACACCATCGATTTGATCCTTGCCCCTTACCATGTTGGAGTCGCAGATTTCCGTGTCGGAGCAGGCCCAAAATGCATCCTAGGCCAAGGCCTATTCGAACAACTTCAGGCCTTCGGCAAGACAGTAACGATAACCGAAATCGCTTCTGTCGACAACTTCGAGGGCGAAATCGGTCGTAGCTTCGAGATCATCCGTCGCATCGCCAGCGCCGTTGCCTCTGCTGAACAGCGTGGCTCATTCCCTATCATACTAGCCGGAAACTGCAACGCCACCGTCGGGGTTGCAGCAGGATTGAGCAGCGACGAACGCCAATTAGTGTGGTTTGACGCGCACTCCGACCTAGACACGCCTGACGAAGCCTTAAGCGGATACTTTGACGGGATGGGTGTCTCCATGTTAACTGGCGAAAGCTGGAAGGCATTGATGGCAACAGTCCCTAATCATCGACCTATGAAGCTGGACCAGATCACATACTGTGGCGTCCGCGATTTGTCCGATACGCAGCGCGAAAAGCTTGACCGGTCGCCGGCGCGGGTCGTATACGGGGATATTACAGGCAGCTGCGTCCATTACGCAAACAGCTTGGATCAGGCACTCAAACGCTCCATCGCGCCTTCTTGCCTCATTCACCTGGACGTCGACTGCCTGGACACCTCGGTTGGCTACGCTAACGAATATGCTGCACCAGGAGGTCTCAATGAGGAGGATCTGATAAGCTGCTTGGACGTCGTGGCCAGAAGATGTGCCCCTGTTAGCCTGACCGTCGCTTCATTAAACCCACATCTTCGAGGTAGTAATGCCATTGCAAATATTGCTACGCGTGCTATCATCCATCTGATACGCAAGGTGGGTGAAATCGACCGGCACAACGAGTGCTAGAAATAGTACAACCTACCTCTAGACCTGGCGCAAAGCGTTCTTCTGCGCATCACCAGATGAAACATGACTTCCACTCTGTGAATTGGACAGGTGGACCTGGGTGACAGGTTCAGCACCTGGCTCGCAACCCAAAATTGGACTTCCTGTATTTTTGGTGGCTCTCGTTCGACCACCGTTCTGCCGACATAAAGGCGCCTGCGATTTCCTACTTAGAGTCCGCGGTCCCTCCGGCCGACTGCGAGACTGCCAGGAAGTTTGGCCACCGATCTCGACCACTCGCCAGGATGAACCTTCCGAACAATGACTTCAGCCACATCGACAGGTTCTCAAGGATATGGTATTGACCTTGTTCTAGTATCGTTAATGAACTAATCGATCTCCAAAGTCTCGCAAATATGTAGGAAGAAAAAGGATTCGTGGAGTTGTAGTAAAGGGTTTAAATCCTGCAAGACTTTAATGAAATAATAAAGATCATCTTTCACGTCTGAAAAGGAAGCTATCGATGTAAGGACCGAGGATAGTCAAAATGTCGAGTTGATGGCTAATAATTCACTACGACCGCACGACTTTGACGTCGGATGGATCTGTGCGGTGCGGACAGAATATGTGGTGGCCTATAAGCTACTCGACGGTAAATATCCGGCACTGCCTATTAGTTTCACACACGATAACAATACCTACACGTTAGGCCGCATGCATCAAAATAATATCGTGATCGCCTGTCTCCCGAATGGCAAATACAGTCTTATGTCGGCTGCATCGGTGGCCAAGAACATGCTCCGCAGCTTCCCTTCTATTTGATTTGGACTGATGGGGGGCATTGCGGGTGACACCCCGAGTAAGAAAAATGATGTCAGATTAGCAGACGTGATTATGAGTATATATCTATATATATGTGCCTGATCTTAAAGGGTTCCCATTTCAGCGCCTCTAAGACCCAAAATTGAGCACCCGCATATCATCATCTAAAGTTGATCAAATAGATCAGCAGAACCAGCGATCAATAATTGACATGATTGGTATATCGAGGCAAGTGAGCAGAGCCATCTGAGCGAAGGATGAAGAGGGTGAGCGGTGGGTGAGTGGAGGGTGATTCGCGCCTGCGAAAGGGCGGCGATGGTGACTAACCGCAACGGGACCCACGAAATATTTTGTCGTGTCCGAGTACCCGAAAAAACTGTGGTCTCTGTTGCAACTACCGCCAGGAATATTGAACAGGTGTCGCGGAGCCTTTGTTGCATCATCAATTAACTACAGCATCGCCAGAACGCTGGGAACAGATATATGCTCACCTCCATGATTCGGTAAGATCGTTTCGAGGGCGAATGCGTGTAAACTTCTACGGGCGCAACTCTGCGTGGAACTGGACGAAATGCCCACGAAGGACAACCCTCGACGTTCAGCGAAGAGCCTTTAGCGCGCCCGGTCAGCCAACAAGAATCTTCGACAAGAAGCGAAAAAGGAGGGCTGTTCAGCTTGCAGCAGCAGGAGGGACCTTGACCGCATCCGCTGCCTTTCTGTCGGATGAGATCAAGCATGGGTACACTGCTGCGGAGCGGTCAGCCAGGGTTATGTCCACCTTGGCGGTATCTGTCAATGAGTACGTGTTTAATGTCCTGAATTGATGATCTGATACTAATAAGCTCTTCGCAGCTATCGCAAAACACTCAAAATACAATCCGATGATCCCAACGAAGACGCATTAGCTTTAAAGGCATGCCACAAACGATGTGCAGAGCGGACTCTAAGAGTTCTTGAGAAGAATGGTTCGATCTTCATCAAGCTCGGCCAGCATCTTTCTAGCATGGGCTATTTACTGCCGACAGAATGGACCACGACTTTCGTGCCGCTGCAGGATCAGTGCCCAGTATCCTCCTACGAGTCGATCCAGGACATGTTTCTTGAGGACACAGGTCACAGGATAGAGGACGACTTTGAGATTTTCTCCCATGAGCCAATTGGAGCTGCATCACTGGCTCAGGTACATGTCGCAACGCTGAAAGCTACGCACCAGAGAGTCGCAGTGAAGGTGCAACATCCGGCACTGAAAGAATGGGTGCCGCTGGATTTCGCTCTAACACGATTGACGTTCGAGACCTTACGAAGATTCTTTCCAGACTACGATCTCTCATGGCTTTCAGATGAAATGGAGTCGTCATTACCGCAGGAGTTGGACTTTGCGTTGGAAGGTCAGAATGCCATCAGCGCGAGCAACTTCTTTAAGAAGAATACCCGATTTCCTCTCATCATCCCAGAGGTCATATCAACAAGTAAAAGGATCCTGGTCATGGGCTATATTACGGGTGCCCGTACCGACAACCTCGACTATCTCGACTCACACAACATCTCCAGAGACGAGGTCTCTGCCACCCTCTCCCGTATCTTCAACGCCATGATATTTACTCCGGGCGCACCATTGCACTGTGATCCACACGGCGGCAACATAGCTATTCGACACAACCCGTCGAGGCGGAAACCTTACAATTTCGATATTGTTCTCTACGACCATGGGCTCTACCGCACAATACCCGAAAAGCTCCGCGTTGACTACGCTAAGCTCTGGCTAGCCGTCATCGACGCAGATGAGCCAAATATGCGCAAGTATGCCTACGAAGTGGCTGGCATTACAGACGCGCAGTTTCCGCTTTTCGCCTCTGCCATCACAGGCCGAGACTACAGCGTGCTAACACGTAAGGAGGTCTCCACATCTGCCCGCAATAGCGAAGAGAAGGAGGCCATCTCTGAAGCACTCGGCGAAGGTCTGCTGCAGCAATTTGTCCAAATGCTAGGGAAAGTGCCAAGGATCATCCTCCTGATTCTTAAAACGAACGACCTCACGCGAAGTCTGGATGAAGGTTTACAGACGAGACAAGGTCCTGTACGCTCCTTCCTGATCCTGGCGAAATATGCATCGAGGACGGTTTGGGAGGAGCAGAAAAGGAGAATCCGGAATCAAGGCGATTGGTACAAGGTGCGGAACGTTATGGCGCTTCTGAGGGCTTGGACCGGTTTCGTAAGGATGGAGCTGAAGTTATTCGCCTATGAAAGATACCTATCGATCAGGAGACATTTGCAAATGGATTAGAACCGAACTTCGATATTGTATATATAATATTTACATAGCGTGGCGTACTTGAGGCTCAATTACTGTCACAGCTTCTGAAACGCTTTTCCCCATTCAGTGAAGTTATCCGAACTGAGTGAAAGGCTGAAGCGAATTCTCTTGACGCAGCCCTTCTTGCAGCTCAAGATGAATCTACAAAAGAGAGGTGGGATGCTGCTCATGTCGCACGTAGCATGGAACACACACAAAGAAATGTCTTGAAGGCAACGAACAGCAAAGGCTAAGAAGACCTCAGGGATAAGTTGCAGTGACACGAGAGAGTTGCAACAAGATGATTGATTGTATTTCTGCTTCTGCTGTCTCTCAGTCATTGAAAGATGCCGAAAGAACGAGAGCAATGTCCGTTCAATCAAATCTGCACGCCAGACGCTATGCTCGATTCTCTCGTCCTGGCAAAGACCGCCTGATCAAGCTTCCAAAAGAAGGAAAATAGACTTCGCAATCAACGTTCAACTCAACTGACCCTTCTTCTGATCTGACGACGCCTGGTTGGTATGAGAGTAGAGAATACTCGAGGCCGCCCACGGGGTCGAATCTTCGGTGGGCCGCGGAGCTGCCGAAAAACAAAATTCCAGTTACGGGGTGGAGATTAGATAATGGTCATTGGTTATCGTATCCCAACTATAGGGCCTGGTTCGAGAGACTGATCGAGATTTCCTACAGCGCACCAACTGGCTGAGGAGGAATGGACATCAGAAATAGAAGAAGCGTCAACAGCATCCAAGAGGATTCAGCGGCGATACTAATACCTCTCTCCACCCACAGATCTTGCAATGATCTGAAGCCGCCGTTCAAAGAAAGAATGAAAGCATATTAATGGGAAAAGGGCTCGCCTGACCTTGCCGGGCTGATGAGGGTCCAGAAAAAGCCACACGCATGACACCGGCATGGAAAAGTAATCAGATACCCCAACATAGCTAGCAGCTCTGCCGCGAACTGGACCGAGGGCTGCTTCCAATAGGTCGGGTACTGATCGTCGAACTTTGGCATTATTATTCGCCTCACCACCCCAATGGTCCCCAATGGCAGAACCAGCCGGATTTGAGCCTTTCCCACTCCTCGGTTTCCCGCGGGGTTGTCTGCCTGTGTCCTATCTACTCACTTCATCGACCACCTGCTGACTGGTGTCTTGAACCGTTTTAACACCTCGCAAAGACGAGTCCCTTCCTGTCACAGCTGTCGCCCGACGCTATGGCAGCTGACGATGGTGGTGTCCTGCATGGAAGGAGGCCTTTCATTTTTATGTCCTAACGTCCTCACGAGATCCTGCGAACACTTTCCGCCATGGTGGACACCAGAGGGCCAGTGACCCTGGCGGTCACCATCACCATGCTCGTCCTGGCCACACTCTTCGTCTTTTTTCGATTCCTGACGAGAATATGGATAGTGCGAAAGGTGTACCTAGAGGACTGGTTCATATTAGCTGCATGGGCTCTGGCGGTCGGATTTTCAGCATCTATATGTGCTGGCACAGCCGTAGGACTAGGCTTGCATGAAGTCGATGTTGCGGTTGTCCACCATGGGCACCTCAGAAAAGCTGAATATGCTTTCAGTGTGCTGTATAATCCTGCACTGATGGTTCGTGCTAGATATCGCGTCTTTTACTGACGTTGCCGAAACTGACATGATTTTACTTAGATGACCAAAACTTCGATTCTGATATTCTTCCTCTCGCTTTCCAAGGACGAGCTTCTTTTCCGCCGCTTGAACCACCTTACACTCATCGTTGTCAATCTGGCTGGGGCTGCGTTAACCTTTCTCAACATATTCCAATGCCGCCCACCAAGCGCTGCATTCACGTATCCGGTGCCAGAAAATGCCTCTTGTACCGATATAGTCACACTGTACCTTAGCTCAGCACCTGTCAACATCATCACGGACCTGGCAATTCTGCTACTTCCGATGCCACTTCTAACAGGTATGCGGCTGCCGAGGAAACAAAAGGTCATTCTCGTCGCCACTTTCTCCGCCGGTGCTTTCGTGGCCGTCGTTGACGTTGTACGCCTGGCGTATCTACAAAATGCAGCTTTTGCCCGGCTGTCGGCTCAAACTGGACAACCTGGCGACAAAAACCGTGGACAAAGAGGGGAGGATTTTTCATGGAACGCTGCATTGAGCTTCATGTGGTCGGCAGTCGAAGTGAATCTTGGACTGATATGCGCCTGCGTTCCGAGTCTGAAACCCCTCTTTCTACGATTCCTACCCAGCTTCATAAAAGATGTGAACGAAGTCAGCCTCGGAGGCAGTATAGACGAGACCCTCGAAAAAGCGGTTAACCAGGTTGCACCAACTGGAAATGCGTTAACGAACCCAGCAGCGTTTAGAGTAGCAGATCCGAAGGAGAAAGAAGGAGCTTATGGCGGAGAAGGAGGGTTTTTGGACTTTCTCTCCACTCCTGACGACGATGTACCTATGACGCGCACAGGCACCAACGTGACAAGAACCTCCGCTGCTGGATCCAGCTTTGATTTCTACACCACGAATACGACCAAGAACATGCTCAAGCTCTCAAACAGCCAGTCCGTCAGACCTGTGGCAATCGTGACCTTCCTGTTCTTTCTCTGGGGATTCGCTTATGGTCTTCTCGACGTACTCAACTCTCAATTTCAACGTGTGGTGGGCACCACGCCCGGAGAGGGCCTCGGTCTCCATGCTGCGTATTTCGGCGGCTACTTTATCGGACCACTTACTTTGGGACGCTTCGTCCTCAAGAAGTATGGCTTCAAGGCGTCCATGATCACGGGATTGGCCGTTTATGGTTGCGGAACGTTGGTGTTCTGGCCTTCTTCAGTTCTTGGATCTTATGTAGCATTCATCGTGTCTAACTTCATCGTTGGACTTGGCCTTTCCTGCCTGGAAATCGCAGCAAACCCATACATCGCTCTTTGCGGTCCGCTGGAATACGCGGAAGTTCGACTAAACCTTTCCCAGGGATTCCAGGCAATTGGAACCGTCCTATCGCCTCTTCTTGCATCGAAGGTGCTTTTCAAGAGTGTGAACTCAGGACCATCCTTGTTACAAGCGCAATGGACTTACCTTGGAATTGCAGTCTTTGGTTGGGCTCTGGCACTAGCATTTTACTACGTGAATCTCCCTGAGGCTTCGGACGAAGAACTTGATGAGCTGGCGGACAGGAATCTCGTGGCGAATCAAACCAAAGTTGGACCATTCCGCGTCATCTGGGTCACACTTGCCCTTGGCGTGTCCAGTCAATTCTTCTACGTGGGTGCTCAAGAGGCAGCCGGCAACAACTTTGGGGGCCTTTTCGCGTTGGCCACACCAAAACGGTCGTCCTCGGACTTTATCACTGTCGGACACACCATCTTCGCCCTCGGACGATTTCTTTCAGCTTTCTTGAACTATGTCCTCAAACCCCGATGGATCCTTCTTGTTCTCTATCTAGCCGCTATTGTCAGCTGCGTACTGGCGATGAAATTGACTGGTGACGCTTCCGTAGCCGCCGGCCAGCTTATCTATCTCACGGATTCTGGCATCTTCGCCGTGGTCTACTGCATTGGGCTTCGTGGCTTGGGAATACACACCAAAACAGGATCGGCGTTCATGACCGCGGCCATATCTGGAGGCGCGATCTTACCAGTCATTCAAGCTGCAGTTGAGCGGAGCCGAGGGGTTAGATATTCATTCTGCGTGGCTTTGGCTGCGTTTGCAGGAGGTGCTGTGTTTGCGATTTATCTCAACGTTGTGCCGGCGGCAAGGAAACAGGTCGATCCGGTGCATGAGGATCGGACAGCACGCCGTAATAAACGACTTGCCAGGAGTCAATCCAACCAAAGCGACTCTAGTGCTAAGAAAAATCAGTTTGGTCTACTCGGAATCATTGCGAGGAGGAAGAGAGCCAAAGCAGACAACCTGCCAACGTCTGAGTACCTTGAGAACGGCAGCCCTACAAGGAGAGACAGTCCCATCAGCTCGACGAATGGAGCTGAGAGCACGGACACCGAGAAAATCGATTTTGTCAAGTCTCCGTCATCAGCAAAATTGCAGGAGCCTTCCAGCCTTGTTGGGGATCTGAAGCCCTGGCCGCCTTCACCAGTCAAAGAAAGGAAGGGCTTGAAACATGATCTTGCTCCGTGGCCAGGTGGTTGAATCTCTCTGGCACGGGAGGGATGATCTTGTGAATACAATGCCCATCGCATATGACGTGGCTCTTTAGCGAGGAGTTGTGGTATTACTGTCACTTAAGTTTTACATATCGGGGCGCGACATATTGTCTTGCGACGATATGTGTACATGACTGTACGCAAACGCACTACTGTTTATACCGTTGAAGGGTCTATGTCGAAGGGACCTGTTATAATAGATGAACAGCAGTTTCTTCATGAGAGTGAATCTCTGAGTGTGTTTCATAAGTACCTTAATTCCGTTGAATTGCAGTATGGTGAATACCCCCTGCTGCTGATGTTGAGAGATGCTGTTTCGCGATGAGTCACCCAGTCTTAACAACTGATACCTCTTAGTACTACCAAAACAGCATCGACCGGTTGTCTTGGCATAACCCACACATGCTTCATATGCGCCTGGACCTTCAGGACATGGCGGTGAGGGCTGGACGCGAGGATGCGCAAGGTGTAACGATTGCATAGAGTAGCCTCCAGGCCGATAGAAAACATTGAAGGGCAGTCACAGACATTTCTAGCACGATGGAGGCCAGTTCGTCTTTTGTATCAGGATCATCGCTTCGGTTCTTGTATGACGGACAACTCTCTCACGTGAGTCGGCTTTTCTTTTCAGGATCAACACCTGTCTTGTCCTGGATGTCCTGTGCTGTACAGGAGGCCGTGGAGTCTCACGAAAATGCATGCAGAATATGAGTACAACCTACCACTTTGACCATCTGATGATCCCTAAATCCCCTTGTCGAGAAAAGGGACAAATGACGTCGCACACGTGCGCCGTTCGGCTAAGGCTGAAAGAGGATTAGCAAGCTCGGCACGTTCCTGCAGCAGGTCTAAAACCAGCCCCTTCATCGCGCGATATTGTTTCCACGTTGAGCCCTGTGGACTCAGTCTGTAGCATTTCACCGCCCCTTTCAAGTCCTTTGAAGGTCACCTGATCAATTCAAGACCCACGCTCACAATCGACAGTAAACTATCACTACCGCCCCGTCTCCTGCAGGAAAGGACCGTTGCCGATCTCCCCCAAACTCGCACAACAGCAGCGGCGGAGGGAAGACTACAAGGCGTCTTAAAAAAGAAAGCACAAGACGCAGGACAAAAGCGCATCGCAATGAACACATTTTTGACATCCGCTAGACGCATTCATTGACCATGACTGCGTCACTTTGCGATCATCGATTACCTTTCGCACAACGAACCATCGACAAACAATCTGTCTGATGTCTACAACTACATGGCAAATGACAGGCGGAACTAGTCTTCCTGCTCAATCAATGGCTCGCACAATCCTCCGAACCGATGATGCCACCCGAGTTCCATTTCCCCTCCGACCAGACGATCACGAGGAGCCACGAGCTTCCAGCGCTGACACCAGGCTGGGAAGCGATATTGCCGCAATGAAACGATCGGGTACTCTCGGAGCCGAGACTCTAACCCCAGAAGATGGCTTGACCATGGTCAAGCCGGATCTGTTGACGCTTGAGGAGACAATCGACCTGTTCCGAAGAAAGGTCACAGACGCCCAACAAGATACACAAAATGCGCTAGGCGGCAGCGAGGACGTCAATGAAGCAGTACGACCAAGGTTGACACTAGATCTGGGACACTCGAAAATCGCTCGTCTTCCAGAGACTGTAGTAGATCTCATCAAAATTGAAGTGGAAAGGCTCTCCCTCTCACATAATCAGATATGGCATATTCCATTGAGGTTCGCGGAATGCTCGCAACTGCGGTATCTAAACATACGGACAAATGTGTTTCGAGAGATACCACGGGGGGTGAGTTCATGTCTCATCAGCCAAGTAGATCCCACTGACCGTCCGTTTTAGCTGTACAAACTACCACTTCTGGAGATTCTCGACATAAGCCGGAACAAGATTCGAAAGATCTCGAGCGAGGTGAAGAACCTAAATTCTCTACGGGTCTTCTCGATAATGTACAATCGGATCGATGAATTGCCCCCAGAACTGTGTGAGATGTCAAAGCTACAGATCTTGAAAGTTGCTGAAAATCCATTACGCTTCAAACTCAAGAAAGTAATAGAAGCAAAGGAGGCCGAAGTCGGGCGATTGGAGATGAACGACAATGAGAAGGAGATAGCTGTTACTGCGGAAATCAAACGACATCTACGAGAGACGCAGCCAGTTGTTACACCAGTGGAACCAGAACCAGTAACGGAGCTTGGCGAAAGCCTGCTTGAAACGCCCAAGCCACTCAAGCGGGTACCGAGCAGCCGTTTTCCTGTGAGACCATCAATGAATGGAATCGAAGTGACAGGCGGTATGACCGCGAAATCCCCAACCCAGTCAAAACCACCGCCGATCCCTACAAGATCACATTACCGAATAGCATCTGGTCAGAACGGAAACACCATTCGCAGGCCCAGCGTCTCTCCTTTAGTCAATGGGAACGAACAGGACAGAAGCAATAGTGAGAGTGTCCTACAGGCATCCGCCGTTGCACGTTCGAAGCGGATGGGGATAATGAGGAGAGAAAAGCCGGACCTGGAACCTGTTGAGGAAATCAGAAATAATCGAGTCAGCCATCTTCGCGGTGTCAGTCATGGATCCGTTCTTCGGTCGAGAAGTAACAATGCTGTTTCTCCAGTCAGTGGCTTAAAAGCCCCCATTAGTCCCAAAGATGGAAGGGGGCCACGAAATGTCTATATCAAACGATTATCAAGCCTGCCCGAACACAAGCAGGAGCCAAAGTGGCGCAGTCCAGTCGTTGAGGGCTCTAAAGGTATCCTCTACGCTTTGTATCAGCTGCATCCACATATCGCAGGTTTGATCAGCGTTATCAAGGGCAGAGATTCGAAGAGGACCAGTTTGGAGCTCACATACTACAACGCTTCATCACATGTCGATAGGTTAAATGAAGCGCTTGAACAAGCAGACTCGTTGGAAGAAGAGGACGAAGATGCGGTCGAGCGATCTGAAAAGACTGTGCAGAGGGATTGCGCAAGCTGCATCATGGCGTATTCTCATGTGGTCTCGCAACTCCAGCAGAACGTCAGAAAGATCGTGGCCGGTGCAGATGCAAGATATGTCCGGACATTAATGCTTCTACTCTATGGCAGCATGACGGAGATTAAAAATGCTGTAAAGAGTTTTGATGTCGAGATTAGGGTTCAAGAAACATTCATTCGGCACCACACAGTCAAGACTTTCCAGACGATTGAAGAAGAAATTTCGCCGCCTACGGGCGTCATCAGATCATCTACACCTACAAGAAGCCAGTCAGGTCTGGCTCTTCGTCAAGGCTCGCGTCTACGCAGTGACACCGCGTTTCAAAACCCAATACCGAGGACCATTGCAGACTATCCGCCAAACCAATCGTACGTGCATTCTCAACCCGCGGAGTCTTTCCAAGCGCCTCTATATCCCTACGGGGCCTCAGCCATGGCAAACCCATACAGCAGCAATGCTTTCTTCCAGCACGGCAGCAATTCTGCTAGCACCACGGCCGACTATTCTCTTGGCTTACGATCTCGCTCCAATTCCCGGTCGACGAACATGATGACAATGACAAACTCTTCGATGGCTTCATCCTTGGCTAACACGCCGCGGTCAGGAGAATCGTTCAATCTACCAGTCTTTCAAAACCCAACGCGACTGAATCCGATGACGGGTCTAAGCGACGCTCAGGAAGAAGTGATCTTCGAGTCAATCTTCCTTGCTTTGTCTCGTGCGTACGACTCGGCTCTCCAAGCCCTGCCAATAGCTCGCAAACAATTTGCGCGATGCGCAGAGATTGCGGACGAAGACAGGAAGTCGAAAGAAGTGCGAGACGTATGGAGAAACTTACTCTGGAGATGCAAAGCTTGTCTCGAAGTGAGCGAAACCTTGCACATGAGACTTATCAATATGAAAGTGAAGGATACAACCAACAATGGAAGAAATGATCGGGCATTTTGGCAGCTGACGAAATCCTTTACTCAGTCGTTCATTGACCTAGTGGCGGAAATGAAAGAAGCGAAATTGCTACGCCTACTCTCACAAGATATTGTGGTCATCCTCCGACCAGTCCAAAAATCAAGCAGAGAAGCAGTACGACTTATTGATTCCAGTCCATGGGCATATTTGACAGAGGCGGGAAGCCAGCCGCTTGCTCCTCCGCCACTCATTACGAACGGCACTATCAATGGTTACTGCACAAACAGTCCGCACAGCGCTCACTCCGGTTACTCCAACGGCTACCAACAACAATATCCGGCGCATCATTTGAATGCTTCCCCACAGGTCCCACCACTTACTTCTGTACAGTCGGCAGTGCAAGGCGTTTCACCCAGCTCCGTTGCTCTACCTGCCACGCCACTTTCAGCCGCCCTAGGCCCGGCAGCCCAGGCTACCATACCGTCTACGCCAGCAACCACATATGGCGACTCATTCTTTCGTGGAGACGTCTTCGCCAGAGCAGATGCTGTACTCAGTATGCAGCAGCAGAATGGAAATATGACATTCAACTCCCGAAGATAAACCGTGGAAATACCTCAAGCACTGTTTCAGTTTCATCATTGCAGCACGTCTGACGGCGTATGGTAATCAAGTCACAATTATGGAGGCTCAGATATCTACCCACGCATGACTTGTATGAAATACTGGCTCTTTTTCCGGATAGCTTGACGTTTGCACGCCCTCTTTTTTGTGTACAACAATCGTGGACTCCTTTGGATTGGGGTTGGGGTCGGAGGTAAATCTAACATAGAGTTTGTGATTGCATGTATATGCACTCAGGCAATGTATAATACTGCTGTGTACTCGAGATGGTCTATGCCCTGGCTGGATCAGGACATGACAGAAGCCTATGGCTCAGGCAGCATCGAGACATGCGACTTCTTGCAAAGCCCATAGACAAATCCAAGTTGTCTGATCAGACCTTCTCCTGTCTCCGTATTGCCACGATCTGCTCTCACATTTTCACTCTTTCCTTCATGCGCCTAAAATCCCTCTTTAAGCAACCACACGTCTTCAGCAGCATACCTCTCACGATGCTGTCCAGATTCCTTTCGTCCTCCTTGTTCCTCATCTCCGCTACATGAGCTCCATTGACAACCTGCAAACCGCCTCGCGACAACGTCCACCGAACCCTCATCCGGGCACTGATTCTCCCCCCCCCCCCCACTTCCCGG
>JAABUK010005294.1_pt1 | contig 20249 bp, 1 predicted proteins | sample 5559141 | NCBI WGS metagenome assembly JAABUK01 (sample SAMN10711869, study PRJNA513367) | rock metagenome | isolation source: Antarctica rocks | place: Antarctica: Victoria Land, Pudding Butte nord | collected 2016-01-03 | reverse complement strand
TAATATTAATAATTATATATTATATTAACTTTATATTCTTAAGATTTATACTCAATATTATAAATATAATTATAATATCGAAATCTATTTTTTTACTAATATTAATAAGAGATTAATTTTTCTCGACGCTTTATAATCTTAAAAGAGATGATTAGATTTTTTATAATTATAATAGATTACGCTATTATTTCTTATATCTTTAGTAGGCGTTAAGTCTACTTCGATTAAAGTTAGATTAAAATGATAATCCGTGTTATAATTAAGTTTATATTCGCGTTAAAAACGCCCGCGAAAAGTATGTATTTCGCGTGCGCTTTTATTTAATATAATATTAATTAAATTAATATAAGACTTATCTTTATTTTCTGCGAACGACTTTTAAGTTAATTCTTCTTATTATTATACCGCGATTATAATCTGCTTATAAAATATAATAATTCTATTCTTTTTTAAGATCTTTTTATAAGTCTTTAATATAAAATAAGTAAGTAGTTATTATGTTTTATATTCTTTTTTAATTATATATAAATATCTTTTTTAAGACTCTTAATAAGAGTTATAATATCTTAAATTAATTGCTAAAATTACTATTTAATAATCTTGAGTTAAATTAATATGTATTATATATAATTAATAAGATTAATAATTAAACTTCAATATTACTTTATATATTTATTTTAAATTATAATTAAAATTATATTATTAACTTAGAATTCGCGCGTTTTATTTTATAAATAAATTATCGCTCAATTAATAAGATTAATCTTATTTATAAATAATAACGTGTGTATATAAATCTTTTAATTATTTTTATAATTAATTGCGTCTTTAAAATTCTTTATAAAATAATATAGAGATTTAATAATGTAAATTAGACATGATAAAGAAGTATAAGAATAAGTAGAGAAAGCGACTTATTTATAATAAATAAATAATTCTATAATTTTTATAAGATTTATAGATATTTTATCTGCGAGTTTAGATTTTATTATAATAATATCTTTAAGTATTCTCTTCTCTTAAATCTACTTACGTAAGCGCTTATAATACTATTTAATAATCTTCTATTTATTATTATTATTAATAAAAGGCGCAGACTACTTATTTATTATTAAATTGATATTTATATTATTAATTAATTTTTTTTTATCTTTACTAATTATATTAGTTTCGCTTCACATTTTTATTATTATATTGAAGAATCTTTATTAAATAATTTCTTAAATAAAGTGATCTAAATATTAAGAGACTATTTAAAGTTAGATAAGTATTACAGCTTCAAATCAGTAGCTAACAAATTTAACTTTAATTACTGAGACTTAGTAATAAACTAAGATATTAAATCCCGCTTATTATTACAGCTCTGACTATCGAAGTCTGATAGTCAGTCAAGACAGTAGAACCCGCAGGCGAACACCTTCTAAAACTACGAAGATCTGATCTAAAAAGATATATCTAATCAGAATAATTAAAGATAAATATTAAGATAAATACTTAAGAGTGCTTAAGAAGAGCATTTAAAAGTAAGTGTTTAAGAGTGCTTAAAAAAAGCATTTAAAAGTATTATGCACGACTTATTAATAACGATTATATAAATAATTATTTATCTTATAGTTTTATAATCTTATTCTTCTTTTATAATCAACTTATATTATTAATTATAATTTACTCTCAACTCTTTTATGCGAGACTAATGATCTCTATTCACAACTCTCTAATACTCGAATCTTACTATAACTAATCTTAATAGTTCTTAACACTTTAACTATTTATTATTAAATATTAATTACTCTCTTATAATAGATCTTATTAAAGTAAATATATTATATTTTAAATAAGAATAACTTTAAGAAGAGATCACTAATATAAATTATATCTCTTTAAAAGTTAACATCTTTAACATGTTTTATAAAGATAGAAAGAAACTTCAAATCTTCTTAACTTAAATTAATATATATATTTAATTCAATATTCAAAAGCTAAGAATAATTAAAGCTAAGATAATATTCGCAGTTATATATCTTTAAAATAAAGTCTTTAATTAATTTAAATCATATTTAATAGATTACTTAAAGAAGAAGATCGAAGATAAGAAAATAGAAATAAAGAGAATCTTTATTAGTTATCTTTACTTTAAAGAATATATCAAACAAATATATAAAGAAGTAAATAAAGAACGAATTGCTAAATAAGAAGTTTAAAAACTTCGATAAACAAACTTAGCAATAGAGTATATATTTAAGTTTCAATAAATCATGTTAAGAATTAAATAAGATAATACAGCATTTATAATAAAGTATTATTTAAAACTGAAGAATTCAGTTAAAGATAAACTAACTTAAATTGAGAGATTAAATAAATTAGAGAGCTTAATTAACATATTTATTAAGATAGATAATCGTTTATATAAAAGATAGATGGAAAAAGAATAAGAACACTCTCAGATCTTTATTTCTAATAAATATCAAAAAGATGAATATCAAGCAAAATAAGTTTGTTATTCTCAAGAAATAAATTTGAACATCATAAATCACAAGAAATTTAAAAAGAAATCTAATTAAAACAAACTCTCTCTAATCTAATAAGAAGAAAGAATAAAAAAGAATTTATATCTTTATTACAGAAAATCTAAATACTAAATTAATAGTTACTTAAATAAATAATAGTTACACATCATCTTAAACAGATTAAAAGAATAGATAATAGAAGAATTAAATAATATATAAGATATTAGCTGCGCTGATATTATAATACTGATATCAAAAATAATTATTAAATCGCTCGAATAGATTCGCGATTAAAAATTCACAGAATTATTATATATCTATATATCTTGAACTGTTTATTATAATAATTAATGCGCCATTTACAGATTAAATAAAAACAGCTCGAAATAATATTTTAAAAAACTTAAATAAAAGAAAGCATAATAATTATTAAGTATTATCTTTAAAGTATCTCAGAAATAAGTATTAAACAATCTCAAATATAATAAAAATTATATAGAAATAATCACTAAATTCTAGAAATTAACATTATATATAAATATAAATTGTGAGTTAAAGTTCTAACATTAATAAAAAGTATATACGCCCGAAAAAATGTCGCAAAGAATTAAGTTTAAACTACAACTAAGAATATATTATATAGAGAACTGTTCAGATCAGAATTAAGAATAAATTTATTATTATCAGAATAATAATCTTTAAGAAGCGATTAACTTATATAAGATTAATATTCTCGCTTATTTTAAAGAGATATAAAGTGTAAATATAATATAGATTTAAAAATCTAAGAAATTAGAAGTAATAAAAGTGATTTACAATAAAGAATATCGCACTTCTTATAAATTATACGCACACTTTTCATGTGATAAACTAGAATATCACTTCGCGAAAAAAGAATATACTTATTTTAGAAACTTTAGATTAGAAGAGTTAAAAAACAGAAAGATTCTTTAAATTCGAGATATAATAAAGAATTTACTCTCAGATCTTAAAAAGTAATAACAATTAACATTAATTACGCATGATATCTAATTATATAAATCTAAGCAGAATAATATTAGATCAAAATTATAATTAATTTCGAAGTTATGAATAATTACATCTCTTTAATATATGTAATTCGATTCCGTCTATTTACACAAGAAAAAGACAAATTCTATTAATTAATATTAACGAATAGAAGTTCTATTAAATAAGATTAAGAATAAGTAAAAGCAGAGACTTACTCACTAAAACTTAATATTTAGTAACACACGAAATAAATAATATTAAATATTGTGAAAATCAAATATAATATTATTCTGAGTATTTCATAATTAAAAGCTTATAACTTAGTAGTTAGTTAAAAACAATAAACTATCAGCTTTCTTAATTACGCTTATAAACTAAACATGATTGTGATATTATTTATAAAAGTAGTATAGATAAAACTCGATAATAAATATCTAATAAAGATAATAAGAAGTATCTTTAAGTACTTATTTAAATATAACGAATTTAAATGTTTGTTTATTAAAAATAAAAGCGCATCCGCGTTATTTAAATATTAATTTTAAAACTATAAAATTTCTTTAGAATTTAATAAGAAATTTATTTATAAATCTATTTATTCTCTTTTTAAGAAAGAACTTAAGATTCTATAAGAATATCTTGATAAAAATTAGAAGAAAAGATTTATTTAATTTTCAATTTCACTCGTAGAATATCTAGTTCTATTTGTTTTAAAACTCAATAATGAGATGCGTCTATATATTAATTATCGATAATTAAATAATATCATAATAAAAAATCAATACACATTATTATTAATTTTAGAGCTATATAATCATATTTATAATATAAAATGATTTATTACACTTGATTTACAAGAAGCGTATAATTTAGTGAGAATGAAGAAGAAAGAGAAATGAAAAACAGTATTTCAAACTTATTATAATTATTACGAGTATCTGATTATACTCTTTAAATTAATAAACGCTCTCATCTTCTTTCAATCTCTAATAAATAATATTCTAAGAGAATATCTAAATCAGTTCTATATCGTCTACTTAAACAATATTCTTATATACTCGAAAATCAAGAAATAATATATTAAATATATTTAAAAGATATTTCGCGCTTTTTAAATGAAAAATCTATTAATAAAGATTAAGAAGTGCGAGTTTTATAAGTAAAGTATTAAGTTTCTTAGATTTATCTTAACAATTATAAGAATTTAGATAAATAAATTCAAGATAATAATTATACTTAAATAATCATAATCTATATCGATAAAGAAATTATAGTTATTTCTTGAATTCGTTAATTTCTATTAAAGATTCATTACAGATTACTCAAAAATAACCGCCTCATTAATATAAATAATTTGGAAGGAAATATTCTTCATCTAAAAAATAGAAGTAAAGTCTTTATTTTAAGAGCTAAAATAGAAATTCATAATAGTCTTTATTCTTATAATATTTAATCTCGAGAGATAAATTATATTTAAGATAAATGTTAGAAACTATTAAGATTAGTTATAATAAGATTTAGATATTAAAGAATTGTGAACAGAAATCACTATTCTCATAAATAAGGAGTTAGAGATAGATTATAATTGATAATATAAGTTGACTATAAAAGAAGAATAAGATTATAGAATTATGAGATAAACGATTGTTTATATAGTCATTATTAATGAGCTGTGCTCAGTGCTTCTGAGTGCTTTTCTTAAGTACTCTTAAGTACTTACTTTTAAGTGCTCTTCTTAAGCACTCTTAAACACTTATCATAATATTTATCTCTAATTGTTTTAATTAAATATATCTTTCTAAATTAGATCTTTGTAATTCTAGAAGATGTTCATCTGCGAAATCTACTATCTTAATTAACTATTAGTCTCTCGACAATTAAAGTCGAGTCTATTAACTACTAATCTATAGCTGTAATACTATACTCTTTCGAATTAACTTGATCTCTTAAACTACTTAAACTTATTTTCGTGATTTTGATAATTCTTACTTTCTTCTTTCTTTATTATGTCTTAATATTATATTAATAAATCTTTCTCTTATAAACGGCGTTAGATTTAAATAGAAAAGATAATTTTATTAAGAATGCTGATTATAATTGCGTGTTTTATCTGCGCTAAATAAAGTTGTCTTTATATATTTTTTAAAGATATCTCGAAGTGTTCAAAGTATATTTATTATAATATTTATTATAATGATAACTTCTTGAAGATCAACTTTTAGAGATTATAATAGAAAGAGTTGTATTTAAAAACTGTGTAGAAGATAACTCTCTTTCATCTTTAATAGAATGCTGCGGAGATAGTAAGTTTAAACTTTTATATTAAGTCTCTTTAAGTAATTTAGAATAAGATAATTACTTAAAAGATTAAGTCTTTAAAAGAGTTTAATTGGAAAGAGAGATATTTAGAAGAGAAAGAGTTACTAATCAGTACGAAATTGCACGTTATTTTTAATAAAGAGCAGCTGACTGCTTTCTTTAATTCTTCTTATATTAAGAATTTCGGCGATAATAATTCTTAAGAATCGCAGAACTGAGATTTATTTCTAATTCTTAAATATTTTTTAATGTGTTATATTCTGATTATTTTATTAGATAATAAGTTTTATCTTTGATCTCTTAATTATTGAGCACTTTTTTTATCTCGTACTTCTAATCTTAATTGTTTAGTTAGATCGAAGTTTATTTAATGTTCTTTAATATAGATTTTAAAAGAGAAATGTTAAATATAAAGTGAATTCTTATAATATTTGAAAGTTTAAGTCTATAGATTAACTTGTTTAAGACTTTCTAAATTAAATAGAAATTAAGTTTTATGTGATTTAGTTTTATACTGAATCTTTTAATTTTAATATTTCGGTGAAGTAAATATATTAGATTCTTCTCTTTAAGATTTGATCTATCAATTCTCTTAAAGTTATAATATATATCAGATTTTTAACTGATGAATTTAAGATCTTTTGTTAATTTTTAATGTAGATTAGTTAATAATTATATATTGATGACTGATTTTTGTGTAAGTTATTTCATTTCTTTTGATTATTTATACGGAATTGATTTTCATTTATAATTAATATAAAAAGATGATATTTTCGTTGCTGTTAAAACACTATTGTATATAAATTATATTAGTGATAAGAGTACTACTTAATTGTTCTGGCGATAGTTTATCCTCTATATCACTGAATGAGTTACTTTCCTATTTAGATTTAGCGTTTGAAGAAACTATTATTGCCTGCATCAGGCTAATTATCGTAGTTAGAATACTAAAAATGACATCATTGGAAAGCTAACTATTGGGGCTATCTAGTGAGCTTATTTATAGAACTTTAGCTTAAATAATGGGTTAGATATAAGCATTTATTTATTTGATGAGGAAAAACTTCAAATTCCTCATCAAATAAATAAATGCTTATATCTAGCTCATTATTTAAGCTAAAGTTCTATAAATAAGTTCACTAGATAGTCCCAAGAGTTAGCTCTCCAATGATGTTATTTTTAGTATTTTAACTACGATAATTAGTCTGATGCAGGCAATAATAGTTTCTCCAAACGCTAAATCTAAATAGGAAAGTAATTCATTTAATAACACAGGGGATATAGTATTGTAAATATTATTTCAGTGTCTAATTAATTTTTTTAATTTGTTTGTTTGTTTGCGGATAATAAGCTGTGAATAGCTTATATTTGATTTCGAGTTGATTTATTAATAACTTTTAGAATTTAGAAGTGAACAGTTTATTTCAATCAAAGATGATCTCTATTAATATATTATAATTTGCGAATATTGTTTGTAAAAATATATAGATTAAGTCTTCGACATTCAATACTTCTATATAATTAATGAAGTAGATATATTTTATTAATTTATTAGTAATAACTAAAATACTATTATATCTAATATTAATTATTGAATTCTTAAATAATAATAACTTAATAATAAAGTTTAATATAATGAATTTCCATGCTTTTTTAAATTGTTTTGAAGACTATATCTTTCTATATAATTTATATTAGAAGTGCTTAATTTTTCAATAAATATCGTAATTAATAATTCATTATTAAATCACTTTATTTATTTCTGAAAAATAATAGAATCTGAAAATATGTTTTAAAATCTTCTCTATTCCTTGATATTTATAAGACGTCTTCTTATAATATTATTGAATAATTGTTTTCTTTACTTAATTTATAATATATATCAGTTCTTTATATAAGATCAGCCCGCTGTTTTATTTTTGAAAGACTAAATATTTTTTGAAATTCTTTTGAATTTCGCGGGATAAATAATCATTTAAATATAATTTAATAATTCGATCTTTCTAATTTTAATCAGAGATCTAAAATATTAAAGCAATCACAGCGTGATTATATATTATAGATTCGTTCTTATTCTCGCGTAAAACTAATTATAAAGTGGGTTTAACATCTCGAATATAATTTGTTTAACAGCTTAAAGTATTAGCTTTGACATTATTATTTCTTTTTTAATAGAAGATTTTAAAGTTATAAATTAATAACAGCTCAGATTATTATATTTAATATCTGTTTAATATCTTAATAATGATAAAGTATAATAGATTTTTATGATTTATATATACTTTTACAGAGTACTTAAATTCTTTTAAGTATACTCATTATTCATTAAACGCGATAATTATAATTAGAAATTTCTTATTATAAATCTTATAATTAAGTTTCGCTGAAATTATCTTTTTAAAATAAAAGATAATGAGTCTTAATTATTCTTTATTATTAGATTAACTTATATATATAGTAGTAGTAAGTTCTATTTATCTAATTCAGACTAAAACTAATCTATATAGATCTTCTTATACAAACATTTAAACGTCTATTAAATTAAATTTCCTGTTTCCCACTTAATTTATTCTTTCTCTCTCTCTTTCTCTTCTCTTCTCTTCCCTCTCACTTTATAGAACTTTCTTTGTCGATCTAAATTAGTTAAGCAGCTTCGTACAAAGTATCATTCTAATAGCTGCTCTGCATTCTTTCTTTTCTAAGAGGATTATCCTCAGATCTATTATATAAAGAGGGTTAATAAGTTCTATTCTTTTCGTGATTTATTAGAGATATTTTAGTAGAACGTGTTCTACTATCATATCATCTTATGTGTACTTATATTAAGAGCTTTTAATTTTGGATATTTTTCTTTTATATAGAAACTGATTAAAGTTAATTTTGCTTATATAAAGCTGTGTGAGAAGTATGCTCTTATATTTCTTAAGTCTCTAATATAATATTATTGAATTTTTATTTAATTCTAAAAGAATTATTCTTAAATACTTTCTCTTTTAATTATTCTTTCATCTCTTTTTCCATTTTCGTTCGTAAACTGAGCGGATTTCTTCATATATTTTTCTTAGCTTTTAAGACTTTATATACTTCTTTAATTTCTCTTATAATAAATCTGATAAAGAAGTCTTATTATCTAATCTTATTATATTCTGATTTTTTGAATTAAATTAAGTGAGTCACTTAATTATATGATCTCTTAATATTGCGCGGGTTATTATTATATAATCTCTTTTATCTACAGTTTATCTTATAATTTTAATATATATATTATTAATTTCTTTAATAACTTTAAATACTTGAATTTTGATTATAATCTTAACTATCAGATTTTTTATATAGAAATTCAGAGATTAAATATATATCTTTACTTCTAAGATCTTTATTAAGATTGCTTTATATACTTCTATAATTATATAGAGATACTTATTTTAAAGAGTTTATAGTTTTCTACTTACTTCTTTATAATATTCTTTAATCTCTTTCGATATATATTAAATGCTTACTCTATACGTGATAATTAGATATATAGCTGTTTGATATACTTATTTTTCTACTTCTAAAGAGGCGCTTTAAATGAATTCTATAATTATATGAAGAGCGTTAATCAGATGAACTGATTTTGCTTTAATTATTCGGAGATGAGATTACTATTTAAGCGTAATATTTAATTAAATATCAAGAATTTATATATTATTCTTTAAATTGATTTCTTATTTCTTAAGCTTTAATCCCGCCTTTATATTAAAATTCCTCTTTATACAGCTGAAATAAATCAGTTTATATTTATTCAGACAGAATCTCGAGTCATATTTTCTTATTTAGTTCGTGCATTTCTTATAGATTTCAGTAAGTACTTAACAGTTTCTCTTCGTACTTTCACTATATATTAAGATATTAACATCATCTATAAATTCTATTACACTCGTATAAAGTCTGATATTATCGCACTTTTCTAATAAATCGATATTATAGAAGAGATATAGAATTAAGAATATTAATAAGTCTTATAGAATTTCTACTGTAATTAGCGCTTCTAATAATACAAACTTATTAATCTTTATCTTTATATAGTAATTAGAGAGGAAATCTGTTACTCATTATATAAGTGACTCTAGAATTTTTCTTTTTCTTAGATTATGAGTTAGTTATACGTGTGAGATCTTATTAAATGTCTTTATCACATCTAATAAGAGAAGACTTACAACTCTTCTATTTTCTCTCTTTTAGATTATATGTATCTTCTTTGTAATCTATTATAATACTATCTTTATTACTCTTAAAGAGTATACTCTATATTATAAGTCTGATAGAAAGTTATATAATTTAGTAATATATTTTATTTAATTAAATATTACTATCTCTAAGATCTTTTCTAGCGTGTTTAGTAATGCGATTAATCTGTACGCTGATAGATTTAAGTAGTCTTTCTTATCTAACTTCTTTAGTATTATCGTACGAACGCTTTTAAAATGATCTGATTAGATTCCTTATATAAGATAGATCTGAAATAGTCTTCTAATCAGATCTAACTTTTCTTATATAAGAATTTAAATAACTCTATTTAAGATTTTATTTAATTTAGAAATCTTATCTTTTCCCGTATAACTAACTACTTTTAAGATTTCTCTTTTCTTAATCTCTTTCTATTATAGAATTCTCTAAGAATATTCATATTCTTCAATATCTATAAGATCTATTTCAGAAGAAGAAGGGAAGTAGATATCGCGCAGAAGCTTTACTTTACTCTCTATATCTTTCGCTTTATATATTTCTTATTTAAGAGTGAGAAAGAATACTTAAGTAATTTGTTCTTATAATCACTATCTTGCTTATTATATAATCTTCTAGATTTTTTATAATCTTTATATTATTTTCTGTATTATATTTCTAAAATCTTCTCTTTTTATTTTTAATAACATCTTCTCTTTTTAACTGCGCTATTATATAAAGTTTCGTTATAAAAAGAGTGATAAATTCTTAATAAAGTTTCTGTGAGCTTTTCTTATATTCTTTATCATCTCTTAACATTCTTTTATTTAGAATCTCTAATTATACTAAGATTGTCTTATTTATAATGTTAAGTCTTCTATTATCGCGTGTGTAAGTCTTATTAGTTTGTACGTGAAGTGATTAATCTCTTCTCTAATATTTAATATATAACTTTCAAGTAACTTTGTATAATTATAAAGACTTTTAATAAAGACTTCTTAATTTATCTTTTTTCATACTCTACATCTTTCTAATAACTCTTTTCTAGATTGATTTAGCCACTTGAATTTTGTATTAATTAAGAGATGATCTAATAACTATTCTCTTTCTACTTTTATCTAATATTATATAAGTTAATTCTCCAATATTAATATTATAAAGATGAGATTTATAATTATTTATTTATATAAATCTTCTCTTTAATAACCTTTTATTATTATTTTTAAAAAGAGAATTAATTTCAACTCTACTTCTTATATAATCTTTAGTAATGTGTCTAAGAGTTTATATTATAATAAGTACGTCAGATCTAATTAGCTAAGATAATGAAGATTCAGATTACTTAATATGATATATTCTTCAGGCATTCTAAGTACTATATAAAGAGTGCTGAGAGACTTTGTTTCTTTTAATTCTGAGTATTAATGTTACGACTCTGTTTCTGTGCTGTCTGTGTGAGCTGCGGTAGCGCTAGACCCAATGGGGTGCTAAAGCTTTGAAAGTGCTCTGACAATACTGATATCTTATATCAAGACTTGCTTTTGCGTTAAAACACAGTCGCATTCAATCTTAAGACTTAAGCAAAGATTTAACGCGATCGCGCTTTTTCTTATTTCTATTCTCCGCTCTCACTTAAATTAATAATAACAACTCAATCATTATACAGTCATATTTAACTTAATTAAGCTATTTCTAACTCTTCAGCTATTTTAATTATAGCGCCTGTTACTCATTATAACATTTAATGAACACGCCGATAAACGCTTTACTATATTTATTAACTTTTCTATTATCTCGAATTTTATATCGATTTTCCTATAAATTCAATTCTGTTAATAGTCTACAAGATATACTATCTTAAGTAAATCTCATTTTCAAATTCAGTTTGATTTTCGAGCTAAATTCGATTCTGTCAACTCTCTATAAGACGCAGTAGCCTCCGCAGAATTCTGTTAACTCTATAAGGCGCACTAATCTTCACAGAATTCTATTAATAATTTATAAGCTATATTAGCTTCTACAGCTTTTACTCTATAGATCCTCTGCTTTTAATAGATTATAGCTTATAATCATTAATAGCTTATCTCATCCTTCAAGTATTTAATACTTAAGTCTCATTTTCATCTTATTCTTTAAGTACTTAACACTTAAATCTTATTCTACTATTTCTTGAATACTCGACATCTATTCTATCTCATATTCTGAGTACTTAACACTCTATTTCCTTTCTATTCTCTCTATAATTATTAGTAATCGCTAAACTGTTTAAGCAGATTAAAGATAAGAGAAGAGATATCATAATCGTCTTTCAAGTTCAATCAGTCTCGCCAGACTAATATAAGCTGAGTAAATTCATAAAACGAATTAGTTCGATTCATCTCTATTAGTTATTAGTTAGATATCGCAAGCATAAGTTCTACAGAGCTTAAATAAGAAGAGAGAGAGATTCTATTACAGAAAAATATATTAAAAAGAATATCTTTTTAGAGATTTAAGAGACGATAATAGAGACTCTTAAAAAGACTTAGATTATATCTATTATAGATTAAACAACATTATTAATTATGACGGAGCTTATAATGATATTAAATCGAAATATAAAGAGTTATATAAAGATTATAAAAGTTATTATAACTAATCTTAATACAAGATAGAGTTTCTCATTATTAAGTTGATCCTCATCAGCGAATAGATCAAAAGATAGAGCTTCAATATTGAAATCATCGAAAATCTATTTATTTAAGTTAATCTCTTGTTAAGATATTAAATCGACTCGAATATTTCATTAACGCATTACTAACGTTATACTGATCTATAAAGATTAAGAGTAGAAGCTTACACTATTACTTTCTCATTATCTTGATAATGAAATAGCTCATACATAATATACTGTTCTATTAATTATCGAAAAGAAGCATTTAGCTTTATTATCTATTTAATAAAGAAGAGTTATTAAACACAATTTTATAAACACTAATATAGAACTTCGCTCTAATATAAGTTAGAAGTGTTTTCAATAGAATTAAGAATAATCTTCTGCAGAATATATTAATAAGAAGATTAGTAAGCTGCGAATTATAGATATAAAGACGGAGAAGAATTTAGTTTAGAGAGTTTATAAAAGCTTTTAGATAACGCCAGAGTTATAGAGTGCGCTTATTAAGAAAAGTTAAAAGAGTTTATAAAACTTTTAAGATTATCTACAAAAGATATAAAATATTTAGTAACGCCTTTATAAATAGAGAACTAAATCGAATTGATTAATATACAAGTACTCTTAATCTCGTTTAATAAAGATCTCAAAATCAATTTATGAGAAGATATTATATATTAAGTTAATATCTGCGATATTAAACAGATTCTCTTTTAAGTCTTTTACATCCGTAAAGAAGCATTTTAATATTGATTCTTCTTATTCTTATAAGAAATACACTGCTTAAGATCTGAAGATTAATTATTAAATAATTAATTGTTTATTAAAGAAGGAGAAGAAGAAAGTCTTCACAATTAATAAGAAAGTTTCTTCAGAAGAGAAGTCTGATAAGAATTATTACCGCATATAACGGGGGTATCTAGCTCTTTAAAATGCTCTTAATAAATCAAGTGATAATAAATTAAGCTCTATAAAGAAGAAAGAGATTATAATCAACTTCGATATTATTTATCGAAAGTGTAAAGAGTTATTTCTATTAAATAATCAACTTTACAGCTATTTAAGAGCTTTTAATACTCATATTACTGAGATTACTTCTTCTATATAACTCTCAACTATCATCGATCTCACAGCGCAGTTAAAAGAGAAATACTTAAAGAATATATCTAATTACACTGAAACCCGCGTTAATGCATATTGAGCTATTAATTCAGAGTTATTTACAATAGTTATTAACTCTGATTTCGGCCGTTCAGCTATTAATCGAAAGTTGCTTACTCAGCTTTCTCATATATTCAAGATCATTAAATTATTAATTATTCGAGATATTAATAAATGATAAAGAATTAGTGAACTGATTACTTTTATATTCTATCTCCGAAGTACTTAGAGTAAGCTGCTTAAGCTATAAATCTCAGTCTTAATATTTAATAATCTTAGTACTGAGCTGCTTATTAGCACTGATTATATTAGAGCCTGAAATATGATACTTAATATCTCACGTTAACTTATTATATTTTACAAGAATAGCAAAATCGACAAGTTAATAACTATAATATATATTTAAATAACACGTTAATCAAGTATTAATCTTATTTTCCGCGCTGTTAAGAAAGTGGAAATATCTGCAAACTTAATTAGTCAAATATCAGTTCATCTTAAACACTTAGACAAGACAGATCTACTATTTCTATCTTAAATATCTAAGATATTTGATGGAATAATATTAGCTTTATAAACAGCTCTGATCTATTTTAATTAGAGCTCTATATTATAGATAATTCATCGAGACGCCATTCTAAATACTTGTTAAGAACTGTCAAGATTAGCTATAATAAGATTTAGATATCAGAGAATTGTAAATAGAAATTACTGTTCTTATATAAAAGGGTTAAGAGTAAAGTGTAATTGATAATATAAGTTGATTATGAAAGAAGAATAGAATTATAAAATTATGAGATGTAACATCATTTATATACTTAAGAGGAATTGTTGCTTATAACTATTCACTTGTAAGTCTGAGTGAGCACTGACTGATTGCTCACGATTACTCACTTATGAGTCTGAGTGAGCACTGACTTATTACTCACGACTTAAGTCATATGATCTGACTAATCTTTCTATTTCAGAAGATTTTGTAATATTATTCTTCTCTTAGCTAGTCTTTATCTCGAAGACTAAGAGCTAGAATCAAGAGTTTCTATAAAAGAAGTTCTTTATTATTCTTTCTTCTCACTATATTTATTTATTAAGTGAGTAAGTCTTCTTTCTATTATTATTAAAGTTTAATAAAGAAAGTATTAAAGCTAAGTTCTTCTGTTAAGATGCTCTGCTCTAGTTATACTCTCGCAGATATTCTGTATATCTTTTCTGCGTAATCTTTTAAATACTCTAAATGTATTCATCATAATCATTATTATAATAAAAACTTTTCTAATAACAATTTTGATAAGCTAAATTAAAAGAAGAAGAAATTATAATTAACTCTTCGCGCTTTTTATAAAAGGTTTCTAAAGAAGATTGTGAAGATTATAAGTTTTTAAAGATGAATTAAGTCTCTGAAAAAGACGCGGAAGATTATAATATCTCGGAAGATTAAGTCTCTAAACGAGCTTGATCGGGAAGAGAGATATTTAGAGAAGAGAGAATGATCAGTTAATGCGGGATTAAACGTTATTTCTGATAAGGCGCAGCTGATTATTCTCTTTGATTTTCCTTATATTGAGAGTTTCAGCGATGGTAATTCTTAAAGATCGTGAGATTAAGATTTATTTCCGATTCTCATATATTTTCTGATATGTTATATTCTAATCATTTTATCAGATAATAAGTTTTGTTTTTGATCTCTTAATTATTCAGCACTTGTTTCATCTCATACTTCTAATTTTAATTATTTAGGTGAACTGAAGTCTGTTTAATATTCTTTAGTGTAGATTCTAAAAGGAAAATGTTAAATATAAAGTGAATTTTTATAATGTCTGAAAGTTTAAATTTATAAATTGTTTTATCTAAAACTCTTTAAATTAAATAGAGGTCGAGTTTCGTGTGATTTAATTTTACACTGAATCTTTTGATTTTAATATTTCGGTGAAGTAAATATACTGAATCTCTCTCTTTAAGATTTAGTCCGTTAACTCTCTTAGAGTTATAGTAGATCTCAGATCTTTAATTAATGAACTTAAAATCTTTTGTTAATTCTTAATATAGACTGATTAATAGTTATATATTAATAACTGCTTTTTGTGTAAGTTATTTCACTTCTCTTAATTGTCTATATAAAACAGATTTATATCTATAATTTGCGTAGAATAATAATACTTCAATCGTTATTGATGTACTGTTATACGCGAACTGCGTTAATAATAGAAGTATTACTTAATTGTTTTAACGATAATTTATATAACATCGTAAATATTGTTTTAATATCTGATTAATTCTTTTAATTTGTTTATTTATCTATAAGTAATAGATAATTAATAGTTTATACTTGATCTTAAGCTGATTTATTAATTATTTTCAAAATTTGAAAGTAAATAATTTGTTTTAATTGAAGAGGATTTCCGCTGATATATTATAATTTGCGAATATTGTTTGTAAAAATGTGTAGATCAGATCCTCCGCATTAAATGCTTTTAAATAATTGATGAAGTATGCGTATTTTATTAATCTATTAGTGATAATCAAAATGCTATTATAGCTGATATTTATTATTGAATCTTTGAATAAGAGTAACTTAATAATGAAGTTCAATATTATGAATTTTCAGACTCTCTTTAATATCTTTAGTGACTGCATCTTCCTGTATGATTTATATTAGAAGTGCTTTGTTTTCTAATAGATATTATAGTTGATAATTCACTGTCGAACTGCTTTATTTATCTTAGAAAAATAGTAGAATTTAGAAATGCGTTTCAGAGTTTTTTTTATTCCTTAATATTTATGAGAAGTCTTCTTATAATATTATCGGAGAATCATCTCTTTAACTTAATTTATAATATATATCAGTCTCTTATATAGAATCAGTCCGCTGTTTTATTGTTAGAAGACTGAATATTTTTCGAAGTTCTTTTAAATTTCACGAGATAAATAATTATTTAAGTATAATCTGATAATTCGGCGTTTCTAATCTTAATTAGAGATTTAAAATATTGAAGTAATTATAGCGTGATTATATATCATAAACCTATCTGAGTTCTTATATAGAACTGATTATGAAGTGGATTTAACATCTCGGGCGTGATCTGCTCAATAGTTTAAAGTATCGGCTTTGACATTATTATTTTCTTTTCGATAGAATATCTTAAAGTTATATGCTGATAACAGCTCAGACTATTGTATCTAATGTTTATTCAATATCTTGATAATAATGAAGTATAATAGATTTTTATGATTTGTGTAGACTTTCACAGAATACTTAGATTCTTTTAAGTATACTTATTATTTATTAAATGCGGTAATTATAACTAGAAGTTTCTTATTATGAATCTTGTAATTAAGTTTCGCAGAAATCATTTTTCTAGAATAGAAGATAACGAGTCTTAATCATTCTTCGTTATCAGATTGACTTATATACATATTAATAATATAATCTAATATATTTATCTTAAGCACAATCTATCTTTTAAAGTCAAATATTGCGAGAATAAAAGCTATTATGAATTTCTATTTTAGTTTCTAAAACAAAGACTTTGCTTCTATTTTTTAGATGAAGAATACTTTCTTTCTAATCATTTGTGTTAATGAAGCGGTTATTTTTGAGTAATCTATAATGAATCTTTGATAGAAGTTGATAAATCCGAGAAATAATTATAATTTCTTCATTAATATAGATTGCGATTATTTAAGTATGACTGTGATCTTGAATTTGTTTATCTAAATTCTCATAACTGTTAGAATAAACTTAAGAAACTTGATACTTTGCTTGTGAAACTCACATTTCTCAATCTTTACTAGTAGATTTTTCGCTTAAAGAACGCGAAACATCTTCCGAATATATTTAATATATTATTCTTTAATTTCAGAGTATATAAGAATATTATTAAGATAGATAATATAAAACTGATTTAGATATTCTTTAAGAATATTATTTATTAAAGATTGAAAGAAGATCAGAACGTTTATTAATCTAAATAATATGATTAGATACTCGTAATAATTATAACGAGTTTGGAATACTGTTTTTCATTTCTTTTCTTTTTTCATTCTTATTAAATTATACACTCTTCGTAGATTAAGCATTATAAATCACTTAGCTTCATAAATATGATCGTGTAACTCAGAGATAAGAGATAATGCGTAACGATTTTTTATAATTATATTATTTAGTTATCGATAATTAATATACAGACGCATTTCTTCATTTAACTTTAAAACGAACAGAACTGAATATTCTGTAAATAAAGTTGAGAATTAAATAAATCCTTTTTTTTTTTAATTCTCATTAAGATATTCTTGTAGAATCTTAAGTTCTTTCTTAGAAAGAGAATAAATAGATTTATACATAAGTTTCTTATTAGATTCTAACGAAATTTCGTGATCTTAAAATTAATGTTTAGATAACGCAGATGCACTTTTATTCTTTATAAATAAATGTTTAAATTTGTTATATTTAGATGAATATTTAGAAGATTTCTCTGTTATTTCTATTAAGTATTTATTGTTAGATTTTATTCATATTATCTTAATAAATGATACTGTTACTGTGATTGTTTCACAGACACAGTTGAGAAAGCTAATAGTTTATTGTTTTTAACTTACTTTCGAATTATAAGTTTCTAATTATAGAATTCTCAGAATAATGTTGTATTTGATTTTCACAATATTTAACATCATCTTTTCGATGTGTTATTATATAATTAGATTAAGTGAATAAGTCTCTATTTTAATTCATTCTTGATTTTACTTTATAGAGCTTTCGTCTATTAATGCTAAGCAATAAGATTTATTCTTCTCTCGAGTTAATAGACGTGAGTGAGTCACATACACTGAAAAAGCGTAATTTTCGGTAACTTTAAAATTTATTATAATCTTGATTTTTTGTTATTTAATATTTTTTTATAAGATTATATATTATATATAATTAATATCAATTGTTGTTAGTTTTTAAGACTTGAGATTAAATTCTTTATTAAGTCTTAAACGCAAAGAATCTTCTTATTTTTTAACTCTTCAAATTAATAATTTCGGAAATGAGTATGTTCTTTCTTTGTGAAGTAATAATCGAGATTGTCGCACGGGAAGTGTGTGTATAACTCGTGAGAAATGCGATACTCTCTATCACAAACTACTCTTACTATCTCTAATTCTTTAAGTTCTCTAATTTGCGTCATACTTGCGCTTTATATTTCTTCGAGATAAGCGAGAATATTAATTTTATACAAGTTAATTACTTCTCGAATATTGCTATCTTAATGATAATAAATTTATCTCTAATTTCAATCTGAACAGTCTTCTGTGCGATATATTCTTAATCGTAATTTTGACTTAATTCTTTAAAATATCTTTTCGAATATATATATCTTATATTGATATTGAGATTTCAACTTGTAATTTATATTTATATATAACACTGATTTTCAGAACTTAATAATCATTTTCATATAATTTTTATTATACTTAAGATTGCTTAATACTCGCTTCTAAAACATTTTAAAGATGACGCTTAATAATTATCTTATCTTCTTTTATTTAAGTTTCTTAAGATATTATTCTAAGTTGTTTTTATCTGATCTATAGATGGCGTATTGATCGTTATAATAAATAGTTTAGAATAAGTAGACGTGAAATGATTCTATAAGTTTTTAATCGCGAATCTATTTAGATAGTTTAATAACTGTTTTCGATATTAATATTTCGATGTCAGCGCAGTTGATATCTTATATATTATCTGATTTGTTTGTTCTCTATTCCGCCGATTCTTCTGAGATCGCGTGCAACTATTGTTTATTAAAATAATTGTTAGCTTAATATTTAGATTTTTCATAATAGAGATATAAGTTCTTTTTCATTTACTTCTCTTGCTGAGTTAAAGAGAGTTTGTCTTGATTAAATTTCTTTTCGAACTTTTTTTAATTTATAATATTTAAATCTATTTCTTGAGAATATTGAACTTGTTTAGATTAATGCTCTCTCTTTCGATACTTACTTAAGATAAACGCTTAAGTATATTCTTATTCTTTTTCCATCTATCTTTTATATAGACAATTATTTATCTTAATAGATATATTAACTAGACTTCTTAGTTTATCTAATCTCTTAATTCAAGTTAGCTTATTCTTAATCGAATTCTTTAGTTTTAGATAATATTTAATTATAAGTGTTGCATCATCTCACTCAATTTATAATGTGATCTGCTGAAATTTAAATGCATACTCTATTATTAAGTCTATCTATCGAAGTTTTTAAACTTCTTATTTAGTAGTTTATTCTTTATTCACTTCTTTATACACCCGTCTGATACACTTCTTGAAATAAGAATAGCTAGCGAAGATTCTTTTTATTTTCTCTTTCTTATCTTCGATCGACTTTTCTAAATAATTTATTAGATAAGATTT
>JAABUK010005293.1_pt1 | contig 20255 bp, 9 predicted proteins | sample 5559141 | NCBI WGS metagenome assembly JAABUK01 (sample SAMN10711869, study PRJNA513367) | rock metagenome | isolation source: Antarctica rocks | place: Antarctica: Victoria Land, Pudding Butte nord | collected 2016-01-03 | reverse complement strand
ACATGACGACATAATACGACTATAAGATATAGTAATAGGATCTTATCATAGTACGCTTGAAGGCTACTTGAACTGGATTATAACTATAGCCTTCTCGCCGGATAGTAAGCTAGTAGTATTAATATTATATAATGATATAATATAATTATAGGATATAACGACAGGGTCTTATTATAGTATATTTAAAGGCTACTTAAGCTAGGTTAGAGCTATAACCTTTTTACTAGATAATAAGCTAGTAGCGTTAATATTATATAACTAGATAGTATAATTATAAGATATAATAACAGGGTCTTATTATAATATACTTAAAGGCTACTTAGACTTAGTTAGAGCTATAACCTTTTCACTAGATAGTAAGCTAGTAGTATTAGTATTATATAACTAGATAATATAATTATAAGATATAATAATACGACCTTATTATAGTATATTTAAAGGCTATTTAGACTAGGTTATAATTATAGCCTTCTTACTAGATAGTAAGCTAGTAGCGTTAATATTATATAATAATATAATATAATTATAAGATATAATAACAGGGTCTTATTATAGTATATTTAAAGGCTCCTTAGACTAGGTTAGAGTTATAGCCTTTTCGCCGGATAGTAAGCTAGTAGCGTTAGTATTAGATAACGATATAGTATAACTATAAGATATAGTAACGGGGTCTTATCATAGTATATTCGAAGGCTACTTAGGCTATATTACAACTGTAGCCTTCTCGCCGGATAGTAAACATTTAGATATAGATTAGGGATAGATTACTCTTCCTTCCTCTATCTTTAATAGTAATCAGGATTAGATAAAGGTGTTTTCATTAGTATTTATAAAGGATTAGTAGGTAGCTTAGCTAAGTAATACCTCCTTTAGCTTCCCCCTAAGTACTAATCAACGTGTATAGTAGGACACCGTATATATAGGATATATATCAGGCTATATAATCCTTCTCAAGTTCAGTTTAAAAAATATTCTTCGGTATACGAGTTTAGTAGAAGCGGTCTTTATAAAATCAAGCTAATTAGGTATAAGGTAATCTTAGATTAATTTTCAAAGCTGAAAGTAGTAATAATTAACTTATTTATTCCTTCTAGATTCCTATTATTATCTTTTCTTTGTTCGGGTCTCCTATAATTCTACGTATTATATATAACTTATATATAGGCTTGGTATTAGTAGTCGAGCCTTATCCCTAGGAGGTATCGCTATCACTTGTACTATAAAGGTAAAAGGTTGAAATCTTTCAACTAACCTACAGAATGCATTCAGGTATTAGTAGCTAGAATATCTATTATAAAGGCTTTTGTATACTCTAAATCATTAGAGCTGTAATATATTAAAATGTATACTGTAGGCTTTAAGTACTTTCGACCCTTTCTTAATATTACTAGAGCTCTGCCGGATTAATACGCGAACTAGCTATAGGATTAGATTTCTACAGCGTTAGAAGGTGGTTTGAATATATTACCACAGTTTACAGGCATTGAAATATATACTTAACCTGGAAAGTGTACCTGAAGACCTTAAGACTTGAGGTACTTCGATTATATTTCGCGGATAAGGATGTTTCGCTTCTTTCAAAGGAGAGGTATTAATAAATATAGCGGCCTAATAGCTAAGTACTTCAGCGTCGGATCATCCTTTTCCGAGCGTACGTATAGCCGCAGGCCTAACAGTTACAAGCTTAGCTTACTAACGACTAAAGTAAGATATACCGTAATTAATACGAAGGCTATACAGGGTCGTTTTATACTAGCTAGGATCGGCAATTAGCTTTTGATCGGAGGTACTAGCCAATATAGCGACCTTACATAAATTTGCGCGCTATAGTAGATACAAAGCTAATAATAACTTCTTAATATTATAATCAGGTTCTAAGGCTTAGGAAAGACCTTCGTATATAAATTAAAAGTAATAAAGACGTTATGATAGTACTGTAAAGGAGGGAGATTATTTTGTCGTAAAAGAGGGCCCTAAGCGAATTAGGCGAGAAGGCGACGATGCGAACGTAATTTACAGGTCGGAAAGGTTCTAGATATTCTATATAGCCATAGTACACGATGCGTACCTTATATAAGTAAAGCTCGACGTGTACGCAGAGCTATAGTCGCTTGAAGTCTAAGTACCTATTGGTTTTCTCGTCACGCCGTGGTTCTCGCGACACAGTGAGGGATGTTAGAAAAGATCTTCAAAGTGGGAACATACATGTACTAAAAGGCCTTAATTTTGATCTCCTCCTCAGCTCAGGCAAAGATGAAAGCTTTGTGAAATCATTCCATTGACCGCTGATCATGATTATTTGAGTTTTAATGGCTTGCTAAGCGTTTGTGTTGGATCAAATACTACGACTTCTAGGGTTAGATCATTATCGTTAATCCGGACTTGAGCTAATTATGTGATGATTGCACAATTAGCTGAAATCTTTGAACCTCTCGTATAATATCAAAGAAGTCCGCAATCTCTTCTCTAGCGATTAGTAGCCGAGGATACACTCGTTTTTGCAGGTAAAAGGTGTAGCGTTCGCGTCTTAAGCTACGAACGCTCCATCATAGGCCCTAAATAAGTATGCCGATGGTTTCGACTCCGATACTGCTCGCACAATCATAGCCAAGATCATTATGCACCGATTGAACATCGTTATCGTTAGCTACCGTTTCATCTTTTGCTTCGGCTAGGTTGAGCTGGCCGATGGTAACCCCGTGCAAATAATCCTGCATCTAATGCTTTCGTCATCATTTCTAAAACATCTCGGATGCCGTGTCCGCTATGGAACATCCCTATATTAGTCACAATATCAACAAATAATGGCTAACGAATGATAGCTCAAGCTTCTACCGAAGCAAAAGCAGCTTCTTTTTGACGCTGACACCCTGTCGTAGGGCCCTTTCAAGTGCAATTATGTAGGCTTGGTACGCTGGGCAATGATCGGACTTAGGTCTGGCCAAGCTACGCCTCTGCATTGGGAGGGTGCGATATGTAAAAGGTTTCTCTGGTTGAGAGCAGAGCAAAGGAGCCTTTTGCAAATTTCTTGCTGGGGGAGACAGGCATTCCGATTGAACAGGATGGATATTGGATCTCATCCAGCATTTAGGGTCAAAAGTCGAAATGCATCTCATTCCTATGACAAGAATTGCTTCTATGGAGCCTTCCTCCTGAGTTTTAGATTTGTAGACATGATGCATCATATAGCCAACAGCTCAGCAACTCACTCATAACTGGTCACCCTCTTTCGGCCCTTTTTGCTAACCCTTGTAACAGGAATACCTGGCCTTTCTAGATCATCTACTGACACAAATCCTGAATACTCCAGAGGGGTTGGAGTCACTGTGCTGTCAGGATACACATTAGACTCCAACTCTACATCTGAATCGGCTGACATGTCTCGGTGCCCGGGATCTTTTACTTGATTCGTCTTATAGTACGCCGCAGCAGGATCCGTACCTCCGAATGCGTGTTCCTACGAGGCCCAAATTAGTCTGAGACTTTGATAGAAAGCACTAGCATACAAACCTGCAAGTCCAATGTTGGAAGGTTAGGCCTCTTAAATCGCTTCAAATCTGCTTTGCCGATGTCTAATACTCGGAGCTTTTCTGTCGCAAGCATTCTTTGGGCTGTCGATTCATTACTTTCACCCCCGATGCGTTGAAGTTCTACATCGTTGAGATCGCAGATAATATCCGCGGAAAGAAGATTCGGTAGCCTCTGAATCAGACATCTTTCAATCGCAAGCACGCTAACATCATCAATGAGCTTTTTCAGAGCGACCTGACTCAATTTAGTTATATCATAGATTAAAGCAAAGAACCACTAACCTTATAGTACGCTTCCATCATATCGGTTGCCATAGAGCAAGAGAAGTTGTCCATATCAAGCTCCGTGGAGGAAACCAAAGTCTCTACCAAAACCTCCATATCGAACCAGTGATTGGTATTACAAGGAACCAGCTCGTCCTTCTTAAAGAAGGCCTTCAAGCGTTTCTCTACTTCACGCCGATGGCGGGCAGCCTGTGCTTTCTGCACGTTTTCAGTCAAGTAGTGGTTATAGGTGATGGGATGTCCCGATAGATATGGCTCCAAGATTTCATTTATCTTTGCAGCCAAGCTCACTTCCAAAATCTCCATCGATGGGCCGACAACCTCATGGAGAAGCGACCTCGCTGTTTCTTCGTTTGCAACATACTGAAGGACAGACTTGACGCTTATGTATGCAGAGCTGAAAACGCGCTTCGAAAGTTGATACGTTAGGCTCTGCCAGGGTTTGCATTGTCTGCTGAATAACTCGGCCACAATGAGAGGGTTATACGTACCCGGGAGCTCTCGTCCCCGGCTTTCCTTCATGAGAACCTTTACTTCCTCGATGTAGTTTGACCGAGAAACAAACCGATCATTACCTTTGAAAGGACCTGGGCTGTCTCGAATGATCCTCGAATGACCTTCCATGCGCATCTGCTCGGCGAAGTCGGACAAAGTATTCTGCACTACAGCCCGCAGGCGCAGATTGCCATTAGTAAACAAGTCATCTGTGTAGACACCATCAATGGCGGCTTTCGACAGACTCAAGTAGCTCATGCTTATATGGAGTAGGTATCGTCGCTGTTGTGAGACGGTACCCCTTGAAGGTCCAAGCTTGGCCAGCTGGTCTTGGCTTTGCTTGACTTGAGTCTCAACATCCTCCAGGACGCTGGGTAGCTGCGTTAAGATCTGATCCCGTATGACATCGCTTAGACGAAGCTTCAGGGCCTCCATGCCAAGCTGTGATGGCTCGAGGGCAGTCCAGATTCCTTCTGAAAACAATTCTCTCTCGGTTCTGTCTCGCTGTAGCGTCGAAACCTCGCGCTCTGTGTAAGTCCTGTTTCGTAAAACGTGCCATCCCAGCCTGAACTTGACGTTTTGATTCTGAGCAAGCTCAACATAAAAGCGCTCACTATCTGAAGTTTTTTCCAGGGTGTCTGGCTTAGTAATCAGGCCCAATGTACGATCGCCCTTAGGATCCAAGATTCGAGTGTGTCGAGTGACTTGCTGAAGAGCAAAATCGTTTTTTGCAGAGACGACGGCTAGAATAATGCTACGCGGCTTTTTCATATAAGAGAGGACAAGCGCCTTGACAAGTTCGGAATCGTCGTCTGTCTGGTCCTTGTCACTAGCTAAGAATAGACCTGGTAGATCGACAATGGTTAAATGCGGCTGCACCGGTCCCGAGACCTCGATACGGAGTATATCAGTACTAAAAACCTTATCTTTCGTATTCAGACCCATAGCATCTTTGGCGTTCTCAATGACCTGGCCGACATCCAGATCAGATTGAGCGGATTCAAAAGCACTGAGCCTTTTCTTGTCGTCTTCAGAACGGTCAGGGCCAGAGTTGATGTGCACTACAACATCTACAGTCGGACTGCGGCGCAGGATGAGTTCTGTCGCAAATCGGGTGCATAGGCGGAACGCAGTCTGTCAATGATATCAAGTAGATCCCGATGATCTTTGGATTGTAGCATGCCGGCCTCTATATGCATAGGCATTATGTCTGGTTCCATCTTGATGTGCCTGATATTGGTGAACTGCTCAGTAAAGATTGAAATACTTCACTAATAAAAAGGCAACGAGGGACGTCAACTGAGTCATTTCTAAATAGGTATTAGTACTCGAACAGTACGCAAAAGAAGAATTGCCTGCGATAAGGGTTCCATCCAATGCCGTGGCGGAATGGGCCATTATCAGGGAAATATGTCCTTTGGCCTTGGTTATTTAAGCAGCTCGCCGTGATTGCCAGCAGGCAAGGAGGCGGTGAAAACCTCATTCCTGTGACTAGAGAGGCTTGCTTAATCTTGCTAGGCCGACGATAGGCTATTAAGGTTCCGGAAGTTTCCAGATTTGTGAGGTGTACCATATAAGCAGGATTGACCCTGCAAGGAGTCACAAACATAAGCTCGGAGATTTCGTTTGTTGTTTGCGTTCCGGCAAACTGCACCCGTATCTGCGAACGAATTCGGATTATCCGCTCACCATTGTGAGCACAGTGCCACCGTACGTGCTTTTAGGTGAATGATTACTGAGGATATTGGGCATAACCCTTATGATACCGTTCCATGCTGCATTGGTATCAAGATACAAATATCGCTTAGGGCGGCATGGATTGCCATGTGAATTCTATCTATTCTAGCGTCTTTGATGGTTGGTTTCCCAAATTTGGTTGCTGATCAAAGTCCACTACAGGGGGTCGTTGCTCTAAGCTGGTCCCACAGTCAGGCTAGCCATGATTTGATCATTGCTACCGCTTTCATTTCGGCTGTTTGCAGGTCCTATTGTGGCTGCTTGCATACCGTGCATCTATCCGATAAAATTGGCTGATATTACAGTAAACATGCCAGCAAAAGCGTGTGGAGAATTTCTGTGAGATGCAGAAGTGAGTCTCTGATCCGCCTAATCTTTATGAGTCACGGCATACTTGCTGGGAAGTTGAGCCGGGGCACAGATGGCTAGAGCGCGGACCTTATGGAAGTATAGGAGACTTAATAAAGCAGTAAACGGTGCAGAAATTTTACCCAGAAGGACTGTACGGGAGGCATTTAACCAGCAGATCCTGAGGTCTGGCTTCTATCCGGGATATCAGACTACAAAGACGCGAGGAGAACCGCCTTTAAGAAAATATGCTAATACCCGGTCGAAGCTTCATAGCGGTCCATTCAGTGTAAGGCTGATAAGAAGCTGTAGCGTCAGCGAAAGGCAATTGATTGACCTCACTCATGTGTTTTATTGATAACGAATAGACTTGGCTGAGCGTTCCCCGGTGTGCGGAAGAGCCAGGATCTAATGGGACGGTCAGAATCAAATGTATGGTGCCTAAATGGAAAAGGAGTTCATAATCTGAGGGCTGATCACCTCTAAAGCTAGTGAGCTAGTATTGGAGGTCGGGGTACAGGAGTCATCAATGTAAGGAGAATCGAGGGTAAAAGGCGTGATGGAGTGGCTGTTGAGATGAGGCTAGTCGCATTGAATATGAGAACTCCAACTGTTTGCGGGTGAATGAGGAATTCACATACTCATTCCTTTACTTCCTTGACCCCTATCGCGAAATTACCCCACCTCATCTGCTTCTCGTAGGTCTAAAGTCGACACCGCTCATATGGACGTACTTCTCCGGTCAGACCATTATGCATTTCTTATACAGGCTTGATACTTCATGATTTTGCCACCCACAGGCCAATCGGCAGCGTAAATTGTCGAAGCTGTAGTCATGATCCACAAGACTGGGGATCTAGCCCCCATTTCCATCCTTAACACGTGATTCTACCTGAGTGGTAGTGACATCTCTCTTCGATCTAACGAGGTCATCACCACCAACACTAATCTATATATTCAGCTTATCCCCGTCCACTTCAGCCCAGGAAGCTCAACCGTGTCGTCAGCTTTGCACTTCTTCGGGTCATGCCGGAAAAAAGCGCAGGCGGCTTGGAACTCGGATTCGTTGATGTGCTCACAGAAAGGGTTGTTCGCTGCTCGCTGCTCCAATCTAGATGTGTTGGTGAGCACGGTGCCTGACTCTGGCAAAATCGGAGCAACCTACAGCCCGTCAATATCTGACTCTCCCTCACCGTCGTTGTGTCATATCTCTTCGTCTTCCTCCTCCTCCTCCTCTTCTTCTTCTTCGCTACTTGTAACTTTGATCACGCTCGGTGTCTCCTCTTCAAGTATCTCCTCTTCTTCGCTGACAGAGTCGCTCTTTCAGATTCACTCCGTAGAGTCGTTTTCATGGGATGAGTCCAGATCGGTGATCTCGAGCTGCGAACGTACTGGAAGGACGGGTAACTACTCCCTTGTTGGAGCGAGGTGGGACTTTCGTGAAGACAGAGAGGCGGATGAACCTAGGAGCCGAATGGGATGGAATCAGCATTGCGAGCCAGGCCAGGGGTTGAAACGAAGAGAGTGAGGACAAAGGTATCCCCTGAGATAGCGAATCGGTCAACCGCCGGTAATGACTCTCGCTCCCTTGATCGAACCGCCTGGGCTGCAGCGGAAGGTGATTCTGGTAATGTAAGCAGTGGACATCGGTGCAGGCGGTCTTCTCGTGGCGACGGAGAAGAAGGGTCTTGGGAAGAAGCTGTCTCGACTCGATGGAACCTGCTTCATAGTGTGCAGAGTGCCAACGTACCGGGGTCTCGATCCACAATTCCATCCTTCAAGATAATTTTATATATATGCGTTGCTTGCAGCGTAAGATAGGCTCTCTAGGTCTCAGCGTTAAGCATAGCGCCGGGTCTTCCGAGCGCTAGATTAGGTTACAGATTATATTTAATAGAAGAGCTATACTATTTACGGTAAAGTCAGGACAGTAAAGTAAATGGCCGCGATTACCATTTTAGAATTCTCGTCACTAAAACTATCTTTGACTTGATTAGAAGTACTCCTAAGATACTCTACATAACCTCCTTACTAATTAAGCGAGTATATAACTATAGCAACATGTTATTTTTCCTCGAGATGACTTGCCTAGGATCACGCTCGGTATAGCCAAATACCTTGATTATAAAGGCACGAGGAAATGATTAAGAAAATAAGTTAGAACGGCGTTATCTTTTCTAAGCGTCCTAGATACATATAATACCGGTAATAGCTCTCTACTCCTCTGAATGTCTACTTATAGTTAGAGCCACATTGCCTTATCCTTATACTTAGTATATTGATGCGGCCTTCCGTAGCCGCTAAGTCCTAACTAACTAGAGTATAAAACAAATAGTAAGCTGCAGCGCGTTAATTATCTTATACAACGTTATTACTACCTTCGTAGCTATCTTAGGCCCCCTAGATATTATATTCAGTGCGAAGTACTTTAACGACTACACTTACATTCTGCTCCTCCAGTAGTACCTTGCCAATCTGCTAGAATATATAACTCGTAAGGGAAGGTATTTATCATGGTATAGTTCAACGAGTATATCCGACATTCTTAGCCTTTATAGTATCACCATTTTATTCCCTAATTCCTCCTTAGAAATTACGTAGTCTTTAATAATCTGGGAACTATCATCCTAAGAAATAACAAGAATAAGTATGTAGCCCTGAAACCTACGAGGCTGAACTTTTTAGATTTAGACTCATAGCAGTTAGCGCGGTCAGATATCAAGTAGACCTTCGGATTCAAGGATATATACCGCGACTTTAATACCTCACAGCCTGACTAGTATTATCTGGAGAAGAAACTTTCCACCCTTGAACGGGAGGCCTCTGGAATATACGCCAAGATTAAGCATACGCACGAGGTCGGAAAAGACGAGGTTTAGCTCTCGCGTCTAGAGAAAGACCTCTTGCGTAGATTCCTTTGAATTATGATATATCAAAATCGTACTTTTGTATCTCGGTACGAGAAATCTATAGAAGACTATGATGCCAGCGACTAAGACCATATGATTCTATACATGAGAGAGAAAGGTTTTCAGAAACCTTGAGACGTGTAGCTTGAAAATATTCGAAGCTTCTTAGAAATTAATCTTAGCGGGGAATACTAAGACTAGCTACCTATTATTATCAGGCGAGCTTATCTATCCGATACTCTATAGTTTATTATGAATATAGCATTGTTATTCCTTAGTATCTGTACGCCTACTGTCTTAGACGATGAGTTCATCTTAACCCTAAATGCTTACAGCATCTTTGAAGGACTAAATGATACGGGATCATAGATAGATTTTCATGTCTTCGTACCTATTTCTCCACGGCTGATAATTGTGATAAGAAGTTATCTACTTCTAAGTAGATTTAACGAGATCGAAGAAACTAGGAAACAACTTCTTGAAATTATAAAACTAATGCATATCTACCCTTGTAATACTAACTCTTGCCTCGAGGATCTACCTATAATAAAAGCTCGAAATAACTACTCTAGGATAGTAGATAGCAAGGTCGTTGCAAACACTACGAGGCTAGCCCGCGATAAGTATATCTTCTATCTGCGCTTTTTTAGGCTTGGAAATAATCATGTTCAGAGAATCAATATGATATTACTTGAAGAGGCTCTTAACAAGAAAACTGTAGTATTTAAAGCGTAGACTATACTACGACGCGCCTTGGAATTTTATCTTAGCACTGAAACTCTAGGCTTTAAATTAGTCGTTAATCTAGTATTACTAGACTTAATAAGCCTATTACCAGCTCTATTAATAATAAATAACGTACATGATTTACTAGCTAAGCGTAAGAGGTTAAGCTACCTACACCTTCTCTAAGATATAGTACAAAGACTAGGCAGCTTAATAACCGCGAAGTATAAAATAATTATAATTGCAGATTATAGCCCGCTTATAAACGGGAGATATAGACGTATCTATGAAAAACTAGGTAAGTACTATACTTCACTCGGTGATCTTCTTGAAAGCTGACAGTAGTAGGTGGTAATCTCTCAGAGCTTACCTAAGATATCGATCAAGCTAGCCGCCTACTGACGCTTATCACCAAGAGTGACTTGTTAGTGCGAGCCTGCAGTGACGAGGCCAAAATTATCATGCTACAAAACCGTCTAGATATCCTGAGCGAAATCCCTATTCGCCGCATCTGGCTTTTCATTAAAGAACTACGAAGACTTACAGAACAAGATTTCAAAGCTATCGATCTCCGCCCGTCGAGTCATAGGTTTAAATCAGGCGTCGAGAACGATTTAGCAGATAGTGTGTATCTTAGTCAGTCTTATATTTAAGCAGTAGCTTATAGATTTAGCATTTCATGTATTTGATCCCGGTGCCCTCATTAAATTGATGTACAGAGCAGTAGATCTCGAGATTTATCAGAAAAGTTCAGTCTCGCGTATCAGGAGTCTTCACTCGAGAAGTATGCTACTCGGCTTAAGGAGGAGATCCCGATTATATTTAGTGTATTAGGTAGGCTTATTCATTAGTATAATACTCGATTATCTAGCTAATTCTATAATCTATTACAGTAGGTAGTATTCGTTATTGTAGTATAAAATCCTCTGCCTCTACAAGTCTATACATTCTAAAGCTACTGGAAATAGGAGCCGCTGCTATCGAAGATACTATCAATTTTGTTACTATATAGTATGTTCCCGGCGCCGATTCCATCCTAATAACGCTTTTGTCTACGGATAACTTGAAGGAACTATGGCTTGATAACGCTGTTAAGGGGATGTTTAAGGATCTATTAAAGGATAAAATAATATCTTTAAAGCTTTATAAACTGAAGCGAGCTCTCTTCTAGCAGAATTATAGGTTTAATTTCGAAGGCAGGATACGCGATTAGGAAAGGTACTTAGTCGTTCCACTTCCGTAAGGTACCTAAGAAAATGATTAGCAGTAATCCAAAGAATAATCAAGTTATCTTCACGATCTAACAAGGTTGTAAAACCGTAAATAGTAGATATTAACAAGGCGGGCCGTTAGGATTTTACACTTCAGACTATAACTCTAAGGAAGGACTTAAACCTTTAAAAGGTAAAGGACTAATATTAATAATATATCCCTAAGGCTAGTATACGTTAATCGCTAGCGGTAACGATATATAGCTAAGGGAGGTAAGTAGTTCCTCTAGGATTTAAGCGATCTATTCCAGCGCCCTGTAAAGAGTATTAAAATATAGATCACGTGACCTTTAGGGCGCTACTAACCCAGCTCTAGTCTTTGTTAGAGGGAAGTTTAAAATGCTATAAACTCTTCTATAATTAATAATAGCTTATACTTATATACTTACCTCGCATTAGTGAAGGCGGATCAAAGGCTTATACTAAAGGAGTTAGAAGTGAAAACAGGTAGAGAACGTCTAGTATCTAACTAAATACTTTCTTTCATCGGTATAACTATTATAAGCTCCAGTATCAAATAACGAGGATATAGGCTAGAAAAAGGTAAAACTTTAGTTAGTAGGATTACCTACTTATATAGAACTTAAATCTATACTTAGTATACCTAAAGAGCGAGTAACACTTATAACGTATCTAAATAAGATACTATTTAATTAAAGGCTATTTCAGGCTTCAAGTTCCTTTAAATACTCCGTGCCTCTTAACTCTTAAAGCATGGAGATCCTACGTCTTTCGTCGCCTGTTAGTACCTTATATATTGCGTCCTTACCTACTATCTTATAAACTACTCTATATACTTCTAGCTTATACTTCCTTCTTTCTATAGCTTCTAACTTAGCTTTTTATTAAAGGTATAGCTACCTTTCTTTAATATTAGTAGGTTTTATATTAATGTCCGTGGTAGTAATAGTAGTAGTATTAGGTATTTTCTTTCAAGCCCTTCGCTAGGCAAGGATCCCGAGTATACTTAATGTAATAATAGGTATTAAGGTGGCGATAGTAATCGTGTTCTTCTACCTTAGCGTAAGGCCTCTCGATACTTGACTAGTAAGTTAGAAGGATGTAGCGTTCAATCTGAATAACGTTAATAATAATAATGATAACTAAGCTATCGTCGAGGATTTATAAAGATTTATAACTGAGATGTTCTAGACTTGAATAAGTCTCGTCGGTATACTATCAGGGATAGTACATTCTACTAATCCTAGAAGGGATATCAAGGACGAATGCGTACGATAATATAGATCGGTAGTATTAGTACTACTTTGCCTCGTGATAGATAATAGTATTGATAACGTCACTAGTACTTCTAGTACCGTAACGTACGCTGTATTAGTAAGGGAGGTCGATATAATCTAATACGATAAGAATATTAGGTAGACGTCTAAGGATAACCGATTACATGGAAATTAGCGTTGTTAGATAACGGATATTCCTAGTTTTAGCGCTTACCTAGGAGTTTCTACCCTATAGATTATGGAAGTAGGGACTATTAATATAGTAGAGTATACTATAACGATATATCCGTTAGGATATAGATTAGCTATGCTTATATCAGCTAGTTTACATATTACGTGATAGGGTAACGCGTTAAGACGTATATTTAATAAGCCCGCTTGCCATGGTCGCGTAATATAATGAGAGGAGAAATTTCAGATAGCTGTAAGGGAATTATCTACTAAAGGTAGGAGACTTTATCTTATATACCGTAGAGTCTTACTTTAAGGGTAGTATAATATAATATATAGACTTATATATTCGAATAGGAACGATTGCTTTGAATTATGATTCCTCCCCTTACAAAGGTAGCTAAGTGTAGTAGAAGGATTCCTATAGTAGCCTTAGTACCTAAGAGTATTAGGTCGCTTACCTAATAGCTTATACAGGCGCTAGGCAGTTTAAGGCGATAATATATCGTAAAGTTTACTTAAATTAGAACTTGATAGGTAGTACTAAGAGAGGAAGTACTTTGCTTCTAATTCGGTTTCCTCTCAGTCTATTAACGTTTCTGCGGAGTTACTTATATATATAGTATGGAGTAAGAAAAGTTCTTAGTAGAGGTAAGCCCGCCTTAGTTAGATATATATTAGAAATCTTAAGACTTTCGAGGGATTACTCGCTTAAAGCTGCAGGCGCATCGTAGATAATAGGCGGAGCGGATAAATCTCTATGATAGACTTCGTGAACGCTACTATTAGAGTTCTCGCGTTAGTTATTATATGTTATTAAAGATTAATTCCGTCTTTATTAAAGGTATAAATCAATATTTAGATAGGACTCAAGAGTCCTAGAACTAGTAAAGATGGAAATGAATAGAATGTAATAAGATAGTAAGGGAGGCGGGATCTAGGCGGATATTTCCACTTAAATCCCGTCTGAGGCTCTATTAGCCGTTATATTATTTCGTAGCCTTCATAACGCTTTATATATACTATCTTAAGATAAGGGAATATATTAACGCGTGCTTTAAACGGGCTTTACTACCTAGAAGAATCTAATTCGAATGCTTCTCGTACCCTAATACTACAGCCCGATTATGATAGGCCGCCCGAGAAATTCGTTACAAGACCGCCGATATCTGTACCTAGCCCCTACTACGTTAGTTAAATAGCCTAGAATAACTGATCTTTTATATTTACCTGTCTAATTCGTGATGTAATAGGATCTTGTACAGCTAAATACTTTAACCTAGAGGAGCGTATACTAATCTTGATATACGCTTACTATAGCTCTCATTTAGTAATATAAGTCTTAACAGGTCGTATAAACTATATATCATCCTTCTTACTTAAGTAGTAGTTACTAATATAGAGTAAGACCCTTAAAGCTTTAATAACTATACTAACTACGAGACTTAAGAGGAGGCTATATATTATCTGTAGAAGGACTTCTACAGGATAGGAAAATAGTTTAGATTATTATGACGTCGCTAGCTTTAAAATATACAACATGTAAGCTAGAGGATAGGCCTTAGCCCTTTAATATCCCTTATACACTATGATAATAGAATATCGGGCGGCATATTTATCTAGGTCTTAAGCGATCCGCTTACTGCTAAAAAGGTACGAACTATATCATAACATGCCCTATAAATCGTCTAGCAGGAATATAGTAGCTGAAGTTATTAGCTTCAGGAGGAGTAAATGTTATAAGATTCAATACTACTCTACCCTAATAAGGCTCTCGTCCTTGCTAAGGAAGAGCAGGGGCAGTCTATACATCCCGACGTCCGAGCTTCGGCGAGGGCCACAAAGTCTCCACGTTCAATCATCCCCTCGACTCCCGAGTGGCAGAAGTTGTTCCGCGCGGCATACTGTATGATCTGGTAGCAAATCATCTTGGGGTCGCATTCTAGCTTTGGTGCAGCCAATTCGATGTTTTTGAGGTATGGTATTGGTGGTAGTCTGCGAGCCTTCTCGTCCTCTTATCGTTCTTGTTCTTCCTGGATCTTGGCTGCCGTTTGCTGCCAGTCAAGTCGGTCGATTTTCCATTTCATCTCGTCCGTTCCCTCTCCTTTCAACCGTTTGCAGGCATAACTGAGATAGTCGCCATATTCTACCTGCATTCGTAGCTCTGCCATGGCGTTAAAGTTCTCAACCAACATCGCGACGATGCCGTTTTCTCCATGCATTTTTTCCCAGCGGGATTGCATCTCGCCATCTAGTATGTCTATTTCTTTCTCCATCTTCCTTCTGGATCGGCCCCCCGAACACAGCATTGCTGTCGCTCTCTCCTTCTACCACTGCACGAAATTCATCGTCCTTGGGCTTATGTCTCTTAATCCCCTAATCTTGTTCCCGAAGGCAACCCTCGCTTTCAAATCTGGGCCGTCCATTTGTCCGCTTGGTGGGCGCTCGTACGGGGGTTAGAAGGAGATCGATGGATGCGAGGCCGCTAATAGCAGGTAAACTCTCTCATCGTAGAAACCGTGGCACTGATACCAATGGTGCCGTCAGTGAGTGGGTGGAGACTCGGCCTTCTCCTCTGTGAAGATCTGGCGGGATATTAGACAGGTTTTGCAGTCAGAATATTTAATGTTTATTCAATAATTTACACGGGATTAGCCGTGAGCTAGGCCTAATTTAGATTTACCTAAATATAAGCCGTCGCGACTAAGCCCTAGCCCTAGTCTACCTATTTAAGTTTCCTTGTAAAATACTATTTAGTAATTTTCTATGTTATTAATAGTTATATATTATAGATATTAATTCTAATAAAGAACTTATATATATAGCTACTCTAGCCTTCCCTATTCTTAGTTTATATTATATTAGCTAAGTCCTACGCTATACCTATATCTTACTAGTTAAGTATTAGAGTAAGGAGTAAAGTCTTAATAATTTCCTACCTAAGTAAATAAGGCGGATATTCTAATTTATTAAGGATAAAATCTATTAATTACTTCCTTATTTTAACCTTAAAAGTATTAACTAGTAATATAGTTATTAGCTTAATTTAGAGCTTACTTTATACTATATTCTAGTAAAGTTCTTATACTTATATCCTCTTTATAAATTATTAATAATATTTAGTAAGTCTCCCTTCTTTATTTCTATTATAATTAATAATATCCTTAAGTACCTACGTTATTATTATAATCTTATCTTATACTAGTATCCTACTCTTAAATATAATAAGATTAGGAGGTATATAAGAGTAATTAAATACGTAGATAAAATATATAAGAAGTTTATAATATAGGGGTTTATTAATAGAATATTTTAGCGCTTCTATTAATTAATAAAAGACTAGAGGTTCTTCTACTTTATATATAAAAAGGTATTTAGTATAATATAACTAGGAGTAATATACTTAGATAGTTTAATTAGTATACTATATAATCTATCTAAGGGAAAGGTAAATAACCTAATAATATTATAAATATTAGGTATATAAGACTAGTTTTATTAAGTATTTTAAAGGTAGTAAGCTTTAGACCTTTTTAGTAATAAAGCTTATAAGTATATAAAATATATTATATTACTATATATAAGCTACCTAAATATAAGGAAGAGAAAGTTTAATAGAATAATAGCTAGTATATAAATTACTATTAAGTATAACTTTAAGATAATATAAACTCTTTAAGTAATAATAACCTTTAAGTATAAAATAAAATTAGGGTTAATACCTATTAGTAATATCTATTAATTTATAGTACTATTAACTAAATATTTTACCTACTTATAAGGCCTTTAATAATCTACTAATATTTATTTATAATTAACTTTACTTAATAATTACTTAGGTATATTTCTTTATATAAAGCCTTATAATATAATTAAAGGGATTATAAGCTTATAATTTATATATAATTATTTAATTCTAATATTATAATACTATTAGTTTATAAGTTATATTACTATTAAAGAGCTTATCCTTAGATTTAAGATTATAAAAAAGCTTATAGAGTTAGTTTATAAAGTAGCTTAAATTTAAAACTTATATAAGAAACCTACTCTTATTAAGTAATATAATCTATTTATATAAGTATTATAAAATAGTAAGTATCTTATAAGGCCTTATTTCTTTATTCTAGCTTAAAATTTTTACTTCTTAATTCTATTAGTCTTAACTACTTCTTATTTTATAATATCTTAATCTTAAGTTACTTAAATATTATAACTTTATATTATTATTTATTCTATTTATTCTATATCATTTTATATATTAGAGTTATAAAATATACTTAAGTATTATATTTACTAGTCTTATAATATTCCTCCTACGTATTATTAATTATAACCTTACTAATCTCCTTATAAACTTTTATATAAAAATCCTTATTAGAATTTCTCCCTTACTTATTATCCTTACTTTTAGACTTTATATTATTACTTACTTACTTAATATCCTTAATACTATTTAGCTTATTAAGATATAATTATATTATACTTATAACCTAATTATTAGATATCTAAGGGCGGGTTAATATATTATTTATAAGGATAAAGAGATTAATATTATTAATAATATTTCCTAAGGTAATTTATTTCTACTTTATCTCTTTACTTAAGTATTATTAATAATAGACTTAATTAGTATAAAGTATATTAAGGAGCTCTTACTAGGACTCTAATTACTTATATAATATAGCTATTAAGGCGTATAACTCCTTATAATAATTATTTAATATATTATAAGTATATTCTATTTTATTAGTTAATTATTTAATTTACTTATTAGTCTCTATTTACTAGTTATAAAGGATATCTAGCTTCTTACTTAAGGCTATAATCTAGTTACTAGTTATTATAGATATATTAATATTAATAAGTAAAGCGGCCTAAGTATTACTTATTAATATAGGCCTACTAGTACTTATAAGTATTATTATAGGAGTTATTATATTATAGGATTTAAAGAATTTTAAACTTTACTTTATAAAATTAACTAAAATAGTAGTTATATCCTAAGTTAGGTAAGACCTTTATATCTATTAAGGTCTTTACCTATCCTATTATAACCTAGTTCTCTTGTTCTTATTCTTCTTCTTCTTTTATTCTTATTACTATTATTATAGCTAACTAATAATATTATTAGTTAAGTTAGTTTTATTATTAGTATTACTCCTAATATTAATATTACTCTAATAGTTAGTATTACTCTAGTATTAAGGACTTAAGCTTTACTACTAGTAAGGGGAACCTTTTAATATAATACTTATATTAGAGGATAATAGTAATATTATTATAAATAAGAGTAAGATATATAAGCCTTCTAAGTAGGAGTCTTATTTATTATTTTCTTTATAAGAAGGGATTTTATTAGAACTAGTATTCTTTATTTCCCTTATACTCTTTTTACTTTAATAAGTAGAGAGTATATCTTATTTAATATTATAATCTTATATTTTCTCCTTCTTATCCTTTATATCTTACTTCTTCTCTTATTTTCTAGCCTAAACTTTATTAGCTATTAGTTTCTACTAGTCTAATACTTATATAAGGTTATTATTAGTTAATATATACCTAGATCTCTTATTATACTCCTTTTTATATTTATATTATTTAAGTAGTACTACTACCTTTTATTAATAGCTATTCTAAGAGTAGGAATAGTAGGTATATACCTTAAAGTCTTATTATACCTCCTTTTATTATATATTTATACAAGAAAGTCTATAAGTACTTATTTTAATAGGTATATAATCAATTAGTATTATTATCTCCTTTATATTAAGAAGTATTCCTTTATATATACTTTATCCCTTTTACTTACCTCTCTTATACTTACTAGTATAATTATCTAATTATAAGATTTTTAAGCTCTTAATCCTCCTTCCCTTATACCTTACTAATTATTATAATAGCTTTATATTATATAATCTAACTTTCTTATAACCTTTAACTTAATAATCTATATAATTAGTAAATACTATAGCCTAATATAGCTATCGATTATTAAATAATATTAAATAATCGCTGAAAATCGGGACTGCAAAACCTATCTATTAAAGAAAAGATAGAACGGGAATATATAATCGAGAAGGCTAGGATACGATAGTTAGCACAACGGCTGGTTCGAGTTAGGGCATTGCAGAAGAGCTATGTCGAGGTTGAATGTTATAACGAGCGAGGACGAGGTAGTGTGGATGTTAGAGGCCGGCAACGACGCGAAGCTCCAGAGACAAAGAGCAACATAGCTGGAACAATCATTCTCCAAGGCTTGCGTCTTGAAGTGGAAGTCCATGATATAAGAGAAGGGGCAGACATATATACTTGGACGATCACGGCTTATCTTGAGACCAAGATCTGCATTCAGTGGAGCCTAATGTGCGATGCGTGAGGGAGACTGGAGGTTAGCGGACTTTCTACAGGGAAAATGGGCGGATGGCTACTATTAAGTGGAACGATAGCCTAACCGTTCAACATAAACGGCGGAGTCCGCTCTGTGATATCTGGTAGAAGCGCAAGCAGCAAGAAGAACGAGAAAACGTGCTGGAACGCTCCGCATGGCTCCATCGTGGCGCAGCCTTGGCAATTAAGAAACCTTCCGACCTAGCCGAAAGCTACTCCAGATCAATACTTCATTTGACGGCCCGGAGTACTACACTCACTGGTCGTTGTATCGTTCCGACCTTCTCGAAATGCTGTTGCGAATCCTCTTAGTAGGCGCTGTTGAGCTTCTTGCCACTCCGAGCTCTATATCATGTCAGACACGAATAACATCCTCATCTACACCTTCCGGCGCGCCGTTAGCGGAATAGACCGGCATAGACTACCCTAGCTATAATGGCGCGGATGTTATAGTTAGCGACGAAGAATTTAAAGTATTCTACAGATATAATATTACCAGTCTTCCTTAACTCTTCTAGTACGCTACCGTAGACGAGCGGGACTATCTTAATTACTATAGTATAATTCCTGAGTACGTTAGGGCTACTTATTATAATAATAATTATATCGGGTTTTCGGCGCTTATAAGTAGTACCGCTGTTAATTATACCTTAATTAGAGTAGACTTTATATTATTCTAGCTCGAGGATTTAGCCGCGGTTAGTAGTAGTAGTAGCCTAACTAGTATAAGCTTAACTACTATATTATTATCTTTTATAACTTTTACCTCCGCTTACCCCTCGTTAGCCTTTATAATATTAATTGACTTATTTACCTCTAATCTATACTCGTTTCTACTTACTTCCCTATCTTCTATAGGCTTAATTAAGTCCTCGCTAGCTTACAGCTCGTCTTCGTCTTCTTCGACTCTATTACTCTCTACCGTATCAAACAAGCCCTAAATCGCTACGAGCAGTTCTACTCCCAGTTTAACCCCTGCGCTTGCGACGCTCGTTACTTCTATCGCTACAACGATAAATTCTAATGTTATGTCTACTAATATCACTACGACTTTATCCTCCTCTTTAGCTGGGACCCTATCTGATTTCACTAGCCTAGACTTAAGTTTAGGTATATTTATAACCGACGTTCCTTATACTTTAACCCCTTCTCTAG
>JAABUK010005288.1_pt1 | contig 20283 bp, 29 predicted proteins | sample 5559141 | NCBI WGS metagenome assembly JAABUK01 (sample SAMN10711869, study PRJNA513367) | rock metagenome | isolation source: Antarctica rocks | place: Antarctica: Victoria Land, Pudding Butte nord | collected 2016-01-03 | reverse complement strand
GCCCGTCCAACGATACCGGAGTGCGAGGTACGGCGTTAAAGCTAGAGATGTGCGCTTACAGCTGTTAGGTTCAAATGCGTGCGCTCAGGCGTGCGCTTTGGCGTGCGCCCTTCTTTTCTCAGACTGCAAGACAAGCCAGCGAGATCTCCGCTCCCCCAACCCCACGGTTACTAGCGGAACTTTCTCGTTGACACTGCAAAGACCAGGCCGCGATGTACACGCAAACGCATGGACCGAGTCCAGGCTCTGGGCCTGGTCCAATCGCTAGACACTTTCTCCAACAGATAAATCTCGACAACGGTCGCAGTGGTGAGCGTCCGCGAATGATCTCGGCGACTCTTGGAAGAGACGCCAATATCGTAAAATACATGAACGACAACCATCGCAAGCGCGCCGAAAGCATCGAGGTTCGAATGCATGCATATATGCCCGCGCAGTAAACATTTTCCCAGTCTACTATCAGCGACAACTTCAAGCCTCTGTCGTGTGCACAGGAGCTTTACGAGGTAGTTTGCACGGAGTCCGTGACACGTGGTCACAACATCGCTGTGCTATACTTGGATTCGCTGTGGGACACACACAACCTGGACATCCTGGAAGATTTCTCCATAGTGGCAAGCCGCGACACACCCTTTATGGTAGGGTGATTGTTTTTAACCATGGAGTTCTTAAGCTCAGTCCCAGCTTTGACTCGTCAACTGTCAGGTGGTCTGGATGTCCTCGTCGTGAAGGCCCCAATGGTTCTATCTTGCACTTCTAGCTTAGGTGCTGTGACCTAGGTTTCCCTTAAGACAGATGAAACCCTAAGCTTGCAACGTGAGGATGCATAACAGACTAGCAGCAGTAACGTTAGTGCAAGCATAGCGCAGTAGCAAGTAAGAGCTTGATTAGCACAAGTTGAGGTGTTGAAAGAACACCGGTGGTGGTAGAGTGAGATATAGGTAGGGCTACAACTTATGCCATCCGTCAGACAGTCATTACAGTGGTCTTGACGGTTTTTTGGCAACAAAATTGACAGGACTGCCATATTTGCTGTTGCTTCTCTGAATGAATCCTTTTTGTAGCAGCATGGTGATCTGCCCTTCACACTCTTGCATTTCATCCCTACTCATTCTGTAAATCTTTCTGTTGGGCAGAGGCTCATCACTTTTCAAAGGGATGGTGTGAAACACACTGCGCTCAGGTGGCGTCTCAGCAGGCAGGTCTTGAAATACTGACTGCTTTCTGCCACTTACACTTTGCTCAATTTCATCAGATATGGCCATGTTGCCAAAGTCAGCTGTTGCACTGCTATCAACAGCGTTCGCATGCGGTATGAACGTTCTATCATCAACATCAAGATGCTTCTTCGAAGAATTGAGAACATCAGCTGCAGCAGCAAACATACTACATTTACATTGTGATATACACCATCATCAACAATGGGCCAATCATATGTCTGTCCATCAGACTTTGCACAACCAATATGCAGACTGTCAGTACTAAACATAATGTCAGCTCTGTTCTTCTGCAACCAATCACAGCCGAGAATCACCTCAAAATTTGAATCACTGGTCATGTTTAGCGCCATCATTGAAACAGTAGCCTTGAAATCATGACACTCTAATGCCATCTTGCAGTTCCTCGAGACAATGCCTTGTTGCCATCTGCCAACTTCATCTAAAGGACTATACATCTCAATTAGTTGTTTGGCTGACAAAAGACCAGTTGGCATCAGTATCAACTAAAATCTGTAACAGTGTCCCCAGGAAGCTGCAAGACAACCAGTAAACATCATTTGCAATCCATTTCTGCTCAAAGCCTCAAATCCATGGAGGAGTGACTTGCCAGAAGTCACTTTGCATCTCTCGTTTCCAACATACTCATATTCATCAGAATCTGAATCCAAATCATGCTGTGCATGTTTGCATGCATGACCATTGGCGGCAGGCGTAAAGCCATAGCCAAATCTGCCAAATCTCTATTCAAGCATACGACTACTAGGTGCACACAGAGGAGTAGATGCTCACCCCTGCCATGCTACCCCTGCCAGGGCCACCCCAGTTGTTGCAGACATGATAGGGAGCCCAGTTGTTGGCACAGTGGTCCTCATCAAAGCCTTGTGCAGCATTGAATTGCACCTCCTGTGGCGGCAATGTCTGCACAGCCTTCAGGGCAGCACCACGATTGCGGCCACCATTAGTGCAATAGGGTGCTGATCTGAATCTGTTGCCACCTCTGCTGCAGTTCTACATTAATTTGCTTGCCCATAGCCTTGACCACATGGCCTTTCCTTCTGAGGCTGTTCTTGACGTAAATTCTGCTTAGTAGACATATCTAGGTTAGCCTCTCAATGAGACTTTCTCAGCAGCATCAATCAGCTTATCAATATCTTGCATCACATCAGGAGAGATCATGCCTTCTAACTCAAAGACAATGAGTTTCTTCAAGCCTCTCAAGAGATAGACAGCCTGAGTGGTGGTAGCTACAGGTGTGCCAACTTTGCTTGAAGCAATTCTGGCAGCACAGCTACAAAACTGTGCAGCATATGTGTCAACACTCATCTCATTCTGCTGCATCATGGCAAGCTCTTGACTGGCCTTCTGACTGGGCTTTCTAGACATGTGTTGAAACCTGAGGGCAGCTGATGCAAGCAAAGCTGAAGTGGACTTTCATTCAGGCTGGAATGGGGGCACTCAAGACAGGACTATGCCAGAGAGAGCCTGCCAGCAGACATGAGAGGACAGGCAAAAGCAGGTCTTGTCAAAGACTTCTGTACCTTGGGAGAGCATACATATATGTGCCAGAAGCTTGGCACAATGCACTGCTGCCAGGTCTTCAAGTCCTTCTTGATGCTGTGTTAGACCTACCATACGGAGTACATGAGACCCTGCAGTGCATTGAGCTGTTTGTGCAAGCGTTCTGGCAAGCTGTGCCAATCAAAATGCTCAAATCTTATTTAAATACGGAGCAGACTTTGAAACAAACAGCTGAATGGAGTAAAGAGGTCATGGCAACAGATGAATATGGCATATTTGCAACCAATGTCAGAGAGGCAGAGCTTGACCAGCTTGAAAGTATGGAAAAGCTTGGCCTCAAGGTTCTCTACTTGAACAAATGGGCGCAAGAGCAGGCTTCTCTGAACTATGCTGCCCAAGGCTCAGCAGCTGAATCAGATGAGCCTGCCGCAAAGCGGCTGACACTGGAAACTTTTGAGGTCCAAGCTGCATCTGGATCAACTGTGGCACAGAAGCGAAGGGAGTTAACTGCACATGCAGAAGCAATAGAGTGCATGAGATTGGACACGCAACTGGTACAGGAGCAAGCACATGTGCACAGTCAGCAAAAGAAATAGCTGAAGCAGATGCTGTCACTGCTACTGACAAGCAGTCCACGCAGCACAAACACAAACAATGGCAGCAAGAGACCTGGCAGTGAGGCAAAATCTGGATCCAGGGTGCAAAATGCCATTGGTGTCTAGATCTAATTACAAAGACATATAGATTCAGCCTTGCACTGCAAATTACAAGCTCAGTGTCGTCAAGACATTTGGAGTAAAGCTGTTCGGAGGGACAGCCATTGCTGCAGTATGGAAGAAATGGGTATATGGAGGAGATCATGCCAGTGTCAAGAGCCTGCTGTATGAAGGAAAAGATGGCAAATTGAGTCTACGAGAAGCAGTGAGAACAATGTCAATACTAAGTCTGAATTGGCCAGAAATCCGCACCTTCCAGAAGCAGTTGAAGCCTTCAGGGATCAAGGCCTGCCAGAAGTTGAGGCAGTGAAGCATGTTGACAGTGACTATGTGTTTTGCTTTCGTTTGATGCACTGTATAGAAGAAGAGGGACGCTTTCAGCAGCGGGTGGCAGTTTTGCAGATCTGCAACCTGCTGGCCATCACCGCGCCTGCAACATTACAACACAATCAAGTAGCTGCACACATTCCCAAGATGTTGCGACACGCAGCCCGTGGTCTGTGCCGACGGGGTCTGACTGCTCGGACGATCAGCACAACAGCCATGGTTCGTCAGGACGATGAGGCTCTCCCCAAAGCTTTTACTGACCGATTCACTCAGCTCGTACCTAGCACAATGGCACCTCCAAATTTCCCTACAGACTTCTTGCCCAAAGACCAGAAAAAGGTCAAAGAAGCTCCATCCACTGTGCCGGACAAACTGACCTTCAACTTTTACCTACCTCACGAGCAGATTGCAAAGGCCAGGAAGGTCAGGCAATGCACTTGCCTTTGCTGTTACCACACCCGTCAGCCTGAGCGTCTCATCTGCATTTCTGCGGTTCAGCTTGACGCCTGCCACTACATACAATTGCATGCTGCAGGTGGACCTGGTACTACTTCCTGCAGTCACAGGAGATTTCGGTGCCATGCCTGGTCACGTTCCAACCGTGGCACAGCTACGGCCTGGAGTAATAACAATCCATAACGAGATGGACAAGGACATTGAGAAGTACTTCGTCAGCAGTGGCTACGCCTTTGTTCATGCAGACTCAACAACTGACATTGTGGCAGTAGAGGCATTCAAGCTCGATGAATTCGACACTGATGCAGTAAGAGCTGGTCTGCAAGAGTACACAGCCAAGTTAGCATCGCTACAAGGGGGTGGCAAAGGAGATGACTATGAGATTGCAGCTGCACAAATAGGAGTAGAGGTCTACTCAGCAATGAATTCAGCCATCTGATTAGCTTCCCATGTGTGGATATTCTGCTGTCATACCATTTGCTCGTACTGTCAAGACTCATCAGCTGCAGCAGTGTGCCAGCACCTGCAACTGTCTAGAGATGATGTGGTCCATCTGTCAGGCACTCACTTGCATATGAGGCTGTGTGTTGAGCAGCAAGTACACAAAGCACCAGCATGACAACCAGTGGCTGTTGATCTTGTGTTCACATTACTGAACGTAGGGCCCGTTTGGCCATAGAATCCAACTAGCACTTTCCTTTTGACAGACGCAGCATGTGTTATCTCCATAGCCCTCACCTGTGCAAGCGCTGACAAGCATCTTCATGCAGCATCATCAAAAGTGCGTGAGTATCTTAGGTGGCTGACACTGCAGATTATTGCGAGCATGTCCATTCAGGACACAGAAATCATGGTAATTGATAAAAGTTGTGTCGTCCATCCATGACTTGTCTTTAGGTGAGGCGCAGCAGCAGTCTAGCTGGCTGTTCAATGAACTGCTTGAATTTGTTGCTAAATTCTGCCAATGTTGCGCCATCCAGCACCCTATGATCAGCACCCCAGCTGATGTTCAGCAAAGCTGCCTTCTCAACTTCTCCATCTGCTGCAAACCTCGGCAGGTGTCTGACCTTGCCTAGTGCTACAATGGCTATTTCTGGAGGATTCACTAAAGGTGTAGCATATGTGCCGCCGATGGTGCCTGCAACGGATTGCATTGTCAGACATGCTAATGCAGACGGGAATGCTGCATTACTAACTTATGCTGTAAGTCTGCAGCCACTTTAGATGTCATATGCCTGCATACACAAGACCAGTAGCAGCAAGCACCATGGCCCCCTGCCATATCATGCTTACCCTGGACACACACAATGACAACACAATTCAAAGCAAAATGAACTGGGTGCCCTTGTGCTTCCACAGTGCTCCTCTAGAGATCTCCAGCAAAAGTGACAGCACATGCACTCAGCGTTAGTGACTCAGATTTGTCAAAGTCATCAGCGTAAACACAGACACCACAGACAATGTCACCTATGTTTGAGATGCTGACAGTCCCTCCCGTGACGTCAGACTGGTTCACCCGCCCAATGGCCGCATCCCTCTGCAGCCGCACAAGCTCAGCAGCAATGCTGGCGACATTGCGATGTTGCACGTCCTTGATGTTGGGCACCACCAGACCAGAGGGGGTTGCCATTGCCACCCCTATGTTGTGAGAGCTGTGCTGGAGAAGAGCATCTGCTTTGTCATTCAGGCTGCTGTTGACTATGGGAAACTCCTCCAAGGCAGCTGATAGTGCCTACAAGGCACAGCGCTGCTGCATTGACAGGCATCAGCAAATGTATGTTGCCAATCCAGCTCTTTTAATTAGCAATGTTAAGGCAATACTGCAAGCCCATCACTAAAGGAAGCTCAGCTAAATGATGAGCCTGTTGATGATCTACACTGCGCTTGTTGTACTGTGCAGCCAGACTGCATGGCAAGCCCATTGGTAAGTTGAGCAGAATAAGTTGTACCACAGCAACTTTGCTGACACTACAGTGGAGAGCATATGCTACGCAACGCTATGGATGTAAAGATACCAGACTACATCTCAAGTCTCACACTGTCATGCGGCATGCCCATCAGGCTAAAGCTAAGATTCACTGATGCAACTGATACTCGCAAATGCACAGAGTAATGCTGGCCTGAGTTGCCTTGCCAAGTAAGCAGCAGACAAGAAGACGGGCAGCTGCATGCTATGTACAGCTGGGAACTTTGCATCACAAACATACCACATGAGTACGCAGCTTGGCAAGCATAACAGGCATAGCTGAGTGCTTGGTGCTGACATGTACCTTGATCATGACAGGCAGGAAGGTGAGGTGGACTCCCTGCAGCACTGAGTCATCCTTCATCCTATGCCTCAGAGACATCATTGCCCGCATGTCCAACTCATCACACAGATGGAAGTGGGGAATGGCTCCTGCTTTCACCATGCTCTTCACCATAGCGCGCTTATACCCCCTGAGGGGAATGATAGTCGAGTCTGAATGCAAGCTTCTAGGCGCTGCTCCTTGACTGGGTGGGGAGGAATCTGGCACAGTGCCTGGGGAGCTGACTGGACTTACTGAGGCTGCTGATAGGTGCTGACTGGATGTGGACGGGGCTGAGGGCACTTCCGAGGATGCCGGTGAGGGCTGCTGTGAGACAGCTGAGTGTGCCTGCTGTTCCAGTACCAGCAGCACATCCTCTGCAACACCATTTGTCCGATTGTATGCACATTGCTCATTCAAGGCATACACAGTCTGATGCATGCATGCGTGCCCATGATCTATATGCTAATGAGCTGCCGTCTGCCCTTTGTGAAAAGCACATGCAACCTTTTTTGGTAGGAGTTCATTCCCATGAATGGTGCAGAGCCCTTCCTTACCAGCTGAATTGCGTTTACTGAGAGTGTCGTCTTTGATCTGTACACCATCTTAATATAGGGGTGCCGTGATGTACATGTCATGTATGCTGCTTAATATCAAGTACATATAAAGGAAAAGGAAAGTTTACGCTTTTCAGTGATCATACCAGAAACCTCCTAAGGCGGCAGCCCGGCGCAGAATGTAGTCAACATAGGCTGGGCAGCCCGGTATAATACTTGGCTTCTCTTCAACACTAACACCGAAAGGCGTACTTTTTCTTTTCTAGCAAACATGCGGAGGAGGCCCACCTCGCGTAATGCGGCCTTCAGGTCCAGTACCAGTGACAGCAGCCAGGTTGATGCTGTTCTCCTTGGCCAGGTGCTTGGTGGCGGGGCTGGCAAACACCTTGTAGCCTGGCGGCGACTTCTGCCTCACACTTGCCACTGGGGCATCATCAATCTCTGATGGCGTCGGTGGTACAGTCTGCAAGTGATACCAACAAGTTTTTAGCCTGGTGGCGGTTTCTGCTTCAAACTTGCCACTGGGGCATCATCAATCTCTGATGGCGTCGGTGGTACAGTCTGCAAATGACACCAGCAACAACATGGTAGCCTGGTGGTCACACTTGCCACTGGGGTGTCATCAATCTCTGATGGCGTCCGTGGTACAGTCTGCATATGGATGTCACAACAGACTGCAGATATGATGTGCTTGGCTGCTGTCAATGGTGCAGTACGCTCTATTTAGTAAAGTACAGTCTGGGCTTGTCAGTGATCATAACGGGGGCCTCCTGAGGTGGTAACCTGGAGCGCTCTGTTTATACAGCTTGCAGTGCCGCAGTGGTGTCACTTTCAAGGTCCCTGCTTGGATGCCTTGAGATACTGAGCACAATGTGTATGCAGTCTGCTGCTTCATGCACCAGCATTCCATGTTGCTGACAATGATCTGGCATGCTTGCTCAAGTCTGCACAGTGCTGTGTTGTACACGCATGCATGCCCAACTGCTCAGTGTTGGAACTTTGTGACAACTATGGTCTTGCTTCGCCACTCAGCTCTTTCAACATTGACAATGACACTGCCAGGAGTGTTGTTGAATGGGACATGATGCTGGATGTTGTTTGACGCGCAGTGCATGCATGAGTGATAAGATGATCATGCCTGACCTCTGTCTGTACTGCAGCACCGTCTTGGGTGGATGTCTCTTCAGTGACCTCGATATCCACCAGCGGTGATCCAACCTGCGCAGGAGGTGAGTGCGTAGGTAAGTAGCTGGCTGGCTGCTAGCATGCAGGCACATGACACAGCTGTGCAAAGTTGATAGAGCAGCATGAAGAGCATGCAGTGAAGTAGTGTGTGCACCTGAACGATGTCGCCGACAGTGTGGTGCAGCTTCTTGATCACCCCGGCATATCTGCTGGTGATCTCAACAGCTGCCTTGTCGCTCTGTACTTCACAGATTTTCTCAAACTCCTCAACTCGGCTCCCTTGCTGCACGGACAGAGACGGTGAAGGTTAGTGCTGGTGAATGACTTGCCTCTGAGCACCTGCTATCTTACCTTAACATACCACTCTGTCAATTCACATTCTTTGATGCCTTCTCCAGTCTGAGCCAGTGGAAATTGGACGACATTTGATGCAGCAAGTGGGACACTGGTGTGAAAGTTTGAGAAGGCTTGGTGGGAATAGCCTGTTTTTCGTCTGCTGGTGACACTATCTTCAAAAGGCAACACACAAGACCAAGCGGATAACGTCAAAGAGGGACCGCGTGCCGCAATGGAACCCAGGCATGTCAGTTTAGGCTTTTCCGAGCTTATGATCCATAACGATCCGGAACGAGCACTGGGGTGTTTCAGACCCCGTGAGGCATTCTGCAGCGATGTCGCTAGTCGCCACATGACATACGACCCGGTGATTTAGTCTTGTTCGCGTCTAGCGCTCGTGCAATCGCCCCGCCAAGGACCGACTATGCACAGTTGACTTGCAATGACCAAATTAGTCAAGCAGCTGCTGATGTTCATGACTGTACAGATGTGAGAATTGTGACTGTCGAGAATTTGTGTCATAGTGCATCAATAGTAAAGGACCGAGCACCTGGACAATGTGGTGTGCAAAGTTGGGGGTCCAGGCTCCACTTCGGATGGAGCTTCAGGCGTTGATGGTACCATACCGGTATTATAGCAGCTCCATCATTTAACCAACACATGCCGCACAAAGCAAGCTTGAGTGCTGCTTTGTGTTTGAGTGCAGGCAGCTTTTACCGTGCAGCAGTAAGCCAATCAGAAGCTGATGCCGCTTCTCGTTGGTCTTGTCTAACAACGTTGACAGTCAACAGTTCAGCCATTTCATACATTCTATAAAACAGCTTTCGAGATTTGAGAGAATTTGACGTAAAAGCCTGGTGAAACAGGTGACTTGTCGTTGTGGGGTTCTGCGCAAATTGGCAGATGCACCGCCCTGAAGGTCACTGGGTAATTGATGATTACATTGGTCCCGTGAGTAATTTGCACATCCCTACGCAATGCGCAATGCGTTCGTACAATTTGCCTCCCGATTCCTCGCAGAGTCTTGTTGACATTAGATGGCAGAATCTTGTCTCTGGCTTGCGGCTTGCGCGACACATTCGACCGACCTTTCGCGGATCACAACATCCCCTTGCCTCACCATACCAGCCTTAAAGCGCTGAGTTGAAGTGCGGAGCGGCTTGCAGGCTCGCCTCGTGAATGCAAGACTGAACCGCAGAAACAACTGTGCATTCCTTCCCATTAGGCTCTCTGTCGTCTGGAGATTAGTCGCAGGAAGCTTCCACACTTAGCACATTGTTTTTGCTGGTTGCTCTGAGAATGTTAAGGAAGGTCCCACCAGCAATCTGAACTGTGCCGGTAGGTCAGAAGCCACTGCACACTGAAAGGCCGTTGCTAATGCTTCTCCTGTCTTGCTGCCAGAAATGCAACCGTATCATACGATGCTTGCAGGATAGGGTTCAGTAGAACCCCTCTGACTTAGTCCAGTCTCATGGCGCAGACTAATGTAACTGCATCCTCCCAGACCTTTGCTTGTGAAAGTTGTGGCCACCTGAACGTAGTGGCATTTCATCAGCCTGATGGCTTGAAGGCTGCAGACAAAGCTCAGGGACCAGTAGCTGAGCAAGCTCCCTCTGAGCACCAGGCCCTTGAGCAGGTGGACCTGCCCTCGGGGCTTGACAGTCACAAGCCAGAAACCACCATCACTAGGCTTGCAGATGACTCAGAGGACCTCAACGCTCTTGCAGCTGCCAATGCAGCACAGGATGGCAAGCTCGAGCAGCATCTAGAGGAGCTTCACCTACACCAGGCTCATGCCCACAGCCCTCACCACTTGGGGCAGCGCAGGACCAGTCACCTTCACCCATCTGGTCTCATCCCTCGCAGACCATCCTTGCTCAGCCGACAGTCCTCTGAGGCTCAAGAAATTGCTTCTCAAGAAGAAGAGCAGCAGCTGCATCAGCATTCAGGTGTGCCCCAGCCTCATTCCCCCAGCACCCACCTCAGTACCCCTAATCAGCCCTCAGACTCCCTTCAGCATCCTGGCACAGGATCAGGCTCATCCCATTCACAGGGGATGATTTCAGGAAGCCGTACTAACTCTGGCGTGAATATACCAGGCCATGAGGGAGGAACTGTTGTCTTCACTCTCAAGGGCCCAACAGAGGTCATCCTGGCTCAGCTTCAGAGGAACATAGCATCTGTTGACAGTGGTGCATCATCCCACAACAGGACACCAAGTGGGACGCCCATGGCCAGAGCAGGTGCGTAGCTGTTAAGCAGATATACCGGCCTGCTTTACATGCGCGTGTGTTGCGTGGCAGTCAAGTTTGCTACTGAAGGCAGTGAAGCTTGTGAAGTCAGGTCTGCTGGGCTGCATGTGTTTGGGCTCCCTTCAGTTTTGCTCTTGCTGCCTTGCTTGCCACTGACAATGGAGTGGGAACAGCACTCCCTGAGGGCACTTCTGCCAGGCCCAAGCAAAATCCTTGCATGCCAAAAGTCATCGTCCTGTACTCTCCCTGATTTCCCTTGTCATTCAGGTGTTCCACAGATGTTCAATGTCAGCTACCCTGGTGCGCCTCCAAATTTGAACAGGCCTAGCATGCTAGGGGTAGCGCCAGGGACGCCAGGGGCAGAGGGCAGTGCCACTGAGGGCACTGCTGGCAGCCCCAAGAGGGACAAGGACAACATGTTCAGATGCCCAATCTGCTTTGAGGATCTGCACAAGGATGATGTGTTTGTGGCCAGCATGTGTGGGCATGAGATGTGCCGTGGCTGTGCCAGGCAGATGGTGCTTACTGCAATCAGGTACCCCGGGCTCAAAGTTCTCATTCACTTGCAGTGATGACCCACAGCCCCCACCATTAATCTCTTGCTCCATGCATTCGTGTCAGCAGTTGTTTTCCTTGGCCAGTGGCCAGTCCTGTGTGTGCGAAGCTGGCAACTCACCAGCTGGTGTACATTGCAAGAGGTAGTTAGGAGTTGCACCCATCAGCAAAACAGCATTTCCTGCAGGACTTACGCTTGTGACTAACAGTCCCCTTGGCCAGCGAAGAGGTAGTCAGAGGTCACACCAGCAAGCACAAGGAGCGTTTGCTGCTTTGCAGAGTGTGACCATGTCACATGCTGCTTCACAATTCACTGAGTGGCTGCAGTCAACAAGAGTTCGAAAATATTTTTGTGCTGCAAACATTGCACAATGGACCTCTCATAACAACAGTCTGCTGAGTATTTGCAGTTCAACCATCTCTGCTCCTGCAGGATGTGAACCTTCAACACAACGACTCAGAATGACATTTTGTTGGGTATCTGCAATCAGCTGGATTCCAGCAAGAAGAGCAGCCTCTGCGCTTGCAGCTGTGACTTCTTCACATGACAATTTGACCTGCGTATACCTAGCTCATGATGAGCTGGACAGCGTTACTATCATTGGTATTATTATCATCGTTATTGTTATTGTTATTGTTATTGCTATCATTATCATTTATTGTTATTTTTATTATTTATTATTAATGTTTTTCATAATTTGATTGGGTGATTGCAGTCAGCTGGAGTTCCCCTTGGCCTGCCCAGTGTGCAAGGCCGGCCCCTCCCCTGCCTGCGTCCACTGCGAGGAGGTTGTGCGGGGCCACACCAATGAGCGCTACTGCAGCATAGACCCAGATGTGCAGCTGGTGCTGTCCCCTGAGGAGTACGAGGACTACATGGACAAGTCCATGAAGTTTGCCTCCAACAGGGACAGCGAGCTGACAAGCTGTCCCAAGCCAGACTGCCAGGTATGAGCAGAGAAAATACAATAATTTAAAGTAGAACATAATTGTACAAAAAACAAAAAAAAGGAAAAGAAAGAAAAGAAAGTAAAAGAAAAGAAAAAGAGAGAAAAGATAAGAAAAGACAACACCTTTTGGCGTTTACTCCATGAGAAGCCATTATATTGGGCTGCCCAGGGGCCAAGTACGGCATCACTGCTGCAGCTGTAGCTGTGGCTTCAGATGTGACTGTAAGTGTAGCTGCAACTGTGGCTGTAGCTGTAGCTTGCCAGCAACACATGTGGATTGTTGAGATGAAGAAGATATCAAAGTGTACCCGAGGGCAGAAGAGAATGTACTGCTGTACTGTACTATACTGTACTGTACTGTACTTTACTGTAATGGTAACTGCCATGGTAACTGCCATGGTAACTGCCATGGTAACTGTACTTTCCCGTACTGACAGCTGTACTGGAGCAGCCTGCACTGCTGTTGTGAAGCATATCACAGAGCTGACACAGATGGGGTTGGTGCAAGGCATGGCAGTGGTTTTGAGCAGGGAGCCCATCTTCCTGTGCCCCCGTTTTAATTATTAGTATTATTATCATTACAGAGCTGACACAGATGGGGGTTGGTGCAGGGCATGGCAGTGGTTCTGAGCCGGGAGCCCATCTTCTTGTGCCCCCTGTGCAACTACGCCTGGTGCCGGCGCTGCAAGTGTGACTGGCATTCCTTCCAGACATGCGACCAGCATCAGCGTGAAAAGCTGAGCAGCAAGCAACAGGTATTGCACACTTTGATGGCTCTTGCAACCTGATGATTGAATTGGCTGGTGCCACTTGTGTTGACGCAAGCACTCAAAATGTACGGAATTGATCATCTACACAGTCTGCGTGCGCGCAGCAGTTATGGATCAAATGTCAACTCAATAGCAGTGATGAGGTTCCAGCAGGTGGCTGCTCATTTGGGCGTGGCAGCAGACTTCTGCTGTGTACACTAACCTGACCTGCATCCCCACTCCACAAACTTGGTGGTACTTGTTGCTTGCATATTGAGCATCACCCTGCTGTGGTGTATACAATGCACAGTTCAGCTTGCTGGTTTGCATGGCAGGCTGCTCTTTGAACGTCCTGCCGTCGAATGTCAAATGTCTTTTTACACATTTCAGAAGCAGGTACAACAGATTTTTAAACATTTCACACGCAGGCACAACACAATTATGGTTTGTTTCTCCAGGATGAGCCTCACGACAAGGCTTTCCAGGCCTGGCTGAAAGAGAACCGCACCATTGCCTGCCCCACATGTGGCCAGGGCCTTCAAAAGCTAGAGGGCTGCAACCATCTGCAGTACCTTCCATCGGCTTTTGCCTGTTGTCCTGTGCCAATCAGCCTCAGCTTTGTTGCCAACAGATTTGTGCTCATTTGCCCTTTGCCTGCTGCCCATTGCTGGCTGTCTGTTGGTCTGTGTGCTCAGTGCTGCATGCCCCCTGTGCCTTGAACTCCCCCCGCCCCCTTTCTGCCTAACATGCCACTCTCACATGCCCTGCGCTCTATTCACATACAGCCCTTTGCCTTTTGTTGCCTGCCCCAGCTGTGGTCATTTTACTCTGGGCTTTTGCCACCTTCAGTACACCTTCTGCCCTAAAAGTGCCTTCTTGTTTGGCAAGCCGGCTTCTTGTTGTGTGCCTAGTACACCTACCATGCGCTGCCTTCTGCCCTTTAAACTTGCCTCAGATTAGCAACCTCACATTGGATGCAGGTGCACCAGCTGTAAGAGCCATGTGTGTTGGCTGTGTGGCAAGAAGATTGAAGCAAGCACATATTGGGAGGCCTACACGCATTACTGGGATCCAGAATCCCCCTGCTATGGAGGCACGTATGATGCCAGAATGGACCATGCCAGGGTAGAGGGCTAAACCATGCCGTTGTATAATACGCCGTATATATGCATATGTATACATATAGTACATACATATGCTTGAACTAACATTACTGCAAAAGGGCAGGAGCAAAGAATGAATGCAGTAGGCAATGGCTGGTTGCGCTGGACTAGCTTGAGGGTAAGTTGAATTAGTCATGAATATATAGTTTGTGAGCCTGGGAGTTGCACTCATCATCTAGCTGTGATTTGTAAGCAGCTTGTTTCTACGCTCTGAGTGTGCATGAAGTGCAGCCCTCACAGGAACATTCCCTCTGCTATTAGAAGATAGTCTCAGACTACTAGTCTGCAGAGCAGCTGGTACTACGCTGTCAACCTTTCGAAGCATGAAGATTTGCTACCATTTGCATTTTGCACACTTTATGAGCACAGTTATGTCGCTATGATGATGTCGCAAATTTAGCTGTCACTTTATCGAAGGCAGTGGACTGGCACACTGGCAACAATCAATGTAGTACAGATGCTAGTTGGGCATGGACTACACTGCTGCAGCAGCATGCTTTATCAAAGGTCTTTACGTGTTTCCAGGCTGCTGTGCAGTATGCTGACTTGTCTGATTGGGTGCTAGGTAAACTAATAGTAGTAATGTTGTGTATGCCAACTGGTTGCAAGGATTTTGACCGTACACAACTCGCTCAACTATGACCACAAGTCCTGGTCTCCCACACATACAATGACAATAATATGTTCTGTTGTTGCGTATACCTTTGACGTTTTGCCGTTCTAAATAATGGTAGCACACATCTGGTCATTGTGCATGTTGCATCAGGGCTCTCTCATTTCTCCTGCAGCCACCTAAGATGAAACGGCGAGTAAAGCTTGAAGAAGTGTGCTTGCAAATGGCATTGGCTTTGACTGTCATGACCCTCTGTGGTCGTCTGTGAATGTTCCCAAGACGAAACTTGCAATTGTGCATAACCCGCTGTCCGGCCAAAGCTGGCCAACATGGCATGCACAGGCAGAATGCTAAGACTAGGTCGCTGCGTGGTTGGCGCAAGGATGCAGCATCCGGCAGGCTCCTGTCATTATCGCAGTGAATGCAGGAGTACATATCGTCTCCGCCACCCGCCGGGGTCTTTGCACACTGCTGTCGTAAGTGATCTGTCTACATCAGCTGCACACAGTCAGGCTCAGCAAGAGCACGGCGCGCCGCAGCACATTCCCGTGCTGCTTTCCGAGATCCTTGAAGCGTTTCAACCAGTGCAGTTGAAGGTGTAGTATAGGAATAAAGGACCAAGCTCACTGCTTTCCCTCACTGGGTGTTGCTTGTCTTGACATGCTGTGACGCTTGCCCATTTTGCTCTGCAGACATACCTGGACGGCACAATGGGTGCAGCTGGTCATGCTCGAGCATTGCTGCAAGAACATCCTGTACGTTATACTTCACCTACACCAGTGCCAATTTAGCTCATGCGGTTGGATTCTGCTCAACAAAGAACACTTGCACAGGAGTGTGAACACTTTGTTGGCATTGACATCGACCCCACAGCACACAAACTGGCTGCTGAACATCTCAAGCCAGCGCAATCACCCAATACGCAGATCAGCCTCTTGCAAGGCAACTTCGGGTAGTGTTTTGTTCAAAGCTGTCATTAACAACAACTTTACCATATTGACATCACTTCCATCACAGGCCAAACTGTCGCTACTTCAGAACCAGAAAACCTCCATTGTTCAATTTTCAGCTTGCTTTCATGCTGTCTCTGCAGAAGTATGCAGCAGCTGCTGCAGCAGGTGCCAGGGAATATGCAGCAGGGTGGCGTGAATGGCATATTGCTGGATCTAGGCATTTCCTCTATGCAGGTGAGCATCATAACAACATGTGTTGTGCCATGATGACAGTTGTCTCTGCCAGATTTCACAACATGCACAAAGTTGTATACAAATGCCCCCAGAGAGTTGCACACAGCCCCAGCACATGTCCTTCATGTCAAACACAAGTATCATGTCAGCCTCAACAATCCAAATATAAAGCCTGCCAACTGACACCAACAACTTAGCCTTTGTATTTACTGCGCAGGTTGACCAAGGGCACAGAGGATTCAGCTTCTCTCAAGATGCCCCCTTGGATATGCGCATGGGCCCGAGTGCAGCGGTGAGTGCAGAGCAGATCCTAAACACCTGGTCTGAGGCCGAGCTTGGGCAGATTTTCAGGGAGTACGGTGAAGAGAGACACTGGAAAGGCATTGCTAGCAGGTGAATGCACATACCCCACCTAACTTTCATAACCTGCACTTCATGATTCTTCCGCAGTTGGTGGCCATGCTTTGTTGTAAGCTTTACTGCAGTAGTGCCTGCAACTTGTGTCTATTGGCTGGTTCTGTACAGCACATTTCTGTGCTGTACAATAGCCAAGGCAGCCATGGTGTGGAGGGCAAGGTCAAGATGGTTGACGTAGCGTGTTTGCTCGCGCAAGTGAACGCAGATTACGTGCAAGAAACGCTAGTCAAGGTGGTTGGTGGCTTGCCTTGCAGAGTGATAGAGGCCAGGCAGACGACCTCCATCAAAACCACCTCTCAGCTTGTCTCACTTATCGGAGGGTCCAGGAAGAGCAAGCAAGGCGCAGGCAAACAGATTCATCCTGCCACCAGAGTCTTCCAGGTAGCATCTTGCTGCAATGTTGCTATCAGTGCACAGCTCGCTTGAAGTTGACAATGTTTGTTAGCGCTGACAAATAGGGCGATGCAGTTCCCGAATTGTGGACTGTCGTCTTTGCTCGAAATCCAAGGCTTGGTTTTGGGCAAGCAGCGTCCCTTGAACTGTCCCGTGACTTTTGTTGCTGTGATGCTCCATGCTCTGCTGGTCTGACAATCTACTGTTGTCCTGTGCACCTTTCTGCTGCTGCTGCTTTTGTTTGCAATGCCACAAAACTTCCTCAGTCATCAGCTCAACTCCCTCATACAGTCACAAGCAAAGCTGTCAAGCCACTAGTGCAAGAAGGGTAGCTGCCTCGTCTCAAGGTTCTGTGCAGAGCTGTTAAGCAAGAGCTTCAAGTGCTAGAGCAAGGCTCCCCAGCAACATTCAATAGCCTTGTATCTCAAAGCAGCTTGGCAGTCATTCGTACACCCTCCTGGGCAGCCTGGTATAACACTTGGCTTCTCAGTAAACTGACGCCAAAAGGCGTAGCCTTTTCTTTTCTTTTCTACTTGGCTTCTCAGTAAATTGATGCGGAAAGGCGTAGTCTTTTCTTTTTTCCCCTTTTGTTCTCTTCGTACAACCTAATATTTTGTCTTACCTGTGTTGCAGGCTTTGAGGATAGCAGTGAATCAGGAGCTTCAGATGCTAGAGCAAGGTCTGCCAGCAGCCATTGACTGCCTGGCACCACAGGGCAGGCTAGCTGTCATTAGCTTCCACAGCCTGGAGGACCGCATTGTCAAGAGGGCTTTCCTCAAAGCTGCTGGGAAGACACAGCCTGCTGGGGACGTGTATGGTCCCTACTTGCACTTGCTGGAGGAACAGGCAATAGCTGCGGTCAAGCTTGTGCACAAAAAGCCTATCAGACCAGGTGAGTCTTCTCATCCTCAGTCTTGTGTGTCTGCGTTCCTGCCTGCCCAATGTCAGCAATCCCTTCTTGCCTTCCAGGCAACAGCACCAGTCAACTCTGACAAAGACCCCGACCAGACCACGTGTGATCCCTGTCTATCTTGGTTTGCATCTGTGATTGCCTGCTGATGATGTATATGGGCTGTAATTACATCTGCCAGGGGACACAGGCAAACCTGCAGTCAAAAGCTTGTCATGTAAGAAGTGCATGGACACCACGTTTGCATCTCAGGCTGTTGGCACCACAGAAGTTGGCCCTGGAGGTACACATGCTTACACGCTTGTAAACAGCTTGTTTACAAGCGTACCATGCTGTATATGTAATGTCTGTCGTTATGTTCGTGGGGTAAGACGCCCTGAGGTGACCTGGATGTACACTGATCCTAGAGCGAGCTCGTAACACCAGCTGTTGTGTTGAGGGCTTGAGGCTGAACCTAGGGAGTTCAGGGTTAGCTGCTAAAACCTAAAGTTATTCTAGCAGCTCTGACGCAGTTGTAAGAGCCTACAGGGCCCCTTTGATTCTTTATCTCATATGTTGCAATGCCTATTTGATGAAGCATAGCGCCACACAGAACAAAGTGTAAGTCTTGAGCATGTCCTGTGTGACAGCTGTTCTCCATATTGCAGGTGAAGAAGAGTTGCGGATGAATCCTCGCAGCCGAAGTGCCAAGTTACGCATAGTTGAAAGGCTGTGAGGCTGACTGAAGTATAGGCATTGGGGGGCTGTCTCTGTCACAAGTGTGCTGGCAAAGCTCTGTCTGGTACTCACAGCTCTGCATGCACTTCTACTCCTCAGCTCCAATATGCACTTCCACCACGCTTGGGGTTTTGCGCTGAGCATACAGTCTGTGCTTGAGCATACAACGGCACTGGAACAGCACAGCACAGCACAGCTCAGCACAGCACAGCACAGCACAGCACAGCACAGCACAGCACAGCACAGCACAGCACAGCACAGCACAGCACAGCACAGCACAGTGCAGCGCAGCAGAAGGGCAGCCGGTCAGAAAGAGGGCAGCTGGCCGCAATTTCAGCTGCAGGTTATGTCACTCAAAGCACCAACAGCGCATCAGGCCATTGATGATGTGGATCAAGCTTACGGCTGTTGCGGCCTTCTTCATCCCAAAGCAGCGCAACACCAGATGCTGACAGCGCCACCTGCTGAGCTAAGCATGCTCTGGGAAGTGACCCAACACCATACACTCACTAAAACTTTATTGGCTTGTGGAGCAGCAGGTACTTTGTCAGCTCTTGTGGGCAGAAGCTAATGCTGGTTTGTCCATGGCAATTGTGTTCTAGAGACACCAATTGCCTGTGCCTGCAGGTTGAAGGGTACATGAGCCTCAGGCGGCAACTGCTGACCAGTCAGAAAGTGGGTCACATTGCGGTGTTTGTGGCATTGGCATTGGCAAAAGAATCAAGTACTGTTGGGTGCAGCTGGTACATCATCACTCAGCTGTACTTGTGGCCATCCTGCTGCAGTGTTGCTCTTATTGTTCAGGTGTTGCGCTGTACAGCACATGTCTTAATGAGCTGGATGGGCAACGGCTGGACTGCTGGTGTACACATCGCTCTGCAGCAATTATCGTGTTGTTAGGCAACCATTGCATATGCTGATACGGGCTCAAAAGTAGCTGCATCAAATGACACAGAATTTCGGCATTTTTGAAAATGACACATGGTCGTATCCGCAGAAGATAACTCGATCCTTATATTGACATGAGGATCTAGTGGCAGCAGGGCTTTGTCTTGATATTTTGTCACGTATAGCACATATAGCAATTTATTATAATCGAGGAACATCCCTAGCAGAGAGGTAGTGACTAGTTAGCATAAACAACGAGTGACATCCGTGCTGAAAAATTGCAGGTCTACTTTAGCATGCAGCTCCTTGTCAGAGACAATTACTACAGAGTACAATTGTCAATGCAAGCTTCATGGCCCAACAAGTGTGTTTGCATCTGTGCAGCACAGATTGCTCAGGGTGTAGAGCAGCGTTCAAACAAAACCTGGAATTTCCAAGTCATGCAGAGCTGATCATTCGATAAGCATGCACCACGCATGTCACAGATCAGGCTGATGTCAAAACTTCAAAAGCAATCAGTTACAAAAACTTCCAAAAGGATGTCAGGAGCCTCAGGTATTGCACTAGCAATAGCGATTTGTATGGCATAATGTGAAATGTGAGAAGGGATCAACAGGTCAGAACAGCAGTCAAGCTTAAGATGCTGCATAGCCTGCTGTTACTGAAATACTCGGGCACAGGCATAGCCAACAATTTTCACAACTGATTCATTTCAGGATGTCTGTAGACATGGTTCAAAGGTACAAAACAGACACTTCTAAAGGTACAAGGCAGTTACTGTTGCAAATGCCAGTGGAGGGCTGCATGTGCCAAGCCTACTCCTTCTTGCCTGTCTTGTTGATCAGAGATTTGTGAATGTGAGGAATGACTCCTCCGCCAGCAATGG
>JAABUK010005285.1_pt1 | contig 20288 bp, 18 predicted proteins | sample 5559141 | NCBI WGS metagenome assembly JAABUK01 (sample SAMN10711869, study PRJNA513367) | rock metagenome | isolation source: Antarctica rocks | place: Antarctica: Victoria Land, Pudding Butte nord | collected 2016-01-03 | reverse complement strand
TGGGTTTGCAGAGGAGCTTTTCAAGGCTATGCATGCGGTATTTTTCTCTTTGTCCCTTTTCTGTGTGGTATCTGTGGCTGATGAGGATAGGCGCTGAAGGATGTCGCGTTCGTGAAGAAGGAAGAGGGGGCTATGGATATGGACTCTGGAGGTGAGGGCCTCTTCTTACCCTGTATGGCCTGCTCGCTACCCTAGTCGTCCATTCATGCTAACCCCTCGATCTAACAGAGTACTAATTCAGCCACTCAGCGCCCGAAACGCGGCTCTCATGGCTGTAGCAGCATCATTACCTACCTCTACACTATTGGATAAGCCACCCTCAGCACACATCTTTCGATCTCCAACACCCCCCTCTACAAATTCAGGCTTAGCAAAGCGTACATTTCCACATTTATAGGCGGCATGCGATCGTATATCTGTACCACCAGCACTCATGGCATGCATATTTCTCCTTTGTTCGATATCTTAAGAGCACCTACTTCAACCACTTTTGCGACTGTGGTATTATATCCTGTCCCTTTTGGCCATGAGCGCGAGCCTTGGTGTGCGTCTGGTGCTGGATTATAGCCAATTGAACACATCCAATGCAGTAGCTTTCGTCAGGCGATTGGACTTTAGCATAGTGGTGTGTGCAGTTTGATGCCAGAAGGGGGGGGGTTCACTTCTTGATTGTTGTATTTTAGTGTGCATGCGTTTAGGTCGTGGTTTTTGCCTGCGGAGGAAACGGGGGTAGAGCATCATTTCTAAAGAAGTATTGGATGGGTAATCCAGAAATTCATGACTTGATTCGCTGTGCTGGGGTGAGAGATTGTGGTGATGTTTTGTGATGCTTATATGATGTTACTGTGACGTCTCTGTCGCTTCAAAGTGCCAGCGCGGTGCTTTTTGATTAGTTGAGAGCTTGTGTTTGCTGGAGATGATATTTGGCATTGCCTTTATGTCCTCGCTCTCCGATTTTAAACCTGACCACTGCTGTATTTGGGTTGGGATTCTGGCGATATTGGAGTGGGAATTGTGGCTTGCAGGTCGTTCACAATACAAACACGGCCTTCCCATGTCAACGTTTAGTATGCATTTTAGAATTATTTTGACTGGGGAAGAGTTAGATGCAAGACCCTTTACTGAGTGCAAAGAACTGGAAATTGTCAGCTGAGCATTTTGGGTCTCGATAAAGCACTGGCCTGCTGTTGCTAGCTAGTTATATGAGTTGAGCGGTGGGAATGGATCGTGAGGAATGTAGAGGAGGCCGGAGGTAGTATGTTTTTAGCATTGAGGGTATCTAGAAGTCGTTTTATCCTGTGGGCCCATATTGATACAGGTCCATCATCCAAGGATATTGTTTCATGCAAGACGAGACGCCAATCGCTCCATGCAGCCTCCCAGTCCGATCCAATGATAATGTCAATACAGTGAGGTCATTATTCCTCATCATCACTCATGACCATCATGCTATCCTCCCCAACCTCACTAACCCTCGCCCTACTCTTCCCCTTCCCTCTCACCCTCCGATTCGTAATCTCCCCTTTCCTTGTCGCGATGAAGTTTTCATACTGCACATCCTCTTCTCGATCAGCCGCATCATCATTTCCAGCCCATCCCTGCTGACAAGCGTTCTCCTCCAAGGCCCTTCCCAGCAGATCTGTGGCGACTGGATCCTGTGGGCTCACGGATAACGCTTCGTGTAATGCACAAACTGCTTCCCAGCTCCTTCCCATCTCCAGCAGCGTGAGTCCTTTGGCGCAGAAGATGCCAGCGTCACGTCCGCCTTGGCGGAGGACTTCTTCAAATTCTTGCAGGGCGGGCTCCCACTTGCCTTGCCGACGGTATGCGTGGCCGAGATTTGCACGTGTAGCTATCCAGGCACGCGGATCGCTGTCGATTTCGGCGGCGATGGTGAGAGCGCTGTTGAGGATGGTGACGGCTTCTGCGAGGTGGTCGAGGTGGTAGAACACCACGCCTAGTTCGTTGAGGAGGAGGGGATCGGTACTACAGAGGGCGTGGGCAGCGTTGAGATATTCGTGGGCGAGCGTCATGTTGTTGAGTTGCAGATTCTGCATCCCGAGAAAGAGTTGTGGTAGGTGTGTCCCTTGGAAGAGACGAGCGGCGGTGCTGTAAGCGGAGATGGCTTGATCGTGCTCGCCTTCTGCGGCAAAGGTGTGGGCGAAACCGATCCAGGCGGGGCCGAAATGCGGATCCATCATTGAGGCTTTGGAGAAGAAGCGTCGGGCTTCTGCTATCTGGGATATGCTGAGATAGTAGACGCCGACTGCAAGCCAGGTGCCTGGTTCGTCTGGATGTACGTCTGCGAGACGGTGTGAAAGGAGGAAGAGGGTGTTCGTTTGTGAGAGCTCGTAGAGGCAGGCGAGATGGAGTGGGTAGATGGAGAAGTTATATTCGTCTGTGTCGAGGACAGCGGTTGTGATCGCGAGAGCTTCTTTGAAGCGGCACTGCGTGAAGAGGAGTTCGGCTTTCGATAAGAGCAGATCAGGGTTATTGGCAAGGTTGTAATGGGTGGAGAGGGTTTCTGACGCATGATTGAACTCTGCTGGGTTCTTGTATTTAGAGAGGCGGGTCGTGTACAGCATTTTGGCGAATTGGGCGGCTTCTTGTGATGTGTCGTTGTCTTCAGTCGAAATCGAATCGAAGCCTAGGGATTCCAGGAAGGTCCATTCTTCATCTGGCGACATAAGCGAATTCTTCATGAGCTGATCGAATGCCTCAAAGCATTGGACGTCTATGCGTACAGCATCCTTGTAGCAATCTTTGGCCCTGTCAAAGGCATTCTGCTTCGCGTAGCATATCCCACGGAGATAGCACATGCCTGCCTCATATTTGATATCCGAGAGGTTCTCCTTGTCTCTTTCCTCACTCCTCTCTATTCGGTCCGGTCTGCTGTTCGCTTTCCCGTTCTTGACCCCCGGCCGCAGATTCCCATTGGTGTGTTGTATTTTCCGCCGCGTCTTACTTGGTGATAGTATGAGATGACTTGGATTCTTGTCTCCCAGTATTGAAAGGGCTTCTTCGTATTTTCCTTGCCTGATTTGGCAGTGGGCGGCCAGGTACCGACATGATGTATTCCGTTCTACCAGATTGTGCTTGTCAAGGAAGCTTTGTGCACGGGTGTAATTGCCGGTAGAAAAATGGACTTGAGCGAGGAAAAAGGCATCATTATCATCATCTAGTATATGTCAATTTCTAGACCTGAAGTGTGTTGCAATGGCCTTACTGGTTATAGCGAGCAACTTGTCACCTATATATATCGCCGATTCATATTGGTGCTTCTGTATTGCATCTTGTCTCCAGTCTTTCAGCAGCTGCTGCATGACTCTAGAAGTTGGTCTTGTGCTGCTTATGTTTACCAAATAGCGAAGCCCAAGACTAATCGCGTAGTATCTGTGCAGGTGAATTACTTGTTTAAGTAAAGCGTGCCGTATCCGGCTAGTCTATCGCTCGCCGCCTCCGGCTACCCTTCCCTTAGCTTCTAACTCAGATACTCTTTCCCTATCAATATAAACATATTTCTATGTTCTACTCTTTCTATAATTATCATGATATTTCTATTTTCATCAGCCCTTACGACATTTATCGCTTGAACCCAAAGGGCCACGTCTGCAATTCCGGCGTCGTTTCTCGCTCGCAATGAGGTACTCTGCGGCCCTCCCTCACGATCCTAAGAGCGACAGCTGGAGATTGACAGCCCAACAAGGATGAATGCGGTGTTGTCGTATCTATTATTGAGTGGAAGGGTATCACGACGTGCTCGGCTTCGCTTTTCAAGCACGAGAATTAAGGTTATGCCGAGGGTGTTCATTGGTCAGATGGCCCCGAAGTCGGGCTATACGAGGGTGCTGTGGAATGAGACTATGTACATAAAACCCAGGCTGGGGGAGGGGGAGTAAAGATACTGCTGCAGCAACAGCAAGTTCAGATGAGCTGAAGGCAAGGTCTCCTGCACATGCTTCGGCACCACCTGCTGCGCTGTCTTGGGCACCGCACTATCACCAGTAGCGTGGCTCACACCCGCATTGCCAGTCGCCTCCGCTCCGGCGCCGGTGTCGTGGATGGTGTTAGGAACCTTCTCCTCGACTGACTGGGAGATTTCCTCCTGAAGCTTTTCGGGAACATACTTATTTTGTGGTTAGCGGCTCTCCGCTTCTGCTTCCTCTTTTTCCGCCTTGTTCTTTCTCAAGATCGCTCTTCGAAGTCTGACACCTTTCTCGGGTCCATCACTGTCAAACCTTCTCCCCCATACTTCAGGAGTCTCACCAGCCGCATTCTTGATCGTTGGATCGACACCATGCTCCAACAGCCATGTTTTGGCTTCTTCACTCTTCCATTTATAGGCAGTATGCAACGGTGTTCCTTTTCTTCCAGATCTCCTTGCTTCCGATGGCGCAGGGATGTCTGCTGCAAAGCTATTGATATCAGCACCATGCTCGAGAAGGAACGCCATCACTGAGATGCGATCAGGCGCATCTCCTTGCGCTGCTGCATGTAGGGCAGCACTGTCTGGTTCGATGGTAGCGCCGTATAGCGTTAGAAGCTTGATCGTCTCTAGAGGCGCATGGAGGGCTGCTCTGTCCAAGAGTGAAAAACTATTCTCGCTGCTTTTGCCCCTAGGATCTGCGCCGTGAGAGAGGAAGAGTGCGACCAGGTCAGGATTTGTCATGTGCGAACCAAACACAGCGTTGTCAACTTTCCAGCCGTGGTCTATGAAGATTTGGAAGATGACAGGAGATTTTGTTTGACCGATTGTGTATGTATTGAACTCGCCACCCTCGGATAAGAGGTATCTCAAAACCTCAGGCTGGCCTTCTTCTTCAGCAGCTAGGGATATGAGATAGTTGACGTTTTGTTGACTGGGACCTGATACCGTGGGGTTCGATCGCCATTCGGATAAGGTGGCTTTCAGATTATCAAGGTCGCCGGCCTTGGCTGCAGCTTTGATGGAAGCGTACAGTTCGGCTGCTGTTGCGACTCTGCCTTGATTTCCATTGACATTTGAGGCATTGGACATTTCTGCGTGTGATAAATTGGAGTGGGCATAGACGAAATACTATGATTCAGCAAAAAGCAACGATTCTGCTAAGTTTTTTGAGATGAGAGGCACACATGCGTAGCCAGGTTGAAACCAGGCATTAACGTGCCAGGTAAGTCATCACGCAGCTGCTGGTCGGATTACGTATGACGGCACGACAAGGGCTGCGCAGATCACAACCAACGCCTAACACGCACTCTGCGCCTGCGCTATTTGACAAGATGAATTTGATCCTGAAGTGGTCAGACACGATAGGGCGGGACACTGACGAAAAGGAATGTGAGATTACTGGTCCTGTCCAAAAGGGTACATTTGCGTCTGTGGCGGCGGGAGGAGCCGCAAATTCTCCGAATTCTCCGATTACTCTTCCTCGTTGTTTGGAAATGTTGTTGTTGTTTCGTCCTCACAGAGCATCTTCTCCACAGCGCCTGACGCCTTGCGCTGACGAGATAGGGTTCAATGCCACGAAGAAGTGGTGCATAATCCATCATCCGACCCACTACTTTTAGATTTACAATTCAAATTGGGTCATTACCCTGAGGCTGCGCCGTCTGCTAGTAACGAAGAATGCTTTGAAGGTGGTGTCTGATTGCCTTGAAAGCTGTCAGACACATGAGCAATAGCTGCCGTGGGGCTCTGAGAGCTGATGATTTTGAATCATCATGAGAGTGCAGTGTCTGAGCTAACCACCTAGCTGGTTCAGCTCCCTCAGCCCCATCCTACGGGATGCCTTACCAGATCACGTTTCCTCAGTCATGTTTCAGATGTTTACTGATCAGCTTGCATAACCCAATCGCCAGAGGAGGAGTAGTCTCCGACGTGCCAAATGTGAGAAATTACTGCGTCTCTGGCACGAATGAAGGAATGAGGCAAAGCCAATATGCAAGCAAGCAAGCAATCAACTAGCCAATGCTCATTTCCAACAATGACAGCCATACATTGAGAGGTTGGAAACGGTAACTCTGGACATATGAAATGCGGTCCTCTGTTCGTATCCCCTGATGCTGTGCTCCTCGAGATGACATATCTCAGGCGAAGGCTTGAAATCTCACTCAATCTCGTTCGATTTTACCCGTTATGGTGAAGCTCGCTCCAATCACTAAGAGCACTGCCGCTAATCCTTATCCTTCTTTGCCACTTTTTACTGAATTTCTCTTGTTTCAAGGTCTGATAATGCAACCTACGATGGCTGACAGGATCAGGACCACAATGCTGTACCTCAACTTCGAGTATCAGCAGACCACAGCCCCATGTCACCTATGTCGGAGGATCCAAAGCGGTCATGGAATTCTATAATCATGTGAGTGCAGGGCGGTGTACAACGCTTACGCATTGTTTCATGATGAGCTCTCAGCTCAGACGGGGCGATGACCCTGGATTACCCATCCATCGTATGTAAAAGATATAAATAGAGCTCCTGTCTTGATCGAGTTATGGAGATACCATAGAAGTTTTTTCAGCATCAAGAAAGGCAAACAAACTTCAAATTACCCTGGATCAAGAAGTCGCTCGAAGCTGGACCTGTTCACACAAAAATGCATCTCCAATTCCAAAAGATTTTCCTAGTATTACTTGGAGCTCTACTCACCCTCTCCTATGCCGGATGTAGTGGTTGCTCGAAAGGGTGATTATGGCCCTTTTCCATTGCCATCATCCTGTTGTGCTAATTGTCTTCCAGAGTAACGACTACAGGCCCATGGATTGGGCGAAGAGGTCTGAATCTCTTCAAAAAGCGGGTCGATGCTCGCCACAAATGTGGTACCACAATCGGCATAGGAGCAGTCGTCGACCACTCTACCGGAGGCGGATACCAGAGTAACCCACCCAAAGCTCGACGTAACGACCTGCCTAAGCGGGACCTCACACCTTTCCCAAACAGCACTCCTAATGTACTCAACAAACGGATGCTCGTCGACTTCCCTGCGGATGAAGGCGAACAGGATTCTTGGATGGTAACACAGGTCGAAAGCGCAGCTACAGATGTAGTCGCAGACGCTGTACAAAATGGCGACGAAGTGGACGACATCAATTCCGGGCAATTCTTCAAAATTGGCGGCACAGACTATACCAGAGATCCCGTCACTATCGGCCTAGGACGCAAGAAGAAGAATCCCGACGATGCGGACAATATCCGGCTTACCGGCTGCACGGCACTTATTGTCATGTCTGAAAAAGCCGTCTGGTTTGGCCACCTTTGGGAGACACTATCATACGACTCCACTGATGAAGTCTTCCAACAACAAGTTATCGACTTCATCAACAATGGCGGGACCCAGAACCCCAACGAGCAACAGTCTCTCAAAGCACACGCTGACGACTTCAAAGGCGTGAACGGCGCTTCGGCTTGGATTCTCTACCCCGTAGCTGACGATGTGTATGAAGAAGATGGTAGCACGACACCTGTCTACTACAAGGACAAGAACAACAAACTGCAGCAGGCGGTTAAAGATTTGACGGGCATCACGGCTACGATGACGGAGTACACCCCCAGTGATGAAAACAACAAGGCTTTGGGCAGATCACTGTATCAGTACGATCCTCAGGCGCGTGCACCTGACCCAAACAAGCCAGATCAGCCGGTTAGAGGTTTCAGATTCATTCATGAACACACCAATGAGGGAACACACTTCTTTTGAGGTGAGAACACCGACTGCAAGTTCTTCTTCAGATATCCAGTGGCATGGATGTCAAGGAGTATGCTGCTCCTGCATTTCTCCTAACCCTGAGTCAAATTGACGTCTTGAAAACTTAGCTTCGTGGGGCTACGGGCGTAAGTCAAGGGTTCTAAGTAGTTAGAGCACACGTTAGATTCAATCTAATCGAAGAACTCAGATTCCAATGTTTCGGAGCCTATTCAATACCGAGCATTGAAATAATGGTGTAATAGAGTTGTCGAGTTTCAGGCCTTTCTATCGAAAATGGTATACATATACAGAACAGGGTTTTACACCAGGTAACATAGAAAGTAAATAGCCCCCGAGCATTACTTACGGGTTGCAAAAAATACCTAAGGACCTCACCACAGAAGATTTCTTTCAACCCCATAAGTATACCAAGGCGCCGCTCTTCACTTTTCGTACATCCGACCCTCGTACTCGGCTTCGGTCTAAGATGGCAAAGTGTTTCCGCGTTCAGTACAATCTGCAACATTTTCAAAACAAAATCTCATCAGGGTTGTCTATCATACTCACGACTTCTTTCAAACGTTACCTGACCGTGTGTCAAGGCTTGTTAACCTCATCAATCATTGACGTGTTGGCTGTTACTAGGATCTCTCGTCTGGCTATCGTCGCCGTTCTCTACTGAACAAGTATAATCACCAATCGATCCCTTTCGTGTAGGGCAGCCGTTGAGGACACAATCGGGCTATATTGACGGGATAGCGCGATGGCTAATTGGGTGAACACTTATGGAATGGTAATCTATCGTGGTTGTGGCTGATAGTAAGTAATACGATCAATATTCTGGGTCAACCCGGCTACGGAGTCATCCGCCATTCGAAATCTTTCCTTGAGTCAATTAACAAGGCGACCAAGGAGAATTTTCACAGCTGAGGATGGCCGAGCCTTAGCAGCCAAACGAACCGTCTCACTTCACGTCATAGCGTATTGAGATGGACCTAGAAGCGTCAAGTCCATATGAAAGGCATCAACTCTTTATATGACAAGATCCCAAAATGGCCATGCAAATCTGGTCAAACCGCAAAGACCCATTCCTATGACGCGTTGCAGAGATCGAAGCTACAGATCCCTGGGGCTTGGTGCTTTCAGCCTATCACTTCTATCTCAATATCCTACGGGACGACACCAACTCGTAAAGCTTTATTGTCGCCTGTTACCGGAAAAGCGAAGTCAGCATCAATTCGCTGAAGATGAGGTGAAAGTTTTGTCTATTGATGGCCTCATGCCTAATCGGCTCACCTAGATCTCTCGTACCCCCCCCTTTCCCTTGGGACGTACAGATGGCGTCGGCTGCCGCGGCAGCTGCCCAAATATCGAACCAACTAGAAGTGTCGGCATTGCGACCTTGGAGACCTATAATAAGTTTGCAGCCGCTTCCAGCTGTGTGAATCAGTCAGACGATCCTTTTTTGGCGATATAAAGTGCTTGACTTTGGGGAGAGACGACTGAGGCAAAAGTTGAATTCTAGGTCTTCTCACCTGCAACGAATCGCCTAGGCACCGTGACTGCGCCCGCCTGTTGGGCTGTTGTAAATACCGTTCGATCGGTATTGACGGGGATGATCTGGAGAACGCCCATGCAAGGCGATACTCGGGGTGGAGGACCCTTGGCAGGACCGCAGAGGATCGAGGGTTTGTACTCCCTCACTACTACAATGAGATTCTTATTCTGGCCTAGAAACAGATCAGTTCAAAGTCCAGGCCTTACTATGTTGTAAATGGTCCGATCTGATGTAGCATAGGAGAGATGAAGATGAGAAATTCTCTGTGCGTGGACGATGGGTCTATAGCCGGCAAACAAGTACCTATATCTCCGATCAATCCGCCCGTATTTGGGTTCCCCTGGTTTACACACTGATCCACGACGGATTGCGCGGCCTGCCTGATGTCGGAAGCAGTAGCAAAGTCCGAAATCTTTCCCGGTTTGCGGACGATATCGATTGCGCATCGGCCATCATAAGCTGCAAGAAGCGAAGCAAGTCAGCGAATACGCCCAGTCCAGTATTCAGCGGCAAGACAGAATCCGAAATGTATCCAGGAGTCTCGTCCCATTTCGGAAAAAGCGATTTCAACAAGAAGTGATGCGATCGGTCCACATACAGAGGTACCGATATGGCAATTTCAGATTAAAATCTCCCTGTCCACGTTGACCCCAGATCAGCAGTTCGCTGCTCTGCAAGATCCGCGCAACGGCCCCCGCACAGCTCGCTTTGACAAGGTTCGTGCCATAAGTTCCGCCTTTGCATTGGACATTGGCGTCTATATCTGCGCCGAGCTCGTGGTCATAAACGGACGACGAAGAGTTGAAGGTGTGAGCTGACAGCGATGTATTCAAGGAGAACGGTATTTCCTGCGTATTAGTGAGATCGATGGTGGTATGTGATGCATCAGTAGAATCCAGAAGCAGGTCCGTGACAAATGGTGTTGAGAGCCTCGGATCGGAATTCGCCAGCAGTTGTGAGGGCGGCAGAGTTGCGGAGAAGACGAGGATGGGAAATACTGCTGTCAAGATGGAGAGAAGCATGGTTATGATGTATTTATTCCGTTGCTGTAGGCCAACTCAGCTCGTTCGTAGTGGTTGGCGGAAAGCTAGGTAGAATTCGCACACCGTACAGTAGGAAGGAAGATATGATCGTGCGCATATACGTGTCCAGATCGGATCTATGTTAGAGGTATTGGCGCCAAAACGCAGAGGGCGGTGCATTGGCTAAGCCATCTGACACCTGTCTCCCACTCCAGACGCGACTTGCGAGTCTCACTCTGTATCCGACATCACTAGATCCAATTGATAGGTAGTCTCAGCACCCGTACAGGCTGATCTTGCCGCATGAAACTTGTACAATGGTACTGTTCCCTTGAATTACTCTTAGTTGTGGGATGTAGACTAATGTTATTTTCTTGATGTGTGGCAGTGGTTCCGTACGGCAGGATGCGCTTTTATCTTTATACTGCTACTAAGGGTCTAGTAACGTGATGCTGGGGCAGAGGTATGGAAATGGGTTTGTAGATTTCAATGCTTGTTTATTGATGGCGCAATATTCAAGGGAGAGACAGGGTTCACGGTACACCACTTCGAGGGATAATGTATGTAAATATAGGGACTTTCCAAAATATATGATTTGGTAGGATTTCGAGAGCACGATCTGGGGGTGTTGATGATGGTAATGTCTATGTCATTGCAACCGATTACCGTCACCTATCTTTCTGGGCCAGATTGAGCCTCAGCCCTTGTTCTCCACCTATGTAATCAATATAGTCAGCCTTTCTTGTCCTGAACAATTGGGTAGAGCGCGCCTTGATCAAGATAGCTCGAAATGGTAACAGATGTTCATTTCTTACCGATTGAGTATGCAAAGCCAGCTTTGTTCTGGGCAACACACATGGCGTCGACAGCTTTCCCCGCCTCCCATATATCGAACCACCGCGTCGTGACTGGTGTATCACGATGGCCTAGCTCGATCTTCGCCTGGCATCGAGTATTCGCTAACACGCATTAGTGATACGTTGATGGTTGAGACTTTCATTCAATAGCTCTTGATTGTCCACGAATGCATGAAACCGGAGAAATGCAGAATTTTGCTCACCAGCTGTGAAAGTCCTTGGGAGGACTACGCGCGTAGTTGGATCGCCCCTGTTTCCAAAGACAAGGTTTTCTGTAGCCACGGGCATTATGTTGAGCACGTCGTTGCACGTATTGGCATAAAGTGGTGAGTACGATGAGCAGACGACACGGGGAATATACAGCCTGACAACAACGATCAGATTGCCATTTTGTCCTAGCGCGTGCTTTCAGCTGCGTTCTGCACAATCTTATATCGGGATGATATTTAGTGAAGCACGCATTTCAAATATGAATTGGGTGAGACTCTGGTTCTGTCGTCTTACCTAAATTTCGTACCATGCCACCAGTATTTGGCGCACCGTTCTTGACACACCCATTGATGACTTGGGCTGCTGCTTGCTTGAGCTGGAGCGGAGATGCAAGATCTGACACTTTACCCGGGGCGTGGACCACGTCAATAGCGCAGAAGCCGTCCTCGCTACCGACTCGGAAGGGCAAATTAACTTGATAATTACCGGCACCACGCTGACCCCAAGTGATCAGATTGTTCCGACTGCTAATTCGATTAAAAGCGCTGGTACAGCTCAAGCGGCTTAGGTTGACACCAAGGCTTTCTTTACACTGCAGATCTGCGTTTGATGCTCCGAGGAGATCGAGGTCCGGATACTCGAAGGGTAATTCGTACTCGGAATTGCTGTAATTGGAATCAGGAAACAGGAAAGAAGTATTTGCTGATTGGACATCGCCGACTGATTCAATGACCATTGAAGAGTCCAACGCGATAGGCTGAGCTGAAGCATCGTTGGTCTGGGTCAGGCTTAAGGATGAAGCTGGCGCACCCTCGAAGGCACCTTGTGGCGGCTGTGGTACGGTCGCAGAGAACACGGCAGTTGAAAAACATATCACAATTTTGAGCGTCGAAAACATGACTTTGACGGGATACAGGTGGCACGAGAAGAGAAAGACTTCGACAAGTCATGTATTTGGCTTACAAGCATAGGATAGAGTAGTATGCAGGGTAATGCTTATTAGTATCAAGATCATGCTGTTTCGAGGGGTGAAAGAGACAGGTTGCCAAAGCGCTTGCAGACACAGCGGCAGTATCAACAGGTGAAAACATCGACGCATCGCCTAGTCGCTTCAAGATTGAAGCACGCCCGTTATCGCGCCTAGGAACACTATGCAGCGGATCATAAGCAAGATATTCCTCTGATATCCAGACTTTCACCTCGCTGATGGTATGCTCAGAGGTCTCCTGGGGCCAAAGCACCCTGAATACCATGCAAGTGGCAGGATTGTGATGTGCGCATTTCACCAGATGGAGTATATTTCGCACTGGAATGGCTAATTGCTGGTACGTAAAATAGTGCTCAACCTGCTATATCACGCGGGTCGCAAAAAGCCGGAACATTCAAAGTTGGAGAACCCAGCACTGCCCAGTTTTCATGTTTCAAGCCCCCTATGTTGTAAGGGCGGAACAGGCCCGCGGATGAAATCCTTGGCATTGGAGTGTGCGACCTGTGGAGGGATCCACATGCGGTAAAGGGGCAATTCCAGTGTCGATCGAGGACATTTCCTGGTTCGATACGAATAGTGGACGCCTGACCTGTTCGCGCAGGTTTTACATGACTTGATAGAGCTCCAGCGGGCGAATATTGAGCAGCGAGAGGAGAAGGCCGACGCCAAGCCGACGCTCAAACCGCTTGCTGGAGCAAAACTTTCCGTCTTCTTCCAAGCGGAGAGAGAAGGCAGCGAAAGCCGCTGCTACTATGGTTGCCTTGAGCCTACCAGAAGCGCAGCCCCGCAGAGAATGGAGAGCAGCACTTGTGAGAGTCGAGATAGACTCGTCACTGGGGTTTGTGTATGATCCTGCCAACCAGGGAGGTCGCTGTGCTCTGGTGTGCTCTGGTGACCACCGGGCACTGTATATGTCAATCGAGACATCGACGAGCAGACAAGACCCTGATCCGAGAAGTCTTGCTCGTTTGGATCTACCAAATGATGATTTCCATGTTGATCTGCGCTGTTTTTATTCGTCGCGCAGCCCAGAGGTGGAGTTGCAGCCTAAAGCTGTAAATTCGGCGGTACTTTCTCCAAGTGAGGAAGATAAGTTGCTGGCAGACATGAAGAAGATGTTGAAAAAGCTTGAGAGTGTCACCAGGGACATGTCAAAGTGGTTGTTCTCCCATAGAAACTATTACCTGAATCGTGCTACCTGGCCGTGTCTGGAAATTCACTGCCTTTCTTCCAAGTCTTAAATTTCAAAAAACTGTCAGTCGTGTGCTCCAGCCTGAATCTCAGGCCTCAACTAAGACTACTGACAAGGAATCAGACCAGGAACGTCAAGAAAGGCGAGAAGCATGAGAGACGCAACAGAGGACAAGTCCTGTCAGCCAAGGACGTTACTCTTCCAAAAGAACGTAAACGTCATGACCTGGGGGGTTTTGCCCTACAATCCCCGTTTGAATGCGAATGACTACACGGGAACGCCACAGAAAGTGACGTGGAAGGTGAATAAGGAAAGGCCGGAGGGTCACGGGAGTATTACATATATGAATGATTGTACCAAAGCCAAGGTTTCCATGGAAGAACTGATCGGAAGGGCCAATAATGCCGGGCTTATCCATGGCAGAGGTGGAGGTATTACCAAGCAATGCCCATGTTCCAGGACTCCTGCACCGCCGCCGCGCATGAGGCTGCCGTATTGGCGGCTGACCGTTGCTGCTGTACTGCCTGTGACCCTCCGGCCTGTAATTGTGCAGCTACTCGCTGAGCAGGAGGAGCAGCAATGACCCCACTGACGATTCCTGTAGCTAGAGCGGTATTGACTCTGCTCAGAGTAATTGGCAACTGTTGCGGTCCAACAGCCACCAGACCAGTGAGACTACAACATCAACGGACAGCCCGAGCCTGCGACGCCAGGACTAGCCGCTAGATCCAGTGTTTCGTCTTCAAGCAAGACAGGCAATTCAAAAGATAAATGACTTGATCAGAAGTCGTACAAAGCTCGATCCAGGAGTGGGCATTGCGTTCAACTACCGTTGACCGAATCAAGCTCCGTTATACCACTTAGCTGTGTCGACTGATAGGTAGGTATCCGAAGCAGGTGACTCGCAGAGCTTCGATTGGAATATCAGCCGTTGGATGATGCAGATATCAAACATTAGTTGAGACACTGATACGTGATCGTGATTGCCTAAATTAAGACGTGAGAAGACCTTAGGTATTCAAGGCTGCACTGGTGAGAGCTCTCTGCGGCTTCACGGCAATGGAGAGAAATCGATTGGCCTGCGAGTCAAAGATGTGTTGTCTGTGAGGAAAGGAGCCAGTGGATTGGCGTCGTTCATGCCAAGACTTTCTCAGCCCAAACGCGAATCGGTCACTGTTGATCCTCGGCGCGTACTCGAGAACGCTCGTTGCACCACTCCACCCAGTGCAATCCCCCCTTTCAATCCACATGAGTGAGTAAAAGAGTCGAATGCCGAGTATCTGACTGCCTCATCATCAGCAGCCTAAGATCTGAGGCAGCTATTCCTGACTGTCTCACAGGCAAGAGGAAAATCACGCCACACAAGACTTTCGATTCCGCCCCTGATTCTGGACCCTTGCTGCAAGACACGCTTCGTCGCGCTGCGATACCTCATAGTACTAAAGTACCTAGCACCGACCAATAGGACGCCTGTCTTGGACGTGCAAAGGCGCATTACCCCTCCACACGTCCGCCGATCTACTGCGTGTCAAGGGCGCGGTTGTACCACTGTCCCTACTCCCTAAAGTCGACAGCCTCCGCGCCTTCTCCTCTTCCTTCCTCAGGCTTCTCTCCCCTACTCACATTCCTGACTTCTTCCCTCGACGACCTCACGCCTCCACGCAATCTCCACGCAATCAACAGCCCATTGTTCGCTACCTTCCTGCCTCAATTGAACACGACTCTCGATCATATAATCAGATACCTGCGCGAGGCATCACTCTCCGGGCACATCACTACACGCACTTTCCACAAGCTGTTACAGCTACTGTCAAAGCCACCGGACCAGACACAGTGCAAAGGCTTCGACATGTCTACAGTCGCTATGCCTTCTCCTGCTCGGCAGCCGTTTGCTTCCCTTGGTGGCGCTAGACTTAGAAACATGGTCAATGTCAAGAACAAGCAAAATGGTAGGTGACAATAGCATCGAATCCTTGCTCTGACTATACAAGCACACAACGGTCAATGCACAGAGCCTTTGCTGCAACAACGCCAGGGAATGATCACTGACGTGACGGGCAGCCCTTGCCACCACAACGCCCTCTGCAGTGAAGCGTCATGCTCCTGATGAGTTCGACGATGTCGATTCCGAGAATATCGACCCTCTTCTGTTCTCGTCCTCCAAGAAAGGCCGAGGCTTTGATTTCGACATGACCAAATCAAACCAAGCACCTCTCTTTGCTCTCACACCTGCCAAACCCTCCCAGTATGTTCAGCGTGCGCAAGCAGCAGGTCAGAAGCGTAAAGCTGAGGAGCCTGCAACTACTCCCCAGAACACGATCCAACCAATCAAGCGTGTTCAATCGTCCTCGGCACCTGCACCAGCCGGTCGCTCTCCCACGAAGAACAAGAAAGCCGCTATCCTTTCTCGTCGCCGCATGACCGCTACCCCCTTTACGCGTATCAACCCTCCTGCTTTCTCTACCACCGAGCCAAGCACCAGCCTGCCGTTCTCTATCGATGCTGCCCTCGCCGCCACCGTACCAGCTTACAAGTCCAAGTCTAAACCCAAGTCCACACATCGCAAATCCTGGCAATTTGAAATCCATGAGGACACACCCGAGGATGAGATGGCCAACCTCATGGAGCATTCTACATGCACCCTAGATATATCTGATGACGAGAGCCGTGCCGCGGCCAAGGTAGACAAGGACAACAAGGAGAACATTCCTCCTGTCGATGGTCTTACTGCCGTTGCCCTTTTGACACAAGCCACCTCTACACATATCACTGCCACGCGTCGAGACATGATGACCGACGAGCCTCGGAATCCGCTTGGCGATCTCGACGCAAAGGACTTTTATGCTGAAGGTTGCGATGCGTCATCGTTCATCGTTGTTGCCGCTGAGGATGCCACCGACGCTGCCGATGAGAAAGCCGCTGTTGTTTCGATTGATCCAGAGCCATGCTCACAAAATCGTCTTCGTGCTAATGCCATGATCGACGCCCGCGAAGAGTGGAAAGATGTCATCGCACAAGTGGCCACAAAGGTTGCAGCTGTCACCAAGTCCGAGCTCTCTCCTTCGGACGATTTTGCTCAGAAAGAACCCGTTGACATCCAGATCTGGGAGAGCGAGAGTGCAAAGGGCGGGGAAGATGCAGACGTCCAAGAGCCTGCAGCTGCTGATGGTATCAGTCAGTCACTGCTCGGATGAACTCAAATATCATTGCCGACCTTTTACTCGAATCACAATCATGCGCTGGACGTTTGCTTCTTACCGACTTCAACTTCTCTGCCTTGCATCTGCCCGACGATTTCCAACATGTAGCAGGGCGATTTTGCTACTCTTGCAACGACTTTGAACGATAAACCTCGAAACACTAGGTAGACGATGGTACACCATCTTTGCCGCGTCCTTGCTAAGATGGTTGTGTCGGCTCTACTCTCAACGCTAGCGTTCGCTACTGACGCACCGCCTACCTCCTATACCCTCCCCTGTCTCCACACTGGATCTGCCGGCGCCGCTCACGTGCTCTTCGTATCGACTGACTTCGGTGTATGTCTACGAATTGAGCTCTGGGCTTGCTGTAGCACTTTCCGAGATGGTTCTCGATTGCTTGATGATGGTGCTCGCGGAGCTTCTGGTATCGACTGACTTCGGTGTATGTCTACTGGTTGAGCTCGCTTGCTGCCTTTTGAATTGTGGTATATTACTCGATTGCATGGGAATTGTGTTTGCCATGTACAAGTTTGTTGACGCTTTCAAAGGATTGGCGCTTTTGATTCAGTAGCTTGTGCTTTCGTGGGTGGATACTTTCATGTATTGGAGTTAGGAGGGATCTGTCTTGAGCGTGCAATAATCAAGAGCATGAGTTTTGGAGTTTAGGAATGTTTTTATAATCAATACGATCTGTTCGAAAGCGACCTGATCAATGCTGGTCCCAATTGAACCAAGCAACTTGCTTGTGGCATTAGCCCAAAACTCAGAAACTGTGACCAGCTCTGACGCTATGTGCGTGAGTCGAAGAAATCAAAACCAGCTGTGCCTACACACGTACAGGTCGTACCTTGGGCACCCAAGAAACCCTCGCCTATCCACAAAATAAAAGAGCTTACCACCACTCAGCCCAACTGCTACAAATCTCTCATTAAATATGTCAGAAACCAGAACCCGCGCTCTAGTCCTAAAGCCTTTGTTGATAGCATGTATGTGTGTTTGCTAATAAGGTAAGGGGCAGTGTGCAAGCGTTTTGGGCGCTGGGGGGTTAGGGGGTGGTGGGTGAGTGGGTGCTAGGAGGGTGTTGGAAAGGGGGACGTGGAAGGGGGTGGGGGGTGGGGGATTGGAGTGTTTGGTTTTTTGGGGGATAGGTGGTTGGAGGGGTGGGGGAGAGGGAGAGGAGGGAGGGTGTGTGATGGGGGGTGGGAATGGGTTGTGGAATGGAGGGGGGGGAGGATTGAGGATTGAGGGGGGGTGGTGGAGGGCTAGGATTTTGTGGATATGATAGATGGGTTGCTTGTTGTTGACGAGATGGGGTTTGCAGGAAGAGTCATGTATCGGTGGTTTTCCTGTTGGGTTGGGTGCAGGATTGTTTGGGATGTGATTGCTTAGGAGTTTGTGATGGTTGTGTGTTTGGGATGTTTGATTGTGTTGGGGGTTTGATTGTTTGGTTGGTTATTTTGGTGGGTATATTACAGACATTCCCCAGCAGCTAGATTGACCGTTCATGCTTTTCTATCGTCACTATTGCGCGCCTCGCTGAGACTAAGATGGCCTCGTGGAAAAAGAGAAGGAGATTTCAATTTCAACACATCCATATATAAACATCCAACATTAAAGACCGAAAAGGCTGAGAGGAGATCTTGGATGAGTTCGAGAGCAGTCAGAAGCCAGAACGTACTGGGCGAGGGATGTACCCGCCAAAGAAATCAACGGAACAATTGCCAGACCCGTCGCAGTATCAGCCAATCGTTGTATGTCTAACAGTTGCCTTCTTGTTGCGGGCTTTCCATGACGACTCCATTGGCAGCCACGGCAACTTAGCTCCCACAAAGATCAGTCACGTGATTCACGCGCTTAGCGGCGAAATAAGAAAGGCCCCTTGAGCGCCACGGCGCGTCTTCTTCTCCGAGTGTCTCCATCAGTCACTCATTATTCACTTCTTGTCTTTGTTTGCATCACAGCTGTTCCGGCAGTGTTATAAATACGTACGTGTGTTCATTCACGGTTGGATATGTCAGGATCAGTGTTGTGCTTGTGGGGCTTTCCTCGCTCTAATTTGCTTCCTCCGCGTCTCTGCTTTTTACATCATGCTGTTACCATTACGTCTCTGATTCAGTAATACACCTTCTGCTTTTCTACTGCCACGAAGATGCCTTTGTTATTCAGCCAATTCTGTGATCTACTTTCTGCTTTAGAAGATTACTCTACACGAGACCCGCCCCTCCCGCCGGCGAAGTTGAGGCAGAAGAATAGCGAGACCATTAAGTCATGGTTCACAGCACATCCTGTCTCCATTAACTCCTCTGACGTCGATGCTGCAGCCGTACTGTCAGCTTTGTTCCCAGCAAAGCGCACCGACCGTATATACTCCATAAAACCGCCTAGCCTTACAAGATCACTCAGACGATGGCTGGGGCTTGGTTCGTCGAGATGGCCGCAACTAGATCAATGGCAGATGCCAGGTCGTGGAGATCTAAGTGACTGCGTGGAAAGAGTTCTCCAGCATGCGGAGTTTCCAATTCCACACTACAAGGACCGCGTCACCCTTGATCAAGTCGACAATGCTCTTGCCACTGTTGCTGCGCGATGCCGATTCTCTGCACCAAAGGTCAGAGCACGGGAAATGGACAAGGATGATGAAGTCGGCAAATCTTTGGAGAATATCTATCGGAGACTTCAATCGAGAGAGGCTAAATGGTTCACCCGGCTGATCTTGAAAGACTTCTCAAGCTTGGATCTTCCGGAGAACGTTGTCTATGCCTGTGTCGATCCCCGTCTGCGCGTTGCTATGCAAATGTATCATGATTTCGAATCTGCCATTGCCGAACTCAAAAGCCTGCCAGCATCCCAGGTGATCGACCACAACCGTGGTGGGTTCACCCAGCAATGCGCCAACGATGCTTATCTACTTCCTCCACGGACTGGTGTCAAATTGGGTCCGCCGAAATGGATCAAAGCCAAAGGAGGTGTCAAGCATGCTGTGTCGGTCATTAACGGCCGGACTATGAGCGTCGAGAGGAAGCATGACGGAGAATACTGCCAGATCCACATCGATCTGTCAAAAGGCGAAGATTGCATTCAGATCTTCTCTAAGAGCGGAAAGGACTCGACAGAGGATCGAAGAGGTGTCCACCAGGCTATCAAGGATGGCCTTCGTATTGGACGACCTGATTGCAGATTTTCTGAGAAATGCATTTTGGAAGGTGAACTTTTGGTCTACAGCGATCGAACGAAAGGGATATTAGATTTCCATAAGATCCGAAAACATGTCTCACGGTCTGGGAGTTTCTTGGGTACGGCTTTGGATTCACAGTATGCCTCTATGGTCAGATCCATGAGGGACTTTGCTAATTTGATATCAGACCACACTATTGGGAGCACCTCATGATTATGTTTTATGATGTTATGCTTATTGATGACGATCTGGTCCTTCATAGGCCTCATGGTGAGAGGAGACACCTCCTGAGAAAATTAGTGAAACGGATTGAAGGGCGATCCGACTGCACTTACCATGCCCGCGTGCACTTCTTGAAACGAGAAGGCCCGGTTAACTTGAAGAAAGCCCTAGCTCTCGCCTTTGTGCGCAGGTGGGAGGGGCT
>JAABUK010005284.1_pt1 | contig 20291 bp, 20 predicted proteins | sample 5559141 | NCBI WGS metagenome assembly JAABUK01 (sample SAMN10711869, study PRJNA513367) | rock metagenome | isolation source: Antarctica rocks | place: Antarctica: Victoria Land, Pudding Butte nord | collected 2016-01-03 | reverse complement strand
GGTTAAAACCGCCCTGCTTCTGAATCGTTCCATCGTTCTGCTTGAGTCCGCTATCTTGCACGCCATAGAAGATCGCATCGAAATCGGATTTCTCGGTTGGCTTACCCCGAAAATCAATGTGATGTGCCAAACCTCTCGCCGTATAATCCTGCACGCGATAGGTAACATCGTAGCTGCGATTGATGGCCCAGAAATATCCGAGGCCGAAAAACGCACCACGGCGCGAACTGTTTCCTGCGTTCGGCGTGAGGAACCCGCTCTGACGAGGCTCTTTCTCAAGCGACTTCCGGAATACCGGCGCGTAAAATAGTGGCACCTTCCGCAAACGAAAAACGGCCTTGTAGGCTAGAGCGCGTTCGTCGGGAATGATGTCGAACTTCGGAGCGGTTAGTGTCCACCAGGGATTTGGCATGACGCAACCCGTAATCATGCCGTTGTACAGGATGTATTTTTCTCCCTGCCGCTCCGCCCACTCGCCTTCGAAGTAGAAAGGATTGTCGCTGGTAAGCATGCCGGGCCGCGCTTGGATTTTAGTCTTCGCATACCCGCGCGGCTGATCGAAGCGTCCAATCTCGGTCTGCGTGTTATATTTCGCGCGGCTCGCCACGATGAGCTCATTCCGTTCGAAGTGCTGGAAGAAGACATGGCCGCGCGCCTCCGCATCGCCCGTCTCCTGGTTGTAATCGATCTCGTCCGCCTTCAGGATCATCAGAGCGCCTTCGATGACAGCGCGCCCCCGGAAACGATATTGATCGCCTTCTTTGGTCTCGGTATCGGCGGTGATATTGTAATCGCCCATGTTGGGCTTCTCCGGCCTGGGTGGACGAGTTCGGAAATCGGGCTGTGGCAAAGTCCCCACCTCATAGGACTTTCCGCTCTCCGCATCAGCGGACGAAACAGCCGATGAAGGCCTGCTTATTTGAGGTAACAGATTCTGAGGGCACAACAGAATGAAACCCAATAAATACAGGTATTTCGGAGAAAATAGTCCGTGACAGCGACCTAAGATTATGGTACTCAGAGAGATAGCTTCTTCTTGCGTAGGGGACCGCAACGGCCAACGTAGCACGGCCCCCTTGTAGCCGCAAGCTTTTCCCGGAGTTTGAACACATGACTTGCCACTACTGCCGCTCCGTGAACGCTGATGAGGATCACCGGTGCCGTCGTTGCGGAAGGCGCTTGGCAGGCTCTGCAGTGGAGGCTCCACCGGAATACGCGGAACGAGCGCTGCAGAATGTTGGGGCCAACGCTCTGGCCGCAGCGGCGGCAACGGCCGAAATGCCGCGCACTGAAGTTCTGGCGCCCGCTAGAAATACCATTCAATCGTCACTCTTTGTTCAAGACAACGTTCTTCCTTTCAACCGGCCTGTTGAATCCGAACCGGCAGCGCGGAAAGAGCTTCCGGAAACAGCTGAATTATTCCCTTCTAAGCCCGCGGCGAAGCCTCGCCCTATACCTCGCAAAACACCTGTGGACAGCGCGCAATCGACACTGGACTTCTTGCCGCCCAAGCAGCATACTGCCCGGCTGCTGAAAACATCTGTTGAAGCTGCGATCCGATGCGATGTACTCCCGGCAAGCCCCATGCACCGGGCCGGTGCCGCCGCCATCGATGTGGGGTTAATTGGCGCTTCCTGCGTTCTCTTCTTTGCGATCTGCCGGATCTTCGGCGGCAGCATCCCAATGAACAAACAAACGCTGCTGATCTTCGGCGGCTTGTGTGTGCTAATTGGAGTTTTCTACGGTTTTATTTGGATGCTGGCCGATCGGGAAACGCTGGGGATGTATTGGGCCGATTTACGAATTGTGAGCTTTAGCGGGTTCCCGCCCGACCGTAAGACACGCGCTCTACGCATGATGGGCTGTTTCCTGAGCTTCTGTTCAGGAATGATTGGGATTTTCTGGGCGCTGCTGGATGAAGAAGGCCTGACTTGGCATGACCATATGTCCAAGACCTTCCCCACCCTTCGGGATACCGGATCGCATCTGATCCGGCATTAAACTTTACTTCGGTTCCGCCGCTCCGAAAAACGAATCGTCGAACGTTACCTTCGCTGCGCTACGCAAATCGTCCGCTTGTTTTTTCGCGGCTTCAGGCCCCAGTTTTTCCCCAATTTCCGCTTTCGCTTGCTCGAAAGTCTTCGAGTCTTTCGAATCCATCTTGATGAGGTGGTAGCCGAACTGCGTCTTTACAGGATCGCTGACTTTCCCGACAGGCAAGACAAACGCCGCTGCTTCAAACGCGGGAACCATCTGGCCGTGCTTGAAAACTCCCAGGTCGCCACCGTTGGTACCGGAGCCGATATCATCCGATTCTGCTTTTGCCAGGGTTGCAAAGTTCGCGCCGCCATCCAGCTTTTTCTTGATTTCCGTAGCTTTTGCTAGGGCTTCTTCCTCTGTCAAATCCTTTAAGTTGGGGCGAACCGGTACCGGCGAGCCCTTGTATCGGATCAGAATATGGCTGCCCTTGGCAGATTCGTAATCGGCCTTGTGATCATCGTAGTATTTGCGGGCCACAACATCATCGACCTTGGCATTTTTCGCAAGTTCCTGAAAGAGGGCATTCGCCAGAATATTTTCGCGCTGAAAAGCAAGCTGCTGCTGAACCCCGGGCAGCTTGTCCACATTGCGTTTTTCCGCCTCGCGTGCCATCACGCGCAATTGGACCAGCCGCTCGGCAATCTGGCGCTTCTGAGGGCCTTTCGCGGCTGCCTGAAACTGGGGCGGCAGCGTGCTTACAATTTCGTTGTATTGAGCCAGCGTGATTTTGTCCGTGCCGATGGTCAAAACAACCTGGTTCGGATCTGCCGGCACCGCTGGGGCAGGAGGCACAATGGGAGCAACGATGGGAGCAACAACACTGCCAGGCATGGGCCGTTTCGCTCCTGCCGGTGCCGCGCTTGGGGTCTGCGCCAGCGCGATTGCGGCTGCCCCGGAGAGTATGAATAAAGGGAATGACTTCACAAATTTATGGTAACCCACCCGGTTGTTACAAAGCCCTTCAGAACCTGTGTACAATCGAGGAGTTTCTATGTTTGAACAATACCGAGGTGGTGAGTCCATTCTGGTCGCCGACGATGAGCCTGTTGTGCTAACTCTCACCAAGGTCATTTTGAGGAACTACGGCTATAACGTGCTAGTTGCTAAAAACGGCGAAGAGGCCTTGATAGTCCATCGGCAAGCAAGGCTCGTCGATCTGGTGTTAACAGACGTTATCATGCCTCAGATGACCGGTCCGGAACTGATTCACGAACTGAAGCAGGAATGGAAAGACTTGCGGTGCGTTTTCATGTCCGGATACGATCACGAATATATTCAAAGACATGGAGTGGAAGATCTTGGCTGTGATTATTTGCGCAAGCCTTTTACCCCGGAAGCTTTGCTTAAGAAAATCCGGCAGACTTTAGATCAGCACACCCGCGTACAGTAGTCCTTATCTGCCGACCAGCGAAGCAACCGCAATCATCACCAAACCCAGTACATAAAGCGCCAGCATCACTCCCAGCGTGGCACGTACCTGCGAATGGGCATTTCGGAATTCCTTCCAAAGTGAAAGACCAAATAGCGCACCGATAGGTGCTGCAGCCGCTGTTAAGCCCTGAGCGAGGGAGGAACTTACCCCAGCCGGACCTTCCGCTGTTGCTCCAATTAGGCTAGAGAGCATGCCGGCAAGCCAGAGAGCACCACCGGCTAGACCTAACAGATGCTGCCGGATGTTGCCTTTGAAGTAATCCAGAATCTCAAGAGGGCCACCCGTGACGGGCAAATTCATAAAAAATAGATTGAACAGGAACGTGGACAGTAACATGCCCAGGGCGAAAAGAAAGCCAATGGAATACGGCCCCAGACCGGTGTCGCCCTCCATCGCTCTCTGCACCATCGGGTAGAAAACACTCATCAAAATTCCGCTGATTAGCGCGATGACAACCGCCTTAATGCTTACTTTTTTTCTGGTGGACTTAACTTCTCCTGTTCTGACCTGTTCATCGAGATTGTGAAGCCTGTACTGCTTGAACGCTTGCGCAGCGGCGATTACGGCCAGCAGGATAATTGCCGCTCCGGCAAAAAGCAGGACGGGGCTGCCCTGCGGATGCGTGGCGTAAGCCCAAAAAACCCCGATAATCAACGCACTCCCCATGGCGACGGGGAAAACAACCGCCATTCCGGACAGGGAAATAGCAGCAACGAAGAGCATATTCGCGAGATTGAAAATAGCCCCCGCCAGCAATGCGTACAGATCCTGTTTCTTGCTTGCGTGCAGCAAATCGTCTCGAAATGAGAAACCATCGAATCCTAACGTGCCCAAGGTAAGGGCGGCAACAGTTGCGATGGCCATTGCGCCAATCACGAAATCAAAGTAGTACAGTTCAAAGCGCCAGTTGTCCGCGAGCTTGAACGTATTAGCCCAGGAGGCCAGAAACAGCATGCCCAATATCAGGAGCGCGAGCGTTGCGTAATACGTTGTGGGTAAGATCATTCAGTCAGTGCGAGAGTACAACGCGGGAAGGAATGGGGTCAAGCGGCTTACACGGCGGAATCACCCGATTGAAATAATAGTTCAACGCGTAAGGCCAAGCTCGCGGCATGGATCCCGTGCAGAAATCAGCGGGTTGCGAGTGGACTTTCAGGTACAAGCCACGGGCCGAAGCCTCGCGATCAATCTCAGGCACGGATGTTATTTTCAACCAGGCTACCGAACCGACGGTGAGCGCAAATAAACCCGCTACGGCCCAATACCGTTTGTTCACGCGTTCCGCCAGCAAAGCGGTTGCACCGGACATCATCAGTGGCAGCATCAACAAGGCTGCCCGGAAGCGCACAATCAGGGGCACCGGCCAGGCACGGCTCAAACCAGAGGCAATGGCAATGGGAAGAAGGGCACCGATCACCGGTACCCATGCCAGTGAAAGCGCGGGCAGCAAGAGCCACGGTGCGGCAAAGCGGATTCGAAAGAGACCAAGGCCAATCAGCGCAGCGATGGGAGGCAATAGCGGCAGCAGGTAACCACCCAGCTTATTGGCGGATAAGCTGAAGAACAAGAATCCCCAGAGAGCTACCGCGGCTAGCACTCGCGTGTGTGGCTCCTGATATAGCTTCCTGCTCAGGGGCAGAGCCAGCAGCGCGGTCCAGGGAAAGAGTGAGGCCAGCAGAACCGGCACGTAGAACCAGAATGGCTGGACATGCTGCAGAGCTTCGGAGCTGAAACGGCCTAACTGATGCTCCAGGAAAAAAGTGGAGAGGAACAGCGTTCCGTTCTTTACGGTGCACAATATGTACCAGGGCAGAGCCGCCGCGAAGAAGGCGAGCAGGACGGCGGGGCGCAGCAGGTCTTTCCAGTGCCTTCGGCCGAACCAGAGTACAGGAAGCACAAGGACCAACGGCACAAGACCTTTTGCCAGGACGGCGAGGCCCAGCGAGGCGGCGGCTAGCGGCAGAGTGCGGCGCTCTCCATTCTGAATCCACGGCAAGGCCAGCAGCAGAGCGCTTCCAAACGTGGCTGCCAATGGCAAATCGGTAACGCCACTCTGGCTGAAGGCAACCCATGCGGCTGAGGATGCCAGGATGGCTGCCGAATAAAAAGCCGGCTGCCACCCCCATTCGCGCTTCAGCCGGAAGAAAAAGAAAATCAGAAAAGCGGAACTCAGGAGTGCCACCGGAACACGGGGCGCCAGGTCGGGGTTCAATCCGGCCAGGTTGCCGAGACCTGTCATCCAATAAATGAGCGCGGGTTTTTCAAACCAGGGCGTACCCCAGAGCCGCGGCGTGATCCAATCGCCAGAGCGGGCCATTTCACGCCCAATAGCGGCATAGCGGGGTTCATCGGGCCCAACCAGGCCCATGGCATCAAGCCGGAAGAAATACAGAAAGAAAATTGCGGCGGCGCAGGCAAGGATGAATAGAAAAACCTTGCCGGTGTGGGATGTCAAAACCCATTATAGAAAGGTGCAGCGCGCCGTTGTTGTGCTTCTAATGCTTTATTGCTGCGGCTGCTACGAACCCGCGCGGATGGAGCTTTGGTACTGGCACCACTCGTATCTCACGACGGCGGAATCGGTTGCGGCAAGCAAGGCGCTGATAGACCGGGCCGCGCGGGCGGGCTATACGGGTCTGGCTTTATGGGATTCGTCCTGGACGTTTCTGAGCATGCCTGGCTGGCCAAGCAGCAATGTGAGCAAGCTTAAAGAAGTTGTGAATTATGCGGTAGACCGCGGTCTTCGCGTGATGCCGGTTGTGGCACCTTACGGACGCTCGAATGATGTTCTGAAGCAGCACCCCGATTGGGCGGAAGCTCAGCGCGTGACGGGTACGCGCTTTCTGGTAGACGACGCCGGGCGCGCTCTGATTCAGGTGAAAGGGCTGAATGAGATTGCGGATGTGGCTCCTAGAGCTTTGATGACTGCGCGAGTGAATGTGGAGCCCTGGCGGCAATATCACATTCACCTTGCCGTGCGTACTCATGCCTTTAAAGGTATGGCGCAACTGGAGGTGGACGATGGCCCGTCAAGCCGCCTGGACGCAAATTTGCACCCCGCGCCGGACCAGGATTGGACGCCGCTCGATTACACCTTCAACAGTGCCAGCAGTTCCTCCGTGTCGATTCGCGCCGGTTTGTTCGGTGCGCATGACGGTGAGCTTCAGGTGGCACGGTTCGCCGTGGAGGAAACAGCTTTGGTGTACGTGATTCGCCGCGCCGGCACTCCGCTGCGGGTTTACGATCCCGATCACGCTGACACAACGTTTGAAGAAGGCCGCGACTTCGATCCGGTCTACGATCATAAACTTCGGGCGAAGCCGGAATTTACAAATGACAATTTTTATGACCCTGGCCCTGTCACCATTCCCATCGGCAGCAAACTAAGACCGGGGCAAACTCTAGCCATGGACTACTACGCGGTGGTTCCTGTTTACGATGAAGCAGTCAGCGTCTGCCTGACGGACACGGCGGTAGAGCAATGGATGGTGGGGAATGCACGCATGTCGGCGGCGTTGGTACCGAAGGGGAGCGGTCTGCTGCTGAGCCACGATGAGATTCGCCAGATGAATTCCTGCGCCGAGTGCCGGGCAAAGAATCGGACCGCCGGCGCACTGCTGGCCGCTCATACCAGGCAACTCACCGCGAAAGTGATGCCCTTTGGACCACTCTATATCTGGAGCGACATGTTCGACCCAGTTCACAATTCACGCGGCCACTATTACCAGGTGGAAGGGACTATTGCGGAATCATGGAAAGGGTTGCCAGCCGAAGTCACGGTAATGAACTGGAATTTGGAACACTTGCATACGTCGTTCGTTTGGTTCAGTGGCGATGACCCTCGTCAGCCTGTTGCTCACCGTCAGATTATCGCGGGATTTTACGATCCGCCGGATCATGACGCGGCGGCGGCCGTCCGCCAGGAATGGGCTGCGGCGCGCGGCGTTCGCGGTGTCGTGGGGACCATGTACACCACATGGACCAACGACTATAGCCAGCTTGAAACATTCGCCGCAGCCGCGCGCGTGGAGTGGGCGAAGTACCGGACCTCTGCCCCTAGGTGAACTAGACTGCTTGTTTTTCAAGCGGCGTGACAGGGTCAAGAGCGAGCCAGAAGAACGCTCCCAGGAAGTACACGGCCGCGGCCACGTAGATCACCACATTCCAGTTCTCGTGCGTGTACTTGAGGATATAGCCGGCAACTACAGGGGCAAGCGCTCCGCCCGCATTGCCCATCATGTTCATGGTGCCGGAGAGCGTGCCCGCGTAGTGCCCGCCCACATCCATGCAGGAACCCCACGAGCCGGGCATGGAAAGGTCGTTACAAAAACTGGCGAACGCCATGGCGATGATCGCAGCCACTGGATTTTGAAGCGTGGTGGAAAAAATCAGCAACATACTGGCGCTAAGAAAGCCGGTAATCGCCAGGATACGGCGGGTCCTGGTGACGCTTCCGGTCAAGCGGGTGAGGGGTTTCGCGATGAAGCCGGAAAAGATGGAGCCGATGCCGCCGAGGAAAAGCGGCAGACCGGCGAGGATGGCAAAGCCGCCGGTCGAGGGATCGAAATGACGGGCTTCTTTCAAATAAGTGGGCAGCCAAGTGATGTAAAAGTACCAACTGTAAGAGAGGCAGAAATATTGTGCGCATAACAGCCAGACCTGCGGGGAACGAACAAATTTGCCCCACGGGATGTTGCCGTGTGCTGAACCGTGTACAGCCGATTTCAACAACCGCAATTCGCCGGCGTTAACCTTTGGATTATCGCTCGGGTTATCGCGGAACCAACGGAAAAAGAAGACAGCCCAGACCCCACCTAAAATTCCAAATATGCCGAAAGCCGTGCGCCAGGACATTACCTGGAAAATCAGGAACACGATGGCCGGAGTGACGGCGCCGCCCCAGCGCGCGCTGAGCCAGACGATTCCTTGTGCGCGCACGCGTTCATCGGGTGGAAGCCAGACGGAGAAGGCCTTGGCAATGTTCGGGAAACATCCGGCTTCACCCATGCCGAACAGAGTTTGAATCACAACAAGAGAAATGAAATTCCAGGCGCGGCCGGTAAGCGCGATGAAGAAGGACCACCACACCACGATGCGCATGAGCACACTTCGTGGACCGAGTTTGTCGCCCATCACGCCACTCGGGATTTCAAACAAGGCATAGGCGGAGATGAAGCCGAAGAACACCCAACTCATCTGTTGTTTACTCAAGCCCAGCTCTTTTGAAATTCGCGGTGCGGCTTGAGAGAGGGCAACGCGATCGATATACGTAATGATGGCGAGCGTGACAGCAAAAACCACTACCCAGTAGCGGACTTTTGAAGGCCGTTCGTTCTCTATCGCGGTCAGTTCCGGTGCATGGCTGGCCATAGCCTGTCATCAGATCATGGGGGGCATGAAGAATGCAAGATCGGGCGGTGTGCTTGTGCGACCATATCCTGCATGGCCGCGCCCGCTTCCCTGATCCGATCCATCCGGCGTGCGGGTCCCCCCGGCGCGCCTATGAACCGTGAACGAGTTCCGGAAAAGGCTCAGAGCGCACCACCGGCTGAACAAAGTGCACCCGATACACGGCTCATGAAGGCGTACTTCCTGTTAGTATCAGCAGGCCTTTGTCTATCCACCGCAACCGGCATTTACATGGCCTACAAATTCACCCGCAACAAGCGAGCCGTTGGTCCGCTTGTTGCGGGTGTGGTAATTCCACTCCTGCCGGTCTTTGCCGCGCGCTGACTTAGCCATCTTTGTAATTGAGGAAACAGATGGATTACGGGCTGGCCGAGCGCAATCTGCGGGATATGTTCCGTACGCTGGCGATGCATAGAAATAATGGCCAGGTATGTGAATTGCCGGGCCTGACAATCGCGTCTGTGGGTACAGATTTTCAGATGTTCAATACGGCCTTCTTCAATAAGCCCGTCTTGGACCGCGCGGATTTGGAACAGCGGGTGACACTAGCGTCACTCACGTTCCGAAGGCGCAAACTTCCCTGGTCTTTGTGGGTGTGCGAAGAGATGATCGCTCCTGAAATCCGCCCAAGGCTTTCCCGTATTTGCGATCGGGCGCGGCTCTACCCTGGGCCGGAAATGCCGGCGATGGCGGCGGAACGGATTAGCGCCGGAGGATTGAGGGAATCTGAGTTGACCATCGAAGCGGTTGAAGGGGCCAGCCTGCTACAGGAATTCTGCCGTATCGGCGCGGATTGCTTTCACGTACCGCCGAATTGGTTCGGTGAGATTTACGATGGCGCCGAGCGCTTGCAAGGCCCGATGCGCGGCTGGGTTGGCTACGCAAAAGGACAGGCAGTGGCAACGGCAGCCACTGTGATTTCTGACGACGTAATTGGCATTTATAATTTGGCGACAGCACCTGAATTCCGCAAGCGCGGGTTCGGGGAAGCCATGTCCCGGCACGCCATTGCCGAGACGCTGGCGATGACGGGTGCCAAACCGATTGTGCTGCAATCCACTTTACAGGGTCGTCGCTTGTATGAACGGCTTGGCTTCCGGGCAGTGGGGCGCATTCTGGTCTTCCCTTCCCGCTAGTGGCCCCGTGGCATTCTAACGTCAGAGCGCATGCGCAACGTTTTGCTGTACCTCTCCCGACAGCAGGGGCTTCGCCGCTGGATGGAAACAGCGCGGGCAGCACGGCCGCTATCGGCGCGTTTTGTGGCGGGGATGTCGCTACAAGACGCCCTTCAGGTTGCGCGATCCGTGAATGAGCAGAGCATGTCCGTATCGCTGGACCACCTGGGCGAGAACGTCACGTCATTGGATGAGGCAACAGCTTGCGAAGCAGTGTATCTGAAAGCGCTGAGCGAGATCGACAAACTTGGGCTAAATGCGAATGTGTCCCTGAAGTTGACGCAGTTCGGCATCGATATTTCGGAAGAGGAGTGCCGGCGCAACGTTCTGCGGGTAGCAAGGCTGGCGCAGGAATCCGGCAGTTTCGTGCGGATCGATATGGAAGGCAGCGAGTATACTGCCCGGACTATTCAGATCGTGAAGGATCTTCATGCGGAAACCGGGTCGTGCGGGGCGGTTATACAGTCCTATCTGAAGCGCAGTCTGGCGGATGTGGAAGACTTGAACTCCCGCGGAATACGCGTGCGGCTTTGCAAAGGCGCATACCTGGAGTTGCCGGGGGTTGCTTACCAGGCCAAGGCGGATGTGGATCTAAACTTTCTAGTGCTGGCGCGGCGCTTGTTGGCGGAAGGCAATTATCCGGGAATCGCCACGCATGACGAGCGTATGATTCAAGGCACGCTGGAGTTTGTACGCGACCAGAAACTTTCACCGGACCGGTTTGAGTTTCAAATGCTGTATGGCGTACGCCGCGATTTGCAGAAGCGTCTTGTTGCGGAAGGGTGGCGGGTGCGCGTCTACGTGCCGTTCGGGGAAGCCTGGTACCCGTATTTCATGCGGCGGCTGGCGGAACGGCCCGCGAACGTTCTTTTCATAGCGAAAGCATTTCTGAAAGGTTGAGGAACTTCTCGGTGAGTGGGCGAATCGAACAGAGCGTGCGGTACTGGGCATTCCTTCTCATCAAGATTTGTGTGGCCGCGGTGGTCAGCGGAGTGTTGCTTTGGTCGGCCAACCTTTTTTGGGCTCCGACGCGTTTCTTTGACATGGTGCCTTATCTTTTTGGGTTCGATTTGCTTTATACCACCGTAACCGGGTTGGTGTTCCTGGCCTCCTACGGGTTGGTGTATCTTGCATTTCTAGATCAGCGTTACCGTTGCCGCGTTTGCCTAAGGCGGCTCCGCATGCCTGTCGAGACCGGATCGTGGAGCAGGATGCTTCAATTCGGGCGTCCCCGCCTGGAGTACATCTGCATCTATGGGCATGGGAAGCTGAATGTCGAAGAGATTCAGTTTACAGGGACGGAACATCCGAAATGGAAGCAACACCAGGACATGTGGAGCGAACTATACGGGACGAAGGCGCCGGACCTGGATCCGTAACAACGCCCGTCGCACCGTGGCGGTTGGTACTAGGGGCTCTTGTGCTGCTGGCCCTGATTGCGCTGGGCGCTTTCCTGACGCCTGTTTATCTGCATAACCTGGAATTTCAGAGGTATGTATCCCTGCTGGCGGAAGATCCGAAAACACATGATCGCGACGATTCCCTAATCCGTTCCAGCCTGGTAGACAAGGCGGAGGAGTTGAAGCTGCCGGTCCGGTTTGAGAACATTCAGATCTCAAGGACTGCCGAGACGGTGAAGATCACGGTACGTTACGTGGTTCATGTTGACCTGCTGGTCTATGCGGTTGACCTGCATTTCTATCCCGGCGCTGGAAGCCGTTGACGCCGATTCTTGTATACTTTGTTGCGAATGGATCGGAGAAATTTTATGCTTGCCGCCTCAGCCGGTGCCGCAGCAGCCGGAGCATCGGGTGCGGAACTGGCGAAACCACAATACTTTGAATTACAGACGTTTTTCTTGCGAAACGGCGGGCAGCCACAGCGGGTGAGCGATTTCTTTGAGCATGTCTATGCGCCCGCATTGACGAAACTTGGGTTGCCGCCTTTCGGCTTCTTTCAGCCCGTTATCGGGGAAGGCAGCCCGTACTGGCTGGTAATTTTGACGCTGCCCACGCTCGATGCGCTTGAAACCATTCCAGCGCGGCTGGCGGCTGACGCGGAGTATCAGAAAGGCGCAGATTCCTTCCTGGCGGGCGATGTCCCCTACGCGCGGAGAGAAATTACATTGCTTCGGGCGTTTGAAGGCATGCCAAATCTGGTACTGCCAGCGGCCAAACAGAATGGAAGCCGCATTTTTGAAATCCGCACGTATGAATCGAATACTTCCGCGACTCTGAGGCGAAAAGTAAAAATGTTCGAAGGCGGGGAGATTGGAATTTTCCGGCGCCTGGGAATGTCACCTGTCTTCTTCGGGCAGACGGTAATCGGGCGCAACATGCCGAGTTTGACTTACATGCTGGCCTATGACGATCTAGCCATGCGCGATAGGGTTTGGAAAGCATTCGGGGCCGATTCGGAATGGCAGAAATTGCGTGCCGCACCGGGCAATTCAGACGCTGAAATTGTTTCGAACATCAGTAATACGATTGTGAGGCCAGCTTCTTTTTCTCAGGTGAAATAACATGCAACGTAGAGACTTCTTGAAAGTACCCGCTGCTTTGGCGCTTCCCCTTATGGCCCAAGGAGCCGCTCAAAGCGCGACCACGGCAGCCAGCGGGAAACCCGTACTGATGAAGATTGGCACCCAGCATTCCATGGAAGACGCGGTGCTGAAAGTGATGTCTTCTTTCGGCCTGAAGAATATATGCGGGACGCTGCCCTCGAAGACGCTCGATGAGAAGTGGTCGGTCGAGGGCTTAAAGAAGCTGCGCGAACGCGTGGAATCGCATGGCATTGCGCTCGATGCGCTGCCGATGCCTCTCAGTTCGAACTACATCACGCAATCGGAGAGCCCGAACATTATGCTCGGCAAGAGCCCGGAGCGGGATCGCGAAATTGATAACATTTGCCAGATGATCCGGAATTGCGCGCAGGCAGGCATTCCGTCGATGAAATATAACCTGACGATTCTGGGTGTGGTTCGGAATCCTTACACCAAAGGGCGAGGCGAGAGCACTTACAGCACGTTCAAGTATGACGAGCTGGACCGAACAAAACTCACTGAAGCCGGCCCGGTAAGCGCCGATCAGATGTGGGAACGCATCACTTATTTTCTGGAACGAGTGGTTCCAGTTGCGACGGAAAACAAGATCAAGATCATGTGCCATCCGCATGACCCGGGCATGAAGGAGCCGGAAGGTTTTCGGGGCGTGCACCGCGTTTTAGGCACGGTGGCGGGCCTGAAGCGCTTTATTGAAATTCATCCAAGCCCTTATCACGGGCTGAATTTCTGCCAGGGTACCGTATCCGAAATGCTGAAAGACCCGGGGACAGAAATCTTCGACGTGATCCGATATTTCGGTACTCGCAAGAAGATTTTTAATGTGCACTTCCGCAATATCCGGGGAGGCTTTCTAAAGTTTCAGGAGACTTTTCCTGACGATGGTGACGTGAACATGATTAAAGCCATCCGCGTCTACCGAGAGGTGGGGTACGACGGGATGTTGATGCCGGACCATGTACCGCATATCGAGGGAGATACAGGCGGGGCGCAAGCTTTTGCTTTTGCATTTGGGTATATACAGGCGTTGCTGCAGATGGTGCGCATGGAAGCATGACCGGCGGCAGCAGATGATCAGGGTAATACGGCATCATGCGCCAGCAGGCGTGCTGCCGCTGCTGGCGTCGGAAATTGTCTTGTTGTTCGCTTGCTTCTACGTGTCGGCGGCACTAGAGTATCCACCTTCTGCGTGGTTTTATTTGTTTTTTGATGGCGGCATCACACTGGTGGGTCTGGCTATCGCAACCATTATCATAGCCATGTACTTTTTCGATATGTACGCTGAGGTGCAGGTAAGCAGCCGTGTGCTTCTGCTTCAACAGATTTGCCAATCGCTCGGCGTGGCCATTCTGGCGCAGACAGTGGCAACCTATATATTTAGGGACTGGACGGTACCGCAGGGCTTAATGCTCTATAGCGGTGGCTTGGCGTTGATTGGCTTATTCTGCTGGCGTTTAATTTTCAGTGCGCTGGTGAAGCGGATAGGGCCCACCGATAAACTGCTGTTCCTGGGGCGCGATGCGGCATCCGATGCGGTGGCGAGCGCTATTGAACGGAATCCGCGCTCCGGTTACCGCGTGATTGGATTTCTAGACGACGATTACAGGCCGGAGGGTGACTCTAGTGCGCGCGTGCTGGGCGGGTTCGCCAGTTTGCGCAAGATGGTGGCGGAATATAAGCCGAGCCTGCTGGTGGTGGGGATGCAGGACCGCCGTAGCGAAATGCCAGTGGCGGATCTGGTGGCGTTGCGTTTCGAAGGGCTCCAGATTGAGGAAGCTTCCAAGACATACGAAAGCCTATATCAGCGCGTTCGGCTGGAAGACTTGTCTGAGCAGCAGGTGATGTTTTCTCGCACATTTGCACCCAGTGCGGGTGCGCTGCGGGCGGCGCGGCTGATGAGTTTTCTGGTGGCTTCCATAAGCTTGATATTTTTGCTGCCTCTGCTATTGCCATTGGCACTATGGCTGCGAGTTCGCGGTGAAGGTGCTGTGGTGGAGCGGTTCCCGCGCGAGGGCAAAAACGGAAAAATTTTTCAGATGCGCCGCTTTCGGCAGGAACCTTCACTCAATTGGTTTTACCGCAGATTGCGGGTGGATGCCTTTCCGGAATTGTGGAATGTGATTCGCGGTGAGATGTCGTTGGTGGGACCTAGTCCCGAGGAACCGGCAAACGCGAGGATGCTGACGGAAGAATTGCCTTTCTATCATTACCGGAACGCGGTGCCGCCCGGAGTTACAGGCTGGGCCCAAGTGAATCAGACCCCGAAAAATCAGGATGACCGCGCCTTAGCTCTGGAGTACGATTTGTATTACATCAAGAATCTATCTCAAACTTTGAATTTGTATATCTTGGTGCATTCTTTAAAAAACCGTGTTCTTCGGCCGTGACATACATGTTCGCAATGGCTCAGACGACCATCTCCCCTGCTTGGGAGACGGTAATTCAGGATGAGACAAAGCAGGACCAGACCCCGCTGTATCGCGTGGTTTTGCTGGATGATGATGATCACACATACGACTATGTGATTGAAATGCTGCAGAAAATCTTTGTGTTTACTCTGGCCGAAGCGTTCCAGCATGCCCAGGAAGTGGATTTGCGTGGCAGAACCGTATTGATTACGTGCGAATTAAAGGAAGCCGAATTCGCACGCGATCAAGTTCAGATGTATGGGCCCGATTGGCGGTTGCCACAGTCAAAAGGTTCCATGGCGGCGCTGGTGGAACCGGCGGGTTCCAGCGAATAGCCGCAGGGTTGAGTCAGAAACCTACCGCCCGATGGCGAGGAAGACGCCATTACTGGTAGCTCCGTCCACAGATAATTGCAATCCGATTGCATTTCCAATGGGAGCGTCGGGCGGAATGGCGACGTTAATTTGGTAAAGCCCCACAAACCCGGGTGTAAGCCCTGAATAGAAGACGGTGCCCTGGGTGGGAGAGCCGGCGAATCCGCCGCCAAAAGTAACAATCGGAAGCGGCGTACGGGCCAACGGTTCGGCTGCGGGTGCGGCTGCGCCTTCCGCCACCGTAGGAGACGTTGGGCCGAGGCCGATGGCGTAAATAGTCAGAACATCGCCGATCTTTGCGGGATGACTATTCAGGCCCGGCGTTGCGGGCATGGGAAACGATCCATCCTGGTTTGTGATGATGCCGTATTCGCCAACGCCCAGGCGTAAAATCCGTGGCGCGCGGGGCTGGATATTGGTGGTGACCGTGTTCCCCTGCTGGCCGTTGTATTCCACCGTAACTTGCGCAAGGCCCGGCTGCGTGCTGAGCGGAACAATGAAGTTGATCTGTCCGGAAGAGGCGTAATAAACCGGGGCGGCTACATTATTTACCAGCACGCGGACTCCGGCAAGGCTGGTGCTTAAAGGCAACGAGGAGGCACCGGTCGGAGTACTTCCGCCAAGCTGGTTTCCGAAGAGCGCGGCAATATCGCCCGGCGCCAGGACGGGCCTGAAAGTAGTGTTATCTACCACCCCTCCGAAACTGATATTGGGAACCGAAGCATTCGTTACAACAAATTGGACAGGCAAAGGGGTGGCGTTCACTGCGTTGGAGGTGAGCGAGATTGAGCCAGAGTAGACGCCAGGCTGCAGACCTGCCGGGTCTGCCGTAACCGTGATGACGGAATTGTTAGCTGCAGTGACGCTGAGAAAATTCCCTCCGGAGCTGGTGGATACGGTGCCTCCGAATAACGTCAGATTAGACCCACCAACGTTAGAAACCGAGAAGCTTTGTGTAACTTTGCCACCGTTCGTGATGGCTGTAATCCGCAGGGGAGTCGCTCCGTTGAACTGCAGAATGGGCTGGGAAGTAACGTGCAGTTTGACAGGCACATTCTTGTTTTCCGCTGGATTGGGGCTGCCGCTCAGCGCGATGTTTCCGGTGTAATCTCCCTCAGGCTGGCCGGGTTGAGAGGTGGCAGTTACCAGGTACGGATAGAAGAAGTTAAAACTTCCGTTGAGGTTAACAGAGAGCCACGGGCGCCCATCGCTAGTACTGATGCTGCTGTTTACCGGATTCAAAGTTTGGAAGGTTTGGGAAGCAGTTCCGCCGTTCGGGGACACATAAAATTCCAAAGTGGAGGGCACACCACCCACCTGCACGGTGACAGAGATGGTCTGTGGGGAATCGACCGCGCCGGGCGAATTTACGGTCACGAATTCGGTATAGGTGCCGGTAGTGAGAGATGCGGTGTTCAGAGCAATTCGCACGGCGCCTGGCACAATCGTCGGTACCAACCAATTGGCTGAAGCCGTCACACTCAGGTTTAAAGCACCATCGCCGACGTTGTTGACCTGTACCGTTTGGGCAGGTCCATTTGTCCCGGGGGCAATATTCACGATACCGATTGCGGTAGTACTCAGTTGTAACTGCGGTGCCGCCTGCAGGGCGGAAACTGCCAACACACTTAGTAAAAGCCAGCGCTTCAATTCCATTCCAATGCTCCTTTTCGGTAAGCCCACAGATAACCAGCGAATAAAATTCCCAGGAAGATAGCAATTTCCGCGACTCCGAACCAGCCGAGCGCGCGGTAACGAACTGCCCATGGAAACAAAAAAACGGTTTCTACATCGAAGATGACGAACAAGATCGCCACCAGATAAAACCGGACGTTGAACCGCCCGCGAGAATCTGAGGCAGCTTCAATTCCACACTCGTAGATCTGAGACTTTACAGCGTTCGGGCGGGAAGGCCTGAAAAGCCTGAAGATAGAAAGGCTCACCACAGGCAAGAGCATGGTCATCGACAAAAACAAGAAGAGAGGTAGGTATTCCCGCGGCATCGGTGTGTCGTTTTAGGACTAGTAGGTGAACCCGAGTTTACGAAGAGTGGCTGCGGGCTCATCGCCCTCAAAACGGGTTAATTCAGCTTTTTCATGGCCGTTTTCAATTGCTACCCCGCCTGGAGTGCCTTTTACGGAGAACGTCTTTTTTAGGAGCGCCCAATCTGTGGAAATTGGCTTGTTCATGCCGCTTTTTTTCATAAAAGCGAGGCCGAATTGCGGCTCTACTACGGGAACCCCAATAATCCTGGTATCTCCCCAGTTCATCTGGGCCATCTTGCGGCCCGCCTCTAAGCAATGCATACATGCGGGATCAAAAAAATAGAGGAACACTTTTCCTGTCCTAATCGACGTGGGTTGACCGTTAACCGATAAAGTAGCCGGTGCAGGGGTTCCGGTGGCGCTATTGGCTGCAACAGCATAGGATCCGGCTGCAAATACTGCAACCGCTGCGAGAATCAGCGCGGGAACACGCAAGCCGCGTGGCCGGGCCGCCCATACTCCCGCCAAAGCAGCTAAAGCCAACATAATCGCGTCGCCAATAAAAAACCCCGGACCGACGGCGCGTTTTACCCAGGGAAAACAGGTGCATTCCTGACCTTGCAATTCGCTGTAGAAAAATGCGATATAGGCCATGAAGAAAAGAAGCAGCGCCGAGGCAAGAATGGCACCCCAGCGGCGATATTTGGGGAGCAGTACCAGAATTGCAGCTAGTGTTTCGGTGGTTCCTAAGCCGATTGCGCCAGCAAGGCTTAACGATTCCGGCACTTTAGCCTGAGCAATCCGCACCGCGGCACCCATTGGGTCAGTAAGTTTCCAAAGGCCAGCCACAAGGAAAAGAATAGCCGTCAGAATCGCTGCGGCCCAGCCAATCCATTGCTTCCATGCCTGCGGTGCCACACCTTCAATTGGCATCGCCATGCCGCTGGAACTCATACCTTCTATGGTACATGCCATACTGTGCTTCATGCGCTGGCTTACCCTTCTAGCGGCTCTTTCCGTACATGCGCAAACCGCGGATTTGGTAGTTCGCAATGCGAAGATTTACACGGCTGACCCGGCTAAGCCGAACGCGGCTGTTTTAGTGATTCAGGACGGTAAGATTCTCGCTGTCGGAGATTCCTGGGCTGGCAAGGCCACACGCACGGTAGATGCTAAGGGAGCCATGGTGATGCCTGGCTTTATCGACAGCCACGGGCACGTGCAAGGCTTGGGCGAAAGCTTGGAAACGCTGGATTTGCGTGGGATCAGATCCGAATCGGAAGCGGCGGCAATGGTGAAGAACGCGGCGAAATCCGCCAAACCGGGCGAATGGATCCGAGGGCGAAGCTGGGATCAGAACCTATGGCCAGGAAAGCAATTCCCCACAAAAGGCAGTTTGGATCAGGCTGCGCCTGCGAATCCGGTGATGTTGTCCCGGGTAGATGGGCATGCTTCCTGGGTAAATCAGCGTGCTTTAGATCTTTCGGACGTGAACGGAAAAACACCAAACCCGGACGGCGGCAAGGTGTTACGGACCGAATCGGGCGAGGCGACTGGTGTGCTGATCGATATGGCGCAGCGGTTGGTAGGGCGCAAAGTTCCAGAGGCAACGCCGGAGCAGGTGCGGCGCTACCTTGCGCGGGCTACGACTGAACTGGCCCGGTTGGGGATTACGTCTGTGCACGATGCCGGTGTTTCATGGGAAACCCTTCAAGGTTACCGTGCGCTTATCACGGCAGGAGAAATGCCCGTGCGGGTAAATGCCATGATCGGTGGTGTGGGTCCGCTATGGGAGATGTCTAAAAAGCGCGGGCCCGAAATTGGCGACTTTCTCACCGTGCGCAGCATTAAACTTTATGCAGATGGCGCATTGGGGTCGCGCGGGGCCGCGTTACTCGCGCCGTATTCTGACGACCCGCAAAATAGCGGGCTTCTTATCAACAAGGAAGAGTTGATCCGGCAGGTATCTTTCGAAGCCGTCAAAACCGGCTTTCAGGTGTGCACACACGCTATCGGTGACGGGGGGAATCGGGCTGTACTCAATGCGTATGCAGCGGCTTTGGGTGGTGAGAACAATAAGAGATTTCGAGTGGAACATGCGCAGGTAGTGGCCCCGGAAGATTTCGACGTTTTCCGAAAATTCAACATCATTGCCAGCGTGCAGGCGACTCATGCGACCAGTGATATGGGTTGGGCTGAGGCTCGCCTGGGTCCGGAACGGGTGAAGGGTGCATATGCCTGGCAATCTTTTTTGAAACGCGGAATTGTTGTGGCAAACGGTTCTGACTTTCCAGTGGAGCAGCCAAACCCGTTGTGGGGTTTTTATTCGGCTGTGACTCGTGAAGATCACGCGGGTGCCCCGAACGGCGGCTGGTATCCCGCCCAAAAAATGAACCGCTCTGAGGCGTTGCAGAGTTGGACTCAAACCGGAGCTTACGCGGCTTTTGAAGAAACCTCAAAGGGTTCGCTCACGATTGGCAAGGTTGCGGATTTCATCATGCTGAATCGCGACATCATGACGGTACCCGCGGCTGACATTCTGAAGACTCGTGTAACTATGACGGTAGTGGGCGGGCGCGTCGTTTATTCCGAATGAATGAGTGGTTTGCACTCCTTTTCCTCTCCGCAGGGGTAACCGTGCTGCGGGATGACGTGAATGTAATTCCCGCCGGTGAATGGCGCTATGAGCAGTTTGCTGTTACGTCTAAATTACCGGCGGAGGTTGACTGCACTTTTCGAGTGGACGACAATGGCCGCGCCCGGGTGGAACTGGTTACGAGTGAGAACCTGCAGGCCTTGTTGAAGGGCCGCGAACACGAGAGCATCGTGACGTCAACCTCAGGAACACTGCACCAGGAAATTGGCGTGCCAGGCGACTTCGCCATTGTAATAGTCAATCTAGAAAAGA